>WNFX01005830.1_pt1 | contig 20810 bp, 18 predicted proteins | sample 5400111 | NCBI WGS metagenome assembly WNFX01 (sample SAMN13153363, study PRJNA577476) | soil metagenome | isolation source: 40 cm soil or saprolite under grassland replicate 1 | place: USA:California | collected 2016-06-15 | reverse complement strand
GCCGCGCGTCGCGCAGCGGCAGCTCCCAGCTCGGCTTGTGCTCCGTGATGTAGTCCTTGCGGTGCACCACCTCGCGCCCGCGCTCGATCATCAGCGTGCGCAGACCTTTCTCGGTGAGCTCCTTCGCCGCCCAGCCGCCGGTGATCCCGGACCCGACCACGATGGCATCGTAGGTGATCATGACCAGGCCCTCCCGACGGATGCGTAGGGGATGTCGCCGCGATACGCGCCGAACGGGCTGGGATGCAACTCCTGCGTGGCGCCGATTTGCGACGTGTAGTAGCCGACCAGGGTCAGCTCCTTCATCCGGTGGAAGAACCAGGCTTCGGGCGATCGCGGGGCATCGCTGGCGACTGGATACGCCGCCTCGTCCAGCTCGGTGAGCAGGGCCAACTGTTGCTCTGCCGTGCAGTCGACGAATGCTTTGCCGTCCCGGGACCGGGTCCGCGCGTCGACGTCCGCCAGGCTCGCCAGGAAGCGATCGCGCTCGGGCCCCGGGTAGTGATCGCTGAGCAGCGTATCCACGAAGCGGTGCACGCCGGCGGCGCGGGCGCCGGGCGTGTCGGTCTGGGGGATGATGTGCTCCGCCATCACGGCCACGAGCTCGAGCTGGCCGCCGGTGAGCGTGCGCGGCGCCCAATCCTGCGGCGGCGCGGTCCAGGCGCGCCGGGTGGCGGCGTCGAGCGCGCCCGCCAGCGTGGGTGTCGAGATGGCACCGCCCAACAGGATGGCGACGCGGCTAAGGGCTGCGCGGCGGGTGATCAGGTCGTCGTGCTCCATGCTCTCGCTCATTTGACGTCCCACCAGACGCGGCCAAGCTCCGCGGCCGCGAGTCCGAGGAGAAAACCCTCGAGGGATGAGGCGGACTTACGTTGCGAAGGTGCAACAGCCCCGAGCCTACAAGGTCTCGCTCGCCCCGCCGATCGCCGTCGCCAACACCGTCTCCGGGGTCCACTGCCCGATCGGGCGGGCGGCGGAGAGCCGCCCGCGACTCATCACCGCCAGCCGATCGCACAGCTCGAACAGCTCCGGCAGATACGAGCTCACCAGCAGCACCGCCTTGCCTTCCGCGGCAGAACGCGCGATCGCCTCGTAGATCTGCGCCCTGCTCCCGACGTCGATGCCCCGCGTGGGCTCGTCGAGCAACAGTACTGCCGCGTCCTGATGCAGCAGCCTGCCGACCGCCACCTTCTGCTGGTTCCCGCCCGAGAGCGCGCGCACCGGCTGAGTCGGCGCGGCCGCGCGAATGTGCAGTGCGTCGATCCATCGCGTGGCGGCCGCTCGCTGCCGCTCGAGGTCGAGCCATCCCCACCCGGGCGAACAGGCGGAGAAGCGCGTCGCCGTGAGGTTGTCCGCGACGGAGAGGGTGAGGGCAAGGCCCTCCCTGCGGCGGTCCTCACTCAGGTACCCGAATCCCTGGGCGAGGCGCCGGGAGGGCCGCGCCCCGGACACAGCGAGCGGCCGCCCTCCGAGAGCGAGGCGTCCCGAGGCCCGGGGCTCGAGCCCGAACAATGCCCGTATCAGCTCGCTTCGCCCGGAGCCCATCAGTCCGGCGATGCCGAGCACTTCGCCGCGCCGCAGCTCGAAGCTGGCGTGTTTCAGGACCGGCGGGAGGGAGGTGAGGGCCGCCCGCCCGACCATGTGCGCGATCAGCTGATCGTTGCTCGCGTCCGTGATGCTGCCGCTGGCCACGCTGCGGCCATCGCGCAGCACGGTGTAGCGGCCGGCGATCTCGCGCACTTCTTCGAGAAAGTGACTGATATAAACGATGGCGATGCCGCGCGCCGCGAGTTGCCGGATCAGGGCGAACAGGCGATCCACGTCCTCGCGCTGCAGGCTGCTGGTCGGCTCGTCCATCAGGACGATGCGCGCGTCGGCCGCGAGGGCGCGGCAGATCTCCACCACCTGCTGCGCCGCCAGCGGCAGGTCGCCCACGCGGGCCTCGGGATGGAGCCCGGAACGCCCGAACTGCTCGAGCAGCGCGACGGTGCGGCGCCGCGCCGCATCCCGGTCCACCCAGCCGCCCCGCCCCCTGGCCGGCTCGAGACCGAGCAGCATGTTCTCGGCCGCGCTCAAGTGGGGACAGAGGCACAGCTCCTGGTGAATGAGCGCGACGCCACGGTGGCGCGCGTCCCTGGGACCGGCCGGCGCGTACGGCCGGCCGTCGACCTGCATCGCGCCGCGATCGGGCCGGACGGCGCCGGCGAGGATGTTCATGAGGGTGCTCTTGCCCGCGCCGTTTTCCCCGATCAAGGCGTGCACCTCGCCCGCGGAGAGCGTGAGATCCACGCCATCCAACGCCCTAGTCGCTCCGAATCGCTTGGCGACGTCGCGAATCTCGAGCAGCGCGGTCATGGCGCTGTGAGATAACGCGCGATCGGCGGGTGGATGAGCTCCTGCGTCGCGGCGGAGTCGAGGTTCGCCGGAGTGACCAGCATGACCCCGGTGTCGATGCGGCGCTCGACCGGTTTGCCCCGCAGGTGGTCGACCATCGCCGTCACGCCCAGGTACCCCATGCGCATGGGGTTCTGCACCACGACGCCGTCGAGCTGATGGTTGCGCACCGCGTCGATGAGGATGCTGCTCGCGTCGAAGCCCACGAATCGTACCTTGCCGGCCTTGCCGATGTCCTGCAACGCGAGCAGCATGCCGATCGTGGACGATTCGTTGGGGGTGAAGATCCCCTGCAGCACGCCGCCGTAGCGGTTGAGCAGGTTCTCGGACGCCTGCTTGGCGGTCTCGCGCGTCGGCCCCGCGTATTGATCGGTCGACACCAGCTCGACCCTCGGGTAGCGGGAGCGCAGCTCCTCGAGGAAGCCGGCTTCCCGGTCCGTGGTGGAGGCGGAGCCTTCGGCGTAGCGCAGCAGCAGCGCCTTGCCGCGACCGCCCAGCACCTCGCCCAGCCGGTCCGCAGCCATGCGCCCGCCCTTGCGGTTGTCCGTCGCCACAAAGCTGATCGGGACGTCCGACTCGAGACCGGAGTCGATGATGACCGTGGACACGCCCGCCCGCTGCGCCTCCTCCACCGGACGCACCAGGGCGCGGTTGTCGAGCGGGGCCAACACGATCCCGCGGATGCCCTGGCTGAGAAACCCCTCCACGACCTGCACCTGCTGCTCGCGGTCGTCCTCGCGGAACGGTCCCTTCCACACGATGCGCACCGGCGTTCCCTGGGCCGAGAGCTCGCGCGCGGCCTGGATCGCGCCGGCGTGGATGCTCTTCCAGAACTCGTGCGTCGTGCCCTTGGGAATGACGGCGATCGCGAGCTCCTTGTCGGAGCCGGAGCGGCTGCAGCCCGCCAACAGCGCGGCGCACAGGACCGTGGACGTGAAGGATCTCACAGAGTCACTACTCCCTTGATGTAGTCCGGGGCGGCGTAATCCCCGGCGAACGCGCCGGGGACTTGGTCGAGCGAGCGGTACCGATGCGTGATCAGCGGGGCCACGTCCACCCGGCCGTGCTCGATCAACCGCAGCGCGCGCACGTAGGTGGAGGGCCGGCCGTCGGGCTCGTGGCCGCCCGATGCCCCGACCGGCGAGAGCAGCACGGGCTCGCGGAACTGGAGCTGGCTCAGCACGCTCACGTCCACCCCCGCATGGCCGTGCCCGTACAACAGCACCGTCGCCTGCTTGCGCACCAGCGGCGCGATGGACGCGAGCATCGTTCCCGATCCCGTGGCCTCGACCAGCAATTCCACCCGGCGGCCGCACGTGCGGGCAAGCACCGCGTCCACCAGATCCGCAGCCGTCGGGTCGATCGTCTCCGCCCCGAACCGCTCGGCCAGGGTGCGCTTGGCGGCGCTCGGCTCGGTGACGAGCAGGACACCGTCGAAGCCCAGCACGTTGCGCAGGTACTGCACCCACAAGAGACCCGCGGGGCCCGCCCCGCAGATGAGCACGTGCCGCCCCTTGCCGGCCTTGCCGGCCTTGCCGCCCTGCAGCTCGTAGCGCGCCGGTGTCCGCAGCAGCACGTCCGACGCGTGCACCACGCACCCCAGCGGCTCGGTCAGCGCGGGCGTGGGGGCGTCGAGCGCGCCCTCGATGCGCACGGCGTTCACCGCCGGGATGGCCAGGTATTCGGCCAGTCCGCCGGGCAGGCCGGTGATGCCGTGCTCCTGATACTGCTCACACTGATGCGAGTCGCCGCTGGCGCAATATTCACACGGCAGCGAGCGCCCTTCGCTCACACAGCTCCGTCCTTGATCGACCACGACGCGATCGCCGGGCCGCAGGTCGTGCACGTCCGCGCCGGTTTCTTCTACGATACCCGCGATCTCATGCCCCAGGATCTGCGGCTCGCGCGCGAGCGGAATCGGCCGGCCGCGCTCGTCGCGGTGGTAATTGCCGTGCCCCGCGAAGAGGTGCCAGTCGGTGCCGCACAGTCCGACCGCCGCGACGCGCAGCAGGATTTCCCGGGGCCCGGGATCCGGGCACCGGACCTCCCGTATCTCGATCCGGCCGACGTCGCAGAGAACGGCGGCCTTCATCGGAAGCCCCCAACCTGCATTTCGATCACCGTTGCAATCGTGCTCGGCGGGACCCGAGGCAGTTGGATCGCGAAGCCCGAGTCCGCGCGCTCGATCGTGAGCGGCGTCCCGTCGGCCAGCAGCGACGCCGAAAGCGGCCGCTCGGCGATGCCGGTCAGCGCCAGCCGGCCGTCCTTGGGCCAGTCGAACACGTGGGCGTACCGCTTGCCCGGTTTGGCCGTGTAGCGCCCCCACGCGGGCAGGCCGTAAGGACTCGCGGTCGTGCCGTAAACCGCCTCGCCGTTGGCTTTCATCCACTCGCCCATTTCACGCAGCCGCGATACGATCGGGCCGGGGATCACGCCGTCCGCCGTCGGCCCGACGTTCAGCAGGAAGTTGCCGCCCTTCGAGGCCACGTCGATCAGCGTGCGGAGCAGGGTACGCGTGTCCTTCCAGTCGTCGTCGTACGACTTGTAGCCCCAGGTGTCGTTCATCGTCATGCAGGTTTCCCAGTCGACACCGGGAAGCCCCGTGGGTGGCACCTGCTGCTCGGGGGTCCCGAAGTCGCCCAGCCCGATCTGTCCCGCTTGGTTCAGGCCGCTCAGTCCCTGACGAGTGTGCCCCACCCGGTTGTTCACGATGAGGCTCGGGCGGATCGCGCGAACGTAGTTGTAGAGATCCCGCCCGCGATCGTCGTTCCAGTCGGCGATCCATTCGCCGTCGAACCAGAGCACGTCGATCTCGGGATACTGCGTGAGCAGCTCCTTGAGCTGCGGCTTCATATACGTCTCGACGTAGCGACCGAAATCGGGATTGCTCCAGGTGCGTGAATTGTATTCGGGTGCGTTCGGGCCCTGGGCATCGGGGTGGTGCCAGTCCATGATCGAGTAATAGACGCCGAACCGCAGGCCTGCGCGGTGGGCCGCCTGCGCCAGCGCCTTGAGCGCGTCCCGCTGGTACGGCGTTGCATCGACGATGTCGTAGCGCGAGACCTTCGAGTCGAAGATGGCGAACCCGTCGTGGTGCTTCGACGTGATGACCATGTACTTCATCCCCGCGTCCTTGGCGATCCGCACCCATTCATCGGGATCGAACCGCGTGGGGTTGAAGCGGCGGACGAACTCCTCGTAGTCTGTGCGCCCGGCTCATGATCCATTCGCCGATGCCCGGGATCCGCTCGCCCTTGTACGTGCCGGCCGCGACGGCGTAGGCCCCCCAGTGGATGAACATCCCGAAGCGCGCGTCGCGCCACCAGTTCATGCGGGCGTCGCGAGCGGCGGGACTCTCCGCCGTCTGGGCCTGCATCATCACGGCGAGCAGAACTAGGTGGCTAAGCGGCATCGGTCCTCCGACCTCCCTTCGCGATCATCTCCAGGCTGCTCCGTCGGGATAGCGGTATGTCTCCCGGCTCTCCGGCTTCATCTCGATACTGTACCCCGGGGCCGTCGGCGCCAGGTAGCGACCGTCGCGCACCACCACCGGGTCGACAAAGTGCTCGTGCAAGTGGTCCACGTATTCCACCACGCGATTCTCGAGCGAGGCGCTGACGGCGATGTAGTCGAACATCGCGAGGTGCTGCACGTACTCGCACAACCCGACACCGCCGGCATGGGGACATACCGGAATCCCGAACTTGGCCGCGAGCAGCAGCACCGCCAGCACCTCGTTCACGCCGCCCAGCCGGCAGCTGTCGATCTGACAGAACTGAATCGCCTTGGCCTGCATCAGCTGCTTGAAGACGACGCGGTTCTGGCACTGCTCGCCGGTCGCGACGCCGATCGGGGCCACCGCCTTGGCGATCGTCGCATGGCCCAGCACGTCGTCCGGGCTGGTCGGCTCTTCGATCCACCAGGGATCGAACCGCGCCAGCTCATGCATCCAGGCGATGGCCTGGTTCACGTCCCAGACCTGATTGGCGTCCACCATGAGCTTGCGATCGGGCCCGATCTCCTGGCGCACCAATGCGGCGCGGCGCATGTCGTCCTGCAGGTCCCGTCCGACCTTGATCTTGAAGTGCGACCAGCCGCGCGCGACGCCCTCGCGGCACAAGCGGCGGATCTTGTCGTCGGGGTAGCCAAGCCAGCCGGCCGAGGTGGTGTATGCGGGGTAGCCCGTGGCGCGGATTTCCGCTTCTCGCGCTGCCCGCGTGGGAGCGTGCCGGCGCAGGAGCACGAGGGCCTCGTCCGGCGTGAGCGCGTCGGTGATATAGCGGAAGTCGATGCAGCGCACCAGCGCCTCGGGACTCAAGTCGGCGAGCAGCTTCCAGAGCGGCTTGCGCTCGATCTTGGCGTAGAGGTCCCACACGGCGTTCACGACGGCCGCCGTGGCGAGGTGCAGCACCCCTTTTTCCGGTCCCACCCAGCGCATCTGCGAGTCGCTCGTGAGCCGGCGCCAGAATCCGGCCATGTCGTCCTTGATGTGCTCGAGCGTGAGACCGTGCACCAGGGGTGCGAGCGAGCGAATCGCGGCGACGCAGAGCTCGTTGCCCCGGCCGGCGGTGAACGTGAGCCCGTGTCCTGTCAGGCCGTCGGGCCGATCGGTGTGGAGAATTGCGTACGCCGCGGAGTAGTCCGGGTCGGGGCTCATGGCGTCGGAGCCGTCCCGCTCCCGCGACGTGGGGAACCGGATGTCCAGGGCGTCGATACGGGTGATGGTAGTGGGCATAGGGACTCGGGGCTCGGGGCTCGGGGGTCACATCGCGGTGAAGCCGCCGTCCACGGGCAGCGCGACCCCGGTCACGAACGATGCCTCGGGCGAGACGAGCCACAGCGCGGCGGCGGCGCACTCTTCGGCGGTGCCCAGCCGGCCCAACGGCTGCGCGGCGCCGTACGCGGCCCACGCGGCGGCGGGGTCGGGCATCGCGTCCGCGAACTGGCGCAGCATGGGCGTGTCGATGATCCCGGGGCAGAGCGCGTTGACGCGGATCCCGTGCGCGGCGTAGTCGAGCGCCAGGGCCTTGGCGAGCAGTACCACCGCCCCCTTGGACGCGCAATACACCGGTGAATCGGTCTGCGCCACGAGCCCGGTCTTGCTGGCGGTGAAGAGAATCACTCCCCCGCCGGCCTGCCGCAGCATGATGGGGATGGCGTGACGCGCGGCGTAGAGCGGGCCCTTCACGTTCACGTCCAGCAGGCGCTCAATCTCTTCATCGGAGCTCCGGGTCAGGACCTTCGGCAGATTGACGCCGGCGTTGCAGAACAGGATGTCGAGCGAGCCGTAGCGCTCGACGCAAGCGTCGATCATGCGCTCGCTGTCGGCGCGCCGGCCCATGTCGCCGCACACGAAGTGAGCGGTCCCTCCCGACCGCTCGATCTCGCGCACCAGCTCCTCGCCGGCGGCGCCCTGCGTGTCCACCAGGAGCAGGCGGGCGCCCGCTCCGGCGAAACGCAGCGCGCTGGCCCGTCCGATGCCACTCGCGGCGCCGGTGATTACGGCTGCTTTCCCCATCAGACGCATGTTCGTCTCGGGGGTCGGGGCTCGGGATTCGGGGCTAGGACGACTCACGGAATCCCGAGCCCCGAGTCCCGAACCTCGAGCCCCTCGTCATAGGCGCGCACGCGTTGCCGCGCCGAGCCGAGCCCGTCGATGCCGAGCTCCACCTCGTCTCCGGCCGCGAGGTAGCGCGGCGGGCGCTGCCCCAACCCGACGCCCGCCGGGGTGCCCGTGGAGATGATGTCGCCGGGCAGGAGCGTCATGAACTGACTGATGTAGCTCACGAGCGTCGGCACGTCGAACACCAGCTCGCGGGTCGAGCTGCACTGTTTGGTCTCGCCGTTCACCTTGAGCCAGAGCTGCAGATCGTGCACGTCGCGGAGCTCGTCGGGCGTGGCGAGAAACGGCCCCAGCGGCGCGAAGCTGTCGCAGCTCTTCCCCTTCACCCACTGGCCGCCGCGCTCGAGCTGGAAGGCGCGCTCCGAGTAATCGTTGTGCAGCACGTACCCGGCGACGCAGCCCAGCGCCTCGTCCCGCTCGACGTACGCGGCCCGGCGGCCCAGGACGACGGCCAGCTCCACCTCCCAGTCCAGTTTCGATCCGCCCTTCGGGATCACCACGTCGTCATTCGGCCCACAGATCGCACTGGTCGCCTTGAAGAAAATGACCGGCTCTTTGGGGACTTCCTGACCCGTCTCGCGCGCGTGGTCTCGATAGTTGAGACCGATACACACGATCTTGCTCGGCCGGCTGAGCGGGGGTCCCAGCCGCGTGCCGTCGGGGAGGGCGGGCGCCGCAGCGCCTGCACGCGCCCCCCAGCGTGCCAGTCGCGCGAGGCCGTCAGATTCGAAAAACGTCTGGTCGTAGTCCGTGCCGAACCCGGATGCGTCGATGCGCCGCCCGTCGGGCAGGATCAGGCCGGGCCGCTCCTCACCAGGAGGCCCGAATCGGATGAGTTTCATCGCTCACATTTTGAGGGTGACAAAACCGCCATCGATCGCGTAGTTGCTGCCCGTAATGAACGCCGCCGCGTCCGAGCAGAGGAACAGCGCCAGCTCGGCCATTTCTTCCGGTCGTCCCATACGGCCGATCGGCTGGGTTTGGGACAGCTGTTCGAACATCTCCCGTTCCCGGCCGGGATAGTTCTTGGCCAGGAACCCGTCCACGAACGGTGTATGGACCCGCCCCGGCGCGATGGCGTTGCAGCGGATCCCCTGCGCCACATAGTCGCGCGCCACCGAGTACGTCATGGTCAGCACGGCGCCCTTGGTCATCGAATAAGCGAAACGGTCGGGAATCCCGACGGTCGATGCCACCGACGCAATGTTGAGTATCACGCCGCCGCGTCCTTTCATCTGAAGGACGGCCGCCCGCATGCAGTTGTAGACGCCCTTCACGTTCACGGCGTAGAGCCGGTCGAGGTCATCCTCGGACGTCTGCTCCACGGTGCCGACGTGTGCGATTCCGGCGCTGTTGACGAGGATGTCCGCGGGTCCGAACCGCTCGGCGACGGCCTCAAAGGCGCGCCGCACCTCGGCCTGGCGGCTCACGTCGCAGGGAACGGCGAGGCCTTCACTCCCGCAGGCGGCGATCTCGCGCGCCACGTCCCGCGCCGCGGGCTCGGCCACGTCCAGCACGGCGACACGCCCGGCCGCGCGGGCGAAACGCAGCGCGATCGCCCGGCCGATGCCCGATCCGCCCCCCGTTACGAGCGCAACCTTGTTCTCGATCTCCTTCACAGGTCGTACACGCGCGCCGCGTTGTCACCGTAGAACCGGCTTCGCTCGCTGACGCTCCATCCGCGTGTGAACCGCTCCGTGAAGCCGTACCACGTGCCATAATCTCCCGCCAGCGTCAGGACCGGCCAGTCGCTGCCGTACAGCACGCGCTCGTGACCGAAGCACTCGACCACCCGCGCGGCGTAGGGGAGGAGGTCCTCGGGGCACCAGGCTTCTCCCGCCTCGGTGAGCAGTCCCGACAGCTTGCAGCACACGTTCTCGTGCGCCGCGAGCCGCGTGATGTCGGCGCTCCACGTTTCGAAGCCCCGATCGTGGATCGCGGGCTTGCCGCAATGATCGAGCACGAACGGCGTGTCGGGACACTGGTCGACGAGCTCCGTCACCTCCCGAAGTTGGTCGTGCGTGGCGCACAGATCGAAGACCAGTCCCCGGTGCCCCACCTCTCGAACCCCTTCGATGAACGCGCGCTGCACGCAGAAGCCGGCGGGCTGCCCCTGGATATTCTGGCGGATGCCTTTCACCCTGGGCGAGCGGGACAACGCATCCAGCGTAGTCCCGAGTCCCGAGCCCCGAGCCCCGAGGCCCTGCGCCAGATCGACAAACGCCACGATGCCCGCGACCCGCGGCTCCGCCTGCGCCAGCCGTTCCACCAGCTCTACCTCCCGCCGTGCCTCGTCCGGCCGGCAGTTGGCTTCCACGAACACCATACGGCCGATCGGGACCTGTCCCGTGGCCGCCGCATAGTCCCGCGGGAGAAACGCCCGCTGGAGCGACGGCACCCCCGTGAGCCACGGATAATGAAGAGCCCCCGGGTCCCAGAAATGCACGTGCGAGTCAACTATGCCCACAGCACCTCCCCCCACCGAACGCGGAAGTCGGAACTCGGAACGCGGAACAATCGGCACCGACGTCGGCTCGCCTGTTCCGCGTTCCGCCTTCCGCATTCCGCGTTTCGTACGTTCCGCGTTCCGCGTTTCGCGTTCCGCGTTTCGTACGTACCGCACTCATGACGTCGCCCATCCCGCCCTTACCCGATCGAGCGCCACCGCCAGCACGATGATCGCGCCGATGATGATCTCCTGGATGTAGTTGGGCCATCCCATCTGCTGGCAGCCGTTGCGCAGGAACGCCATGATGAGCGCGCCCACCACCGAGCCGAACACGCTCCCCTCGCCGCCCAGCAAGCTGCCGCCCCCGATCACCACCGCGGCGATGACGTCGAGCTCCGTCCCGATCGCCACCGTGGGATCCCCCTGGCGCAGCCGGGACAGCTGCATCACGCCGGCAAGCCCGAAGAACACGCCCGCGGAACTGTAAATCGCCAGCTTGAGCCGGTCGATCGCGATGCCGCAGGCGCGCGCGGCCAGCTCGTTCGAGCCGAGCGCGAACACGTGCCGGCCGAACACGGTGCGGGAGAGTACTGTCGCCGTGAGCGCCGCCAGCGCGAGCATGATCCACACGCCGGGGGGGAGCACCATCCACGCCTGGCGCGGGAACGTAACGAGCAGGTCGTTCACCCACGTCGGCGGCACGTTTACGGTCTGCTCGTGCGCGATCCATTTGGCGATGCCGCGCGCGATGCCCAGCATCCCCAGCGTGGCGATGAATGGCACCACCCGCAGGCCCGTAATGAGCAGGCCGTTGCCCAGGCCGATCAGGCCGCCTGCGACGAGGGCCGCGGCGGTGGCGGCCCCGGGGGACCATCCCGCGGCGAGCCCGAGCGCCGCCACCACGCCCGTGAGCGCGATCGCCGCTCCCACCGAGAGGTCGATGCCGCCGCTGATCATGATCAGCGTCATGCCGATCGCCCCGAGGGCGACGATCACCGTTTGCGACAGGACGATGCGCAGGTTGAACGGCGAGAGGTAACGCGCCGGCGCGTCGGTGAGCAGCGCGAAGACCAGGACGACTACTAAGAGCGCCAGCGCGGGCCCGAGGCGCGCCAGCGAGGCGCGGGCCGCCGCCCGGGGCACGAGTCTCCAGCGCGCCCAGCGCGTGGGGACCGCCGTCGCGACCTTAACGTTCGAGTGCGTCAAGCACGCCCTCCCGCTCCGCGACGACCACCGGCGCTCCCGCCCGAGCCGAGCGGTACATCGCCTCCACCAGCGCGACGCTCCTGCGACCCTCGCGACCGTCGCACAGCGGCGCCGCGCCTGAAGTGATCGCGGCCACGAAGTCCTGGAGCACGCGGGCGTGGCCGCGCGCGTCCGCGACCACCGGCGATGACGCGCTGGCGTTGCCGGACGGCTCGCCATCGTGCGGCGGCGCTTCCAGCGGCGTCCGCAGCTCGACCGAGACGACGCGGTCCCGCTCGACCACGATCGTTCCCTCAGAGCCCGTGAGCTCGACCCGACGCGGCAGCCCCGGAAACGCCGCCGTAGTCGCCTCGAGGGTACCGACGGCGCCGCTCGCGAACTCGAGGCACGCGACCGCCGTGTCCTCCACGGCGATGGCGTGCAACGCGGTCCGCGTCGTGGCGTACACGCGGTCGACGTCGCCGAGCAGCCAGAGCAGCAGGTCGATGGTGTGGATCCCCTGATTCATCAGGGCGCCGCCGCCATCGAGTCCCCAGGTTCCGCGCCAGCGCGAACCCGTGTAATACTCCGGCGGGCGATACCACCGCACGCGGGCCGACGCCACGATGGGGCGGCCGAGTCCGCCCCGCGCGATCAGACGCTTCAGCCAGATCAGGTCGGGCGCCGCGCGATCCTGATAGATCACGCCCAGCTTGACGCCGGCACGGTCGCACTCGGCCGTGAGCCCGTCGATGCGCGCGGTCGTGATGTCGAGCGGCTTCTCCACCAGCACGTGCAACCCCTGGCGCGCCGCCGCCTGCGCGTGCTCGGCGTGCACACCCGACGGCGTCCCCACGACCACGACGTCCATGGGCCGGTGCGCGAGAAACGCGTCCAGCTCCCGATAGGCCTTGCCCCCGTATCGCTGCGCCAGGGCGGACGCCTTGGCAGGGTCGCGGCCCCAATACGCTACGAGCTCGACGTCTCCGACCTCGCGAGCCGCGCGCGCATGGGTGTCGCTGATGTTACCGCACCCGACGAGGCCGATGCGAACGGTCATGCGCCGGACGCGTTCCCTCGCGTCAGTCCCTCCCACAGCCCCTGGAGGTACATGGCGCCCAGCGCCCGGTCGTACAGGCCGTACCCGGGGCGCCCGCGCTCGCCCCAGATCATGCGCCCGTGATCGGGGCGCATCGGCCCCGTGAAGCCGACGTCGCGCAGCGCCCGCAGCACCTCGTACAAATCCACGCCGCCGCACGCCGACGGGTGGGCCGTCTCATGAAAGCGCCGCTCTCCCGTGACGCGCACGTTGCGGCAGTGGGCAAAGTGAATGCGATCGCCGATGCGCCGCACCATGGCGGGCAGATCGTTTTCCGGATCGGCGCCGAGCGATCCTGTGCAGAACGTCACGCCGTTCGCCGGCTTGTCCACCAGCGCCACTAGGCGCTCGAGATCGGGGCCCCGGCAGATGATCCGGGGCAGACCGAAGATCGGCCAGGGGGGGTCGTCCGGATGGATCGCCATCCGCACGCCCACCTGCTCGGCCACCGGGACCACGCGCTCGAGAAAGTAGGCCAGGTTGTCCCACAGGCGCTCGGCATCCACCTCCCGGTACGCCGCGAGCAGCCGCTCGAGCTCCTCGGGGCCGTACGCCGTGGCCCATCCGGGGAGATCGCCCGTGCCGCGCGTCAGGTCCACGGCGGCGAGCGCACGGTCGTCGTAGGCGAGCGCCGTCGATCCATCGGCCAACGGCTGCGCCAGGTCGGTGCGCAGCCAGTCGAACACCGGCATGAAGTTGTAGCACAGCACGGGAATGCGGAGCGCGCCCATGGCGCGCACGCTTTCACAATAGTTCGCGATGAGCCGGTCGCGGCCCGGGCGGCCGAGCTTGATGTCCTCGTGCACGGGAATACTCTCGACCACGGCGAACGTGAGTCCGGCGCCCTCGATCTCTCCCTTGAGGCGCTCCAGCCGCTCGCGGCTCCAGGCCGCGCCCACCGGCACGTCGTACAGCGCGCTCACCACGCCCGAGACGCCCGGGATGTGCCGGATGTGCACCAGCGGGATCGGGTCCTCGCGCCCGAACCAGCGGAACGTCATGCGCATGCGCGCACCAGCTGCTCGATCTCCCGCGGGGTGGCCCGGTTCCAGTCACCTGGGATGGTCAATTTCAAGGCGCCGGCGGCGGCGGCGAACTGTACGGCGTCGGCGGGGTCCCGATCGGCGGCGAGCGCGGCGATGAGGCCCGCGGCAAAGCTGTCGCCACCGCCCACCCGGTCCACGACCCGCACCTGGTAGCGCCGGCTCTGCCAGGCGCCCCCGGACGACGCGTCGTACAGCGCGGCGCTCCAGCCGTGCTCGCTCGCCGAGAGGACTTCGCGCCGGGTCAGCGCCACGTGGCGACAGCCGTACCGCTCCGCGAGGCGCTGCGCCAGCGAGTCGTCCGGCGCCTCGATCCCGAGCATGATGCGCACCGCGTCGCGGTTACCGATCAACAGGTCGGCTCCTCTCACGAGCGGCTCGATCAAAGACCGAGGCTCGCGCCCCTGCCAGAGGGCGGGCCGGTAGTTGAGATCCAGGCTGATGCGCACCCCGCCCGACCGCGCGGCGTCGATCGCCGCGGCGAGTGCCGCGCGCGGGCCTTCCCCGAGGGCGGGCGTGATGCCGGAGCCGTGAAACCAGGCCGCGCCCTGCATCGCCTTCGCCCAATCCACCGTCCCGGGCGTGATGGCGGCGAACGCCGAGCCGGCGCGGTCGTAGACGACGCGACTGGCGCGGATATCGGCGCCCGGCTCGACGAAATAGATCCCCATCCGCTCGCTCACCCCGCCGAGCGCGATCCACGCCGTGCCCACGCCCTCGGCTTGCAGCGCGTGCCGCGCGGCGTGGCCGATGGCGTGGTCGGGCAGCCGGGTGACGTAATCGGCGCGGACGCCGAGGTGCGCCAACCCTACGGCGACATTGGCCTCGCACCCGCCGAAGCCCGTGCGGAGCTCGGGCGATTGGAACAAGCGCTCCTGACCGGGCGGGCTGAGGCGCAGCATCAGCTCGCCGAACGTCACCGCGCGCGCGCCGCTCACGCCGGTGCCTCGGCGGGCTGGCGGCGGGCCACCGCCACGCGGTCGATCAGCGCGCGGGCGCGCGCCGTCAGCCGGTCCCAGCCTTGCTCCGCGACGAGCGACGGGCTCACCAGGGCGCTCCCGAGGCTGACGGCGATCGCGCCGGCGCGGATCCAGTCGCCCGCGTTGTCGAGCGACACGCCACCGGACGGCACCAGGCGGAGAAACGGCAGCGGAGCGAGCACTTCGCGAATGTAGCGCGGGCCCACCAGCGAGGCGGGGAAGAGCTTGATGTGCGACGCACCCGCGCGCGACGCCTCGAGCAGCTCGCGCGGCGTGAGTGCGCCCGGCATGCAGGGAACGTTCGCCTCGCGACAGCAGCGCATGACGCCCTGATCGAGCGTCGGGCTCACGACGAAGCGCGCGCCGGCGGCGATGACGTCGCGCGCGGACCCCTCGTCCAGCACCGTGCCCGCGCCCACGACCGCGCCCGGGACGGCGCCTTGCGCCGTGAGGTCGCGGATCGCCGCCAATGCGCCCGGCGTCGTCAGCGTGATCTCCACGACGCTCACGCCCCCGGCGACGAGCGCGCCCGCCAGGGCGCGAAAGTCGGCGCCCGCCGGGAGCCGCACGACCGCGATCACGCCGCTCGCTAATGCCGCATCGATCATCCGAGAGTCGCCTCTACGCTTTCGTGCTCGAGTCGGGCGAGCCCCTGGGTGGTCGCCTCGAGGAATCCGGGAAGCCGCGCGAGAGAAGAGCCCCACAGCGCCTCGTCGGCCAGGGCGTGGGCCGTGAGCCGCTCCAGCATGTCGCGCGGGAGGGGGCCGGACACGTGATCAACGTCCAACGCCAGCCAGTGCCGGGCGACGAGCGGGAGATCGGCATCGTTGATCGGATACGTGTGGCCACGCCACCGCCCGTGCGGCGCCGAACCGGCGGGTGCGCCCTCGGAAACGGGGCGAAGATATCGCAGGTGGGCGGCACACGCGAGCGCGAGCCCCGGCGGAACGCGCCGCTCGTCCTGGACGAATCGCTCGATCGCCGGCGCGACGCGCAGCCGCATCTTCATCGTCTGGTTGGTGGCGATCACACGCCACTCGTGCTCGAGCCAGGGATTGCGAAACCGCTCGAGCACGCTCGCGGCGAATGCCTGCGCCTGGACGCGTGGTATGTCGGTCGCCGGCACGAGCTCCTGGAACAGTGTGCGCTCGAGAAATGGTCCCAGCCGCGGATGCTCCGCCGCCTCGCGCACCGTCGCTACTCCGGCGAGCAGTGCCAGCGGGGCGAGCGCGGTGTGCGCCCCGTTCAGCAGGCGCAGCTTGCGCTCCCGGTACATCCCGATGTCGGACGCGAACACCACCGCGTCGGGAGCCACATCGATCGGAAACGCCGCCCGCAGCGCGGCCGGCTCCCCTTCGATGGCCCACAGGGCGTACGGCTCCGTGACGGTGAGCAGCTCGTCGGCGTAGCCGAGCTGCTTCTCGAGCGCGGCGCGCGTTTCGGGGGGCGGGCTTCCAGTGGTAATGCGGTCCACGAGCGAGGAGCAGAAGTGGACGTGGGAGGCGAGCCAGGCGCGGAACCGCTCGCCGCACTGCGACGCCAGCCGATCGATCATCGCGGCGAGACGCGGCCCATTGTCGGGGACGAGCTCGGTCGGGATCACGTACAGCGGCGGGCCGTCGGGCAGCCGCTCGAAGCGCGCGTGCAGGACATCCAGCAGCTTCGCGGGGAATCCCGCGGGCGCGCGTGCCCCCGTCGCATCCGGGCGCGCCCCGTCGCCGTCCAGCCGGAAGCCGGCTTCGGTCACGTTGCTCACGATCACTTGCAGCTCGGGTTGTACGACGGCGGCGCGCACCGCCTGCCACTCGGTATCGGCGACGAGCGCGCGCGACACGGCGCCGATCAAGCGGGTGCGCTCGATCGGCGCGCCATCGAGCAAGCCGCGTTCCACCAGCGTGAACAACCCGTCCTGGGCGTTGATCGCCCGCGCGCTGCCGTGCGGGGTGCTCTGCACGACGACGATGCGGCCGTGGAACGCGCCGGCGCGGTTGGCGGCGTCCACGGACCCGGCGCACAGGGCGCGCAGCAGCATGCCCGTGCCGAACTGCAGCACGCGCTCGGGCAGCTCGTCCCGACGGTAGGCGTTGTCCGGCCAGTGGGCCCGACCGACTAAAGGAAGGCCGCTCGCGGCGTGCACTCTGGTTTCGACCTCGTCACAGGAAGATCACCGGCGGTCTCGAACTTGCAACTCGTGACCCGGCGCACAACGGCGTGAACCGAGGACCTGTTGCGACGCCGCAACGGTCGCTCACCACAGGCCACATGCTCGACACACATCGCCGCTCGCCGCTCCCGCCGCTCCAGCCGCTCCCACATCGCGTGGCGCGCGCCACGCCGCAGTCATCGCATTCCTGGGAGTCGGCCTTCCAGGCCCATTACGTCGAGTTGTGCGAATACGTGCTCCGCTTCGTCGGGTCGGCGGAAGCCGCGCAGGATCTGGTGCAGGATTTGTTCTTACGCCTCTGGGACAGCCGCGGCCCGCGGGACGCGAGCCGGCTTACGCGGCCGTACCTCTATGTGGCGGCCCGGAACCGCGCCCTCAAGTATCTGCGCCACCGTCGCGTGGTGGCGGCGTGGATCGCGCGCGCGGCGTCTGAAGAGATACCCCCGTATCTCGCTCGGCACGGTGAAGTCGCAGATGTGGCGCGCCACGCTGCGGCTGCGGGCCAGGCTGGCACCCTACCTGGCCCGTCCGGGCATTCCCGAAGACCGCGCCGGCTAGGGGAGCCCCGGCGTCATACTCCCGCCCCCCTCCGCGGGTTTTCGAGGCAGGAGGTGCCTCATGGCGGAGGGGATCGAAGAGTCCGAACTGCTGCGCTTCGTCGAGGGCGACTGCTCGCCCGACGAGGCGGCCGCGATCCAGGCGTGGATCGCCGCCGATCCGCGGCGGGGTGAGCTGCTCGACGAGATCCGCGCCGTGTGGCGGCTCACGGGCTCGACCACGCGGCCCTGGGTCGTCGCGGAAGCCCGGATCCGACTGCTGCGGAGCCGCGGCCGTCACGCGGCGCAGGGGTCGGCCGGGTTCTCCGCGCGGCCCCGACCGCGGCGTGCCGGGCCGCGGTTTGCGATGGTCCGCATCGCCGCGGCGATCGCCTGTGTCGTGGCCGGCACGCTCGTGTGGCGGCTACGCCCGCGCGTAGCGCCGTTTCGCGAATACGCCACGCAGCCCGGACAGCGCCTCCAGCTCGAGCTCCCCGACTCGAGCCGCGTGTTGTTGAGCGTGGGCACGCGGCTGCGCGTGCCGCGGGACTTCGGCGTCAGTGCGCGCGCCGTCGAGCTCGACGGCGAGGCGTACTTCGTGGTACGGCACGACCCCCGGCGTCCCTTCCTCGTGCACACGCGCTGGGGCGTGACCGAAGACCTCGGCACCAGCTTCGACGTGCGTGCGTACCCGGAGGACGACTACCTCCAAGTCGTGGTAGCGGCCGGCCGGGTGGCCCTGCGGGCCGGGGGGGGCGACTCGGTGCTCAGCTTGCGGTCGCGTGATCGCGGCGTGCTCGACGCGCACGGCGGGTTGCGCGCGACGTCGGGCGTCTCGCTCGGAGACTACCTCGGGTGGACCCGCGGCACTCTCGTGTTCCACGATGCGCCGCTGGGCGAGGTCGTGACGCAGCTCGAGCGCTGGTACGACGTGGATATCGCGGTGAGCGGCGTGGCGGGGTCCGGTGAACGGCTCACCATCGCGTTCGCCACCCGCTCGGTCGATGAAGCCCTCGCGATGCTCGCCCAGGTGGTCGACGCCCGCTGGACCAGGTCCGGGAGGACGGCGCTACTCACACCCTCGCGTCGGCGACCGTAATCGGAGGAGACCCACCATGCGATTTCTGATTCCGTTTGCGGGGTTGCTCGTCGCGGCGACGGCGCCGGTGCGGTCGCAGCAGGCGGCCGCCGCGTCGCCCTTGGACCGCACGGTCACGCTCAGTCTGGAGAGCGTGCCCCTGAAGGACGCGCTCGACGCCGTCGCGCGGCAGACCGGCGTACGTATCGCCTACTCCGGTCGCGTCGTGCCGCTGAACCGACCGGTGTCCGTGCAGCTCGCCGCGGTGCGGGTTGAGGCCGCACTCGATGCGCTGCTGCACGGCACCGGTGTCGCGTCCACGCTCGACGGCACCGGTCAGATTCTGCTCGTGACGGACCGATCGGTCGGGCGCGCGCGGCAACAGCCCGGGTCGATCGCCGGAACGGTCAGAGACTCGACCACCGGCGCTCCGGTGGTGGACGCGATGGTCGCACTCGTCGGGACGGCGCTCACGGCCAAGACGGGCGCCGACGGTCGCTTTACGATCACCGGGGTCCCGGCGGGGAGCTATCGGATACGCGTACGCATGCTGGGCTACACGGCGGCACTGGTCAGCGTGACGGTGCAGGACGGTGAGCAGGCCGTCGCCGATGTCCAGCTGGCCAGAAGTGCTATCGAGCTGAATCCGGTCGTCGCGATCGGGTACGGCGCCGCCGATCGGCGGAATCTCACCGGCGCGGTGTCGTCCGTGACCGCCGAGCAGTTCGAGACCAAGGCGGCTCCGACGGTCACGCTCACCGCCGGCCTGCAGGGCAAGGTCGCGGGCGTGCAGGTGACCTCGAATTCCGGGATGCCGGGCGTGGGGATCCAGGTGCGCGTGCGGGGGACCGGCTCGATCACGGCCAACACGGAGCCGTTATACGTGATCGACGGCCTGCCGGCGGAGCAGGGGTCGAACGACACCGACCCTAAGAACAATCCCCTGATGTCGGTCGACCCGAACGAGATCGAGTCGATCGACATTCTCAAGGACGCGTCCGCGACGGCGATCTACGGCGCGCGCGGCGCCAACGGCGTGGTGCTGATCACCACCAAGCGGGGTCAAGCGGGCACGTCGCAGTTCACGGTGGAGTCGAGCGTCGGCTTCCAGAACATCGCCAAAACCATTCCGGTCTTGAACGCACCGCAGTTCATGCAGCTGACGAACGAGGCGTATCTCAACGCCGGGGGCGCCCCCGCCAGCGTGCCGTTCAGCGCCGCGCAGATCGCGTCCGCGGTCACGTACAACTACCCCGCCATGATGCTGCGCACCGGCCTCCAAGCGAACCAGGGGATCAGTCTGGCCGGGGGCGACCAGAAGCTGCGCTATCTGCTCAGTGGCAACTTCACGCGCCAGCAGGGCATCGAAATCGGCTCGGACTTCAACCGCTACAGCGTGCGCCTCAACCTCGACGGCGACGCGAGCAGCCGGTTCCGCTGGGGCTCGAGCCTGAGCATGACGCGCGTCGCGCGCAACGCTGCCCGGGTGGAGAACGGCTCGCTCGGGAACAGCGCCAACGGCATCCAGGCGGCCATGCAGTTCGCCCCGTTCCAGGCGCCGAAAGACTCGGCCGGCAACTGGATCAAGACCTCCCCCTCCACGGAGCCCGTCCCGAATCCGATCGCGAACGCACTCGAGGAGACCGACCTGAACACCACGTCCCGCCTGCTGGGCAGCGTGTTCGGTGAGCTGGCGCTCAGCCCCTCGCTCAAGCTGAAGGGCACTCTGGGCGGGAACTTCCAGTTCGACGGGATCCACTATTTCGCCCCCCGTACGATTCTCGATGGCGGCAACAGCGGCAGCGGGTGGATGTACACGAGTCAGGGGCGCAATCTCACGAGCGAGAACACCATTACCTACGCGCGTCCCCTGGGACCCGGCAATCTGGACCTGTTGGGCGGGTTTTCGGTGCAGACCTGGTATGATGAGAGTGTCACGGCCACCGCGGCGGGCTTCCCGACGGATTTCACCAACGTCTACAATCTCGGCTCCGGATCGCAGCTCTATCCGCCGGCGAGCGGTGTCAGCGAGCACGCGCTGATCTCGTACCTGGGGCGCGCCAACTACAACGTCGCCGACAAGTACCTCTTCACGCTCACCGGGCGGCGCGACGGCTCGAGCGTGTTCGGTGCCAACCACAAGTGGGGCTTCTTCCCCTCCGGTGCCTTCGCCTGGCGCGTGGGCGACGAGCAGTTCATGCGGGGGCAGTCGCTGTTCAGCGATCTCAAGCTGCGGTTGAGCTACGGCACGGTCGGCAA
>WNFX01001977.1_pt1 | contig 20810 bp, 11 predicted proteins | sample 5400111 | NCBI WGS metagenome assembly WNFX01 (sample SAMN13153363, study PRJNA577476) | soil metagenome | isolation source: 40 cm soil or saprolite under grassland replicate 1 | place: USA:California | collected 2016-06-15 | reverse complement strand
ATGTTACTGTCATGGGGGTCAAACCTCATTGTTGAATATTGTTGTCGTGGGGGTCAAAAGTTCTGTTGTTGGAATGTTGCCGTCATTAGGGTCAGAAAGCAACTTGGTGAACTCGGTCAATTGTGAACTGCTATTGACATGCTGGAACTGGTGGGGGGTCATGGGAAACGAAATACGCCAGAGATGGATGGGGGGGGAGTTCCAGCACAGCACCAGATGGAGGTCACACGATGCTCTGAAAGGAAGGCAATCGATGTCAGGAGAAGGTTCACTATCTGCGAAGAGAAAGCAGCAACAGACCAGTCCATCGCGAAAGAGACGCAGCGATGCTGGAACAGCCGAATTCAATGAGCGCGACGAGTATGCACTGACCTGGATTGGACTCCAGTATGGTATTCGACTCGATCACTTACAGTGGTTGCTTGGACGCTTTCCTGGGAAAGACGCAGCGCACAGCAACTGGATTAGCGAAGGCGCGGCACGTGATGTTGTGGAGCGTTGGAAGCTGGGCAAGTGGGTACAGCAGGCACGTATTCGTGCGCATGAACCTTTTTGGGTCTGGCCAACGCGATTGGGGTTGCGGAAAATAGGATTGCCTTATAGCTACCGTGATCTCGCGCGAACGGGTTTGGATGACTTGAACCATCTGTATGCAATGAATGAGATTCGCATCCATCTGGGCGATGATGAGGAAGGAACGCAGTGGATCAGTGAGCGACAACTCTTGCAGGGGCTCATTCGCGACAAAGGGAGAGATCTGCTGCATCGGCCTGATGCAGAAATACATTGGGCCGATGGGCAAATCTTTGCAGTCGAGGCGGAGCTTTCCACGAAAAAGCCGTTCGAACTGGCTGAGAACGTGATGGAGTTACTTCGTGGTGAGGACTACCTGCGCTTGAAAGCGGCATATGGATGGCGGACGGCGCGAACCATGAGTCAAGGTGCTCGAAGTCGATATGCAGAGATTTGGTACTTTGCCCCTCGAACGATCCGAAAGCAAGTACGGCGGGAGCGTGCGCGGCTGGTCGAACGAGGTGACTTGAGCAAGCAAGAAGCAAGACGTCTCTTTCTTCGTTGGTATCCACTAGCGGAAACGGATGAGGAGGTGGTGCAAGAAGAGCAAGAGGATGAGGAGGCAATCTACCTTTCTCAAGAGGAAATCGACCTGGAGAACAGAGATCGTGATGAGGCTCGATCCCTGGCAGAGAAAGAAGACAGAGAGTAAAGGCAACATCTGTCTTCTCCAGCTCCTCCGCCAGGTGACAAAAACAGGCAGCGTCTCTCGTTGAAGGGCACATTCTCATCTACTCAAGCAAATCTGTTCTCCTTCTTCATCCAGAGATGAAAAGATTCCTACTTGTCGGCGGGCCTGCTCTAACATCGCTTTTTCTTCACCAAAGGGTGTGAAAATCGCCTGCGCATGTTTCATGGCCTGGGTACAAGCGTCTTGTGCCCGTTGGAGTTTTTGCTCAAGATCTGGCGAGGCCGCTGAATCGTTGGCGTCGTCGCTCCCCCATCTTGCTTGAAGGAAATCTAAAAACCATTGGACATTTTCTAATGCATCTCTGGCTTCTGTTACGCGCTGATGGAGCGTAATCACATCATCTTCTGGAAGGATGTTCCTCATTGGCAGTTCCTTTTTTCTTCCTGGCTGAGAAAAGGTGCGTTTCTTGTCGTCTCGCACGGCAAGCATATCCTGTCCCATTCTGAGAGCTGGATTTGTACGCCGTGACGACAAGTGAACGCAGAGACGCACTCTCCAGGTTTACGGCTTGGAGTTCAATTGATCGGCGATCATCGCAATAGCGACATCCCCAACCAGGCTGTGGAGCTGTTCATGGAGTTGACCCATGTGCTCCATCTTATGGGTGATGAACTCATGTTGGCTCGTCCCAGACGCGAGTCCGAAGAGACCACGTTGGGCTGCCTCATATTCGGCACTGATCTGCGAAAGCAGGCGCGCTACTTCACTACGTTGAGCATCGGCTCCTAACATACATTCACCTCTTCTTTCGTTTCTTGTCCTCTTCAAAGCTCTTGTCTCTGGCTAAACAGGCGCAAATCTCTCCTGAATGCCTTTCGATAGATGCTTGCTAGAAGGAGAGAAGCGCTTCCGACGAGGGTAGAGCAAGCATCCAGGAGCGTAGTTCAAAGACGAGAAGTATCTGGTTACTCGGCCTTTTTCCCCCATGCACAGAGCAAATACAACATGGCTCCAAAGTCTTTTGACCGCATCTCGATCATTGCCTGCTCACAGAGAGCATCCAGCTCGTCCTGCGTTGCCAGTTTCTGTTTGAGAATGAACGGTTGGCCTAACACGAAAAGCAGATGGTAATCGTGCACAAAACCTTCATGTGCAGGAGTGCCGGACGAGTAATCAACGACATAGGCTTGATGATGAATCTCCTGGAAGCCAGCATGACGCAGAAACCGAGGAAGCATAGGGGTAATAGCGTGATAACGCCCATCTGGAGAGAAGCTGCGTCCTGCCTGGTACATGGCGTCAAGTCCCAAGGCAAAGAGACGCGCAACCGCAGGGGCGGCAACGATACATCCCCATTCCCCCTCGGTGAGCCGTAGGATTCCGCCAGAGCGAAGCACGCGCTTACATTCTGCCATGAGTCCCGACCACTGCTGTGGGAAGAGGAACCCACTGATGAGGCTTGCATTGACTAGATCAAAGGATCCATCAGGGAATGCCAGTGCCTGCGTGGCATCCATGACCTGAAAATGAGCATTGGGAAGCTGGCGGATTTGTGCATATGCTTTCGCATACTCAATCATGGCAGGGCTGAGGTCAATGCCAGTGACCTCCATTTCCGGGTAGGCGAGAGCGAGATGCTGTGCCCATCCGCCAGGACCACAGCCAATATCAAGGATCTCTGCGACGGGATTCACGTCGGTTTGCTCGGCCAGGAGCTCTCCCATGGCTCTGGTCAAGAAGCGTTCTTGGTCGATCAGGCGAGCCATCTCGGCTCCCGAATCGTCATTGATCACGTAGGTGTTGGTGGTGTCTTTTTGTCGTGCTATCACTACTTTTCTTCCTTATGATTTATGATGAACTGAGAGATGATGACTTGGGCAACCGTAATGTCGTCTGAACGACATCAAGGAGCAATTGCGTCGTGAAGGGTTTCGTCAGGTATGCCTGTGTTCCTGCTAAGCGAGCCTTCAAACGATCAATGACCCCGTCATGCCTGGAAAGAATGACAATGCTCGTCTGATTCCAAAGGGGCTTTGATCGCAAATACCGGGCGACCTCGTAGCCGTTCATTTTGGGCAGATCGAGATCAAGAATGATCAGGTCTGGAAGGTGATCGAGTTGTCGTGTCGTGACCGCCTGGAGTGCCGAAATCCCATCGGGATAACTGATTACCTCGAACCCTTCCCGTGTTAAGCTGACCTCGACTATTTTCCTCACGGTCGGAGAGTCGTCATCATATCAATCCTTTAATGGTAGGGCTCTAGTGGTTTGCTCTGGAGGACTCTTGTACCCACACCAATGCTCATCATAGCTGCGGCTCCTCACGGACTACTCACGGGTTTTCACGTGGAATATTTGTAACGATAGGACCGACTCGGACTATGAGATTGAGTGCTAAAGATCTTCAAGGGTTTATCGATATAGAAGTGACCTGTAGAGTCGTCGATGAAAGTAGGAAAGAGTTGATATTTTTGCTGGGGAAATGCTACAAATGAGTGATATCTGTCCCTGAAGAATTGCGAAGATTGCGCCAAAGACATCTTGTGAGAGGGTAATGTCTTTGTATCTCAAGATGGACAAGTGAATGGAATCAAGACGCAACGAATCAATTCGATTCCTGTTATTATCATATATGCTGGCATATCTCTTACAGAAAAGACTGCCTCCAGGTATCATGTATGCATCACACAGAAGCCCGCAAACGGAAACGCTGATTACTCATCGTCAGCCAGCAATTGGGATATTTGTACCAGCGCGTTCCAGTGAGCAAACTCTAACCCTTCGCGAGGACGAGGATCACGGAGTTTCGCATAAAACTGATCTAATGTATGAGCAGAACGCACGAAGCCTTTTCGAGAACATGCCATCGTTGCCGCTAGCAGATAATTCTGCGTCACAACCATTCCCCCATGTGCGAGAGCAAAGTCGAGTGCACAATAGAGTTTGCCTGGATGGCGTGTCAACCACTTCCAAGAGTCGCTGTAGAGAAATTTCAGCTTTCCATTGCGAATGGCTCGGAGTGATGACACCATAAAGGTATCAAATTCTGGACTGATCCCGCTGAGAACTACAGTGCGTTCTTCCATATCATGTTCGATCGTCGCTTTTGGTAAGGAGGGACGGGGTGCTTGACAAGGCGGGAAGGTGACCTTGCGCTCTCGCGCATTCGCCAGGGAGGAGAGAACGTGCCAGGCATGAGGAGCAGCCAGAGGTAGATTTCTGAAAGGATCTTCTTCTGGAAGAGGCGGTGATATCGTAAGGTTTTGCAAATCAATCGTTTGCCAGTACCTGATAGCTGCTTCCGTAATGGGTTGAACATCTTCCTCTTTCATGGGCTTCTCCGAATCTGCTCTATCGGCAGGGATGAGAGATGCACCTGGAATGCCCAAATCTTCGAGCAAGCTGTTACGGATCGTCACCACGACGAACGCGCGGATCTCTAGAGGGGCAGAGCGCGGTTCGTAAAACGCGCCTTCCTCACGACCAACGAACAGTAAAGAATTCCGTGTCGGTATATCGTGCCAGCGCGAGAGGACAGACTGCAATCGATGGCGAATATCAGTCGTGACAGCCTCTACGACTCCTGTGAACGACTGCACCCCTAATTGTTCGAGTTGAGGGATCAAAATGGTGTGAAGATACTCATTGATCGCATCTGTCATCTACTTCTCCGTATCTAATAGAGGGAGTTGAACGTCTCTTGCAACGCTATTCGCACACTTTATGTATGCATCCATAATATAGCACATATTTTCTATTTCTATCCTAAACGATGAGGTAGAAAGTTATGACTCTGGAGGGCTCATGGTGTGCCGTCTGGCGTAACTTTAGAATAAGCAAAAAATCCGCCGTATTTTTAGAAAAAGTACGCAAGTCAATTTGAAAACGTCCACGCTAAAGTTAGAAGGCTACACACACCTGATGTGAGCATCAGGTCACTAATTTGGACGAAATTTAAGGAATATACTAACCTACATTTAGAAAGATAGCTCATCCAATCAGTACCTCTTAATCCCACGTGTCTCCATGCGCTTAATGGCTTCACGCGTTGTATCCTGTATATCTTTATCAAGCAAATACGTCTCTGGTTTCTGTTTAATTGCTTCAGCTAGTTCTGCAAGCACTTGCGGTATATCCGATCCTTGCAAAGCTGCTTCCTGTGGAGTAGTGGTATCAAGATTGGTGGATTGACCCCACCAGATCACGTCGCTTTCTGGCAATGCAGAAGTTGGTCCCTCAACAGGCAGGAAAGCGTCTCTGTGCGGGTCGACAGGAGGTAGTGGGGGTAGAGCGTCTGCGTCCAGATCAGCGTCTTCGGTCAATGATGATGGAGTGGAAGGTACTGCTTGCGTGGGGAAAAAATCCTCCAACAAAAGGTCTGGTTCATACGTATCTTCCTGTGCAGCGTGACGTATAGCTTGTGCTACGTTAAAATCCTCCAACAAAAGGTCTGGTTCATCCACATCTGTCAGGGTCGTTTCAGGAAAGCTTCTTATTCCAGCAATCAGCTGGAGTGCTTCTAACGCCTGGTAATCACCCATATACCCCAACGCAGCTATGGCTGCGAGGCATACATCCTTTACCTCATCCGTGAGTGCTGCAATGATGAGTTTTGTGGCACGCGAACGCAAGTGCTCTATTTCGCTCAGGTTATTGATGGCTCCGAAGCGCACGATTGGTTTTTTGTGCTTGAGGAAAGCAATAAGTTGTTCGCTGGCCCTTGTATTGCCCATCGTCGCGAGAGCGGTAGCTGCACCGACACGAGCAACGATATTTCCGCCATTAAGCAGGGCCGTTAAGGGTTTTGTTGCTCTGCCATCTCCAATACTCCCTAACACGCTAGCCGCCCAGTAGCAGACATGTATTTGTTTATCTCTCAATGCTGCAATCAACGATCGCACGGCAGGTTTGCCTATCTTGCCTAACGTATAGGCAATCCAGTCATAATCACTGTGCTTATTGTGAAGCGCAGCGAGCAAGAATGGTACAGATGGTTTTCCCATCCATATAAGCACTCGCGCAATCCAGTCACGATTATGCCTATCCTCGTCCGCAAGAGCAGCGATGAGAGGATGAATGGCCGTTTTGCCAGCCCTGGATAGGGCACTGGCTGTCATGGAGAGGACATCGGTATCCTCGTCCTCCAGCACCATGATGAGCGGGGCGATCTTCCTGTAACTACCGAATCTATCCAGCAGGCGAACGGCTCCCCAGCGGATACGCCTGTCGTTATGTTTCAGAGCTTCGATCAGTCCCGGTATGGCGCCCTGATCATGATATTTGCCCAGGGCGAATGCAGCTCCAAGATGTATCGCTTCATTTTGAGAGTCGAGTAATGCAGCAAGTGTATCTCGTGATGGATTACGCTGTAAAATAGCGTTGATGGCCTGAGCAGCAGCAACGCGAGCGCTTTTCTCTTCTCTACTTATGCTATCAACTTTTGTTCCCGCCTCTTGCATCAATTCCTGCCACAACGCTTCACCTTCCCGAGCGCTTTTCTCTTTCCTCGTTATGCTATAATCTTTTGCCTCCATCCATACCAATACAGGGAGCGCACGCACATCTCCAACGTTGCCAAGCAGATCTGCGGCATAATAATGCAGGTCAGCTGTGTAATAATGCGGGTAACTCTCCCTGCGATACTCAACATCCCATAATGATTGTTGCCAGAATTCTTGGGAGTAGATGGGATCACTAGACCCCTTATCCTCAAGAGCGTTGATGAGTGGTTGCGTGATGGCTTCGCCAAACAAGAGCAATGCTCCGGCGAGACTCGCGCAGTAATTTTCCTCACTTTTGGCAAGTGTTGTAATGATTGGCACGATTGCTCTCTGATCGCCGAGAGCTGCTAGCGCACCTGCCGCTGCCCGCGCGTCAAGGCCGTCTTCGTTTTGCAAAAGCTCAATCAGCGGCTCCACCGCCCGACTATCCCCATGCCTCTTTAGTGCATATGCTGCATACTCACGCACATTATCATATGGGTCTTTCAGCGCTGCGATGAGCGGTTCCACTGCCTGGCTGTTTCCGTATTGAATGAGATCGCGTGCCGCGTTATGGCGAACATCGTTATTATTATCTTGTAGCAGCGTAAGAAAAACGCGAATAGACTGTTCAGGATCAATTTTGTTGATAGCTCCACCCACGCTATTGCGTACTGCGGCAGAAGGATCTCTGGTTGCGGTTAGCAACGGCTCAAGCGCTCGCCTATCACCAATACTACCCAGGGCAACCACTGCCGCTTCACGTACCCAGTCATTCGGATCAGAGAGGGCCACGATCAACGCTTCCACCGCTTCTCCATTACGAATTTCGCCCAGTAATCTCACAGTTGAGAAACGTACATTACTGTCTGTGTCCCCCAATAAAGGGATAAGAAGTGTTACAGTGGACGCTCCGAACTTGCGCAAAGCAGCCAGTGCGCTTTGACGCACTTCGTTCTCGTTCTCGCGCATAGTCGCAATAAGGGGCATGACGGCCCGCTGATCAGCAATATTTCCCAACAGGCGTGCCACTCCCCAGCGTATATACACATTGAGATCTTGCAATGCTACCAACAATGGTTCTACAGCCCGGTTATCATTAAGTAGGCCAAGAGCGAACATTGCCCCAATATGAATATTACGCTTCTGGCTGTGTAGAGCGGCCAAAAGCGGTGCAGCTAAACGATGGCGCTTCTGGATCTCTTGTGTTGCTTGCTCAGCAGCATGGCGCACTTTTCCAACAGGGGTCTCTCTATAGTCGTACTCAGCCATCCACATTAACATCGGCAGTGGTCGGATATCGCCAATCTTGCCTAACGTCTCGACAATGTCGTAGATTGTGCGATTATTCTCTTCTTCAAAAGAAGTAGTATTTCCATAGCTTTTGACAAAGTTGTTTGTTGTGCGCGCAAGAGCCTCTATCAGTGCAGGTACAGCCGCCTTTCCCAGTTTGGCCAGTGTATCTTTCGCCGCGTAGGAAGCTTCTCTTTTGTCAGAGAGGGCTGAGATAAGCGCAGGTACAGCTCGCGCATCGCCGATCTCTTCTAACGCGAGAATGACTGCGTATCCGACATCTTCATTTGCATCATCAAGCACTTGCATCAAGGATGGCATGACACGCTCATCGTCGAACGTACTGAGGGCATGGACTGCACTCAAGCGCACATTGTCATCCGTATCCCGCAGCAGATGGAGCAGTGGCTCCATGGCACGATGATCATGCAGGTCACCTAGAGCAAAAGCTGCACCACGACGAACGCGTGCATCGGTATCATTACAGAGAGCCATCAGTGGCTCAATGACCCGGCTATCACTGCACCAACGTAAAATCCAGGTGGCATCAGAGCGTGTTTCTTTATCACTACTGCGTGACAGAAGCAATAACTTATCCATAAGATCAAGATCGTAAGTTCTCCAGAGCCACCAGACTTTACGGGCAGAAGCTAATCGGAGAAGATCCACAAGTTGCGGGGTCTCCTGCATATGTGAGAGACAGTAATGCAGACACAGGTAGTTCTGGATATGTTCATCAGGAAAATAGATTCTGGGTTCATCGGAGGAATAGAGCCAATGCTTGCCCCTGGCAAGGAGACCGATAGCCTCGGCCCAATGGAAGAGTTGCTCAGTCAGTTGTAGTTCCTCCTGGCTAACCTTCAGTTCAGGCTCCATTTCAAAATTGTTTAGCTCTTGCAGATGAAAGAGCCATGTCGCCGCAGTCTGTATATCTACGCTCGCAGGTTCATTTTTGCTGAGGGATCTCTTGGAGCGCAGGGAGTACTCAGCATAAGTAACGTTGAGCGCGAGACGACCCAGGCAAGTTTGCAGTTCGCTTGCGGCTATGCCATCTGGTAGCTGCCCTACTGTGCTCGCTTTCTCAAACACACTGTCAACAGAGTTTTTTAGCGTGAGCGCAGGGTTATCAGACAGCCAGGGCTGTTGTTCACGAGTTGGGTCAAGGATGTATACTTCACGCCAACGTGGGCCAAAGATTTCCTTTTTGACCTGGCAACTGAGCACGCATCTAACGTTGCGCCATTGGCGTTCTTCACTCAGTTGTGCAATCGACAACACACGCGTATCGTCAAGCAGCCCTGTCAGTTCATTGTACTTGACAAAAGGTAAGGTATCCAGCCCTTCCAATAATAGGATGACTCTTCCGGCATGCAGCAAGTCCGGCAGCACTTCGGCGAACTGTGGGATACCCAGCCATGTCATATGCATCTGGAGAAACTGACGCAGATCTAGCGTCGGATTGAACCACTTCTCTAGGGGAAGGAGAACTGGAATCACGGCATCAGCAGGCGCGTGCTGCCAGTCCTCTATCATATGCAATGCAAGAGAATGTAGCACGCTTACTGTCGTTGCCTGTTCTGAGTGCGAGAGGATGATATACTGGTGAATAGTAAACAGATCATCGGAGTCTACTTTAGTAAATGCGGTTTGCCGTGCAGGTTCAGCAGTATCCTGAAGTAGTAGCGTGAAATCCAGTGGCTGATCTTGCTGGATAGGGAGCGATGTAGCGGTCTGCGTAGTAAAATAACGCATATCTGGTTGCGTCTCTTGCTCTTTTGTATACTTGATTTCTTGCTGCAATGCTGCCAAGTACGAGCGAGTAAGCTCCGTTGTTTCAAAACCCAGGGAGCGCAGCGTCTCTTGCAATGCAGGATAGTGCTCAGCAATAAGAAGTACGAGGCCCATTACGTCCTTGCGCGCAACGGCATGTAACACCAGCACTCTCACCGCCTGCTGAACGCCAGCTCGATCAACAAGTTGGTCGTACAGACTCCCCTCGTGCCCGGAACGTTCACCATAGTCATCGGCAATAATACGTATGTCTTCGGGCACAAGATGCTCTCTCAAGAAACGCATTAACCGTGCAGGTAGGTTGATTATTGGTGCCATCGCATTATCTCCATTTTATGCTTGCAAGAATTGATCTACCCAGGTAAACGATTTGTAGAGAGCCTCACCCAGTTCAGGATGAAGAGGTATGAACTCTTCCGCAAATGGTAGCAATTTCAGCAGTTCGCGGCGTGCCTCCGCCTGCACCCAGGCTGTTTGGATATATAGCAATGCTTGCTCATGCTTGCCACAGGTAATCATAGCATCGGTAATACTATTCATAGCACGTATCTTCAAAAATCCCCCTATGCGCCGGGCCTCCTCTTTCGCCTCATCCCAGCGCTGTGCTCGTGCCAGAGCACGAGTGATCAACAAGCGGGGACGATCCTTATACGAGGAAGTATTCATCGTACCTTTCACAGCCGCTTGCAAGGCATCTTTGATAAATTCCACGACCACTTCCGCATCATCCAGCTCTTGTATTTCCGTCAGCGCTTCTGCGACATCTACCAGAGCATGATCTCTCTCCTTGTCATCCTTGATTGAATGTACAATTGCCTCCGCCTCCAGTAGCAGCAATTGTCCCTTCTCTCTCTGGCCAGCGTGTACCAAGGTGGTCGCTATGGCAATCAGTGCTTGTGTTTTCTGCCATTCCTTATGGATTGACCAGGCGATAGCGAGCGCTTTTTCCCATTGGTGTTTGCGTGCCAGGCTACCAGCCACGTCTCTCTGGAGCGTACTCCATTCATACTCGTTGAAGAAGCACTTACTTGCCATATGTTCCAAAAGCAATGTGGCAGCCTGTTCTGCCTGCCCATTCTGCAGACTGTTCCAGGTCTCCAAACGTAAGAGCTTATCTTTCTGCTCATCTTTACTGGACCAATATTTCCACGCAATAGAGTCCTCTGCTTCTGTATTCTCCTCCAGATTTTCTACAGCATATGGGTTCCAGAGCGGGTTTCTTTCCACCTCTTTCACAAGGTTTTCAAATCCTTCCCACAATGTTCTGAACTGTTCCTCATGTTCGGCATGTGCGATAGCGACAGCAAGCGCATCCAGACGAGCAGCAACCTCAACAGCTTCAGATGCTCGTAGTACTATTGCCATACAGGCAAGAAGCTCGACACGAAATGCATAGGTCTGCTTTATTGGTGGCAGGCGCGGCAACACATCCGCTATGTCGCTCAGGAGTTGTTCCTGGTCCTCTTCATTCGGGGTTCGAGCGAGAACCAGAGCTTCATTGAGGATAGTGATGGCCTGCTCAAGATCGATATCTATCCTGGTTGTTGCAATGGCGATAAGCGCTTTGTTTCGTTCAGAGGGTTCATGCATAGAGCGAGCGATTTCGAGAGCTTTCTCCCATCGTCCCGCTTTATTCAGTTGCAAAGCGAGCGAGGCGCATGCTGCACTTCTGTCCGGCTCCTCATCAGTGATTGCTTGAGCCACAGCCAGGGCTTCGTTGAGTAACACTTCCGCCAGCTCTGGTTGTTCCAGAAGATGTGCGGCTACGATGATTGTTAATGCTTCCGCCTTTTGCGCTGGCACATCGATAGAGCGTGCGAGTGCCAGTGCTCTTTCACGTTGTTCCGCACCCATCATATAGCTGATAATGACCAAGAGAATTTCAGCACGGCGTTCTTTCAATATGGGTATATCCGCAATCTTCAAGGCCCTATCCCATTGCTCCGCCAGCGCCAGATTTTGCAGAAGTTCAGCTATTATTGCAGCAGGTCTATACTCTTCAAAAGACTGCTGTGCAGTAGTGATAATAGTATCCCAGAGATGTCCTTCTTGGGATAATTGCACATCAAGAGAGATCAAAGGCAGTTCGTCCTCTTTATCAGAGAGCTCAGTTCTCCCTACCAACGGCATCCATTGCACAGCTATCAGCCTTTTGATGAGTGCAATGAGCGCCTCAAAGCGCTGTTTTGGCCCTTTGATCGTTTGCACTGCTTCCAGCGCTCGCTGCCACTCCTGCAAATACAGCATATCCTCAACGACAGCTTTTAGAACTCTGCTTTGCTCCTCTTCATCCTGAATATTTTGTGCGATAGAGAGCGCTCTATCCCATATTTCAACCTGACTCAAGGCGGCCACGATAGCCGCAAATGCTTCGTCTCTATCGCTTGTCGACCAGCGCGTCGCAATAGTATTCGCTAGCGTGATTGCTCTATCCCACAACTGTAGGCGAGCCAGGACGCCGACGACGGTGCTGAGTATGCTTCCAGTACGCTCAGGATTGGACCCGTATGCCTCCTCGCCAGGTTGTTTCAACGAGAACGCGATGCTTTCAGCTCTGAGTATCAGTTGACCGGCACGTGCTGGTTGCTCCTGCGAAAGCGCATCGGCTAAGGTCACGAGTGCCTGACATTGTTGCGTGGAACTTTTCATCTGCCCAATAACCTGCTGCGCATCATCCCAGAGTTGCAGCGTGATCAGTAATGTAACAACGCGAAGCAGCACCTCATCGTCTGGTTTCTTTTCGTTTTGCTCTCGTTGGCTGATCGCTTGGACCACCTTCACTATCGCATCCCTTGCATTATTTACCTGTTTCCCATCGATGAGCGCCTTCACGAGACTATCCAGAAGTTCAAGCTGCTGAAAACTGCTTTGCAGAGAGGATACCAGTTCTAGTGCTTTGTCCCACCGCTGCGCCATCAGCATCTGTTTGAGCACTTTTGATACTGTCCAGTTCCCCCCAAAATCATCATGCATATTTTGCACAATAGCGATAGCCTTGTCCCATTGTTGGGCACGCGCCCATATCTGGGAGGTAACGTCTTTGGCGTGCTCTCGATCATCGTGTTGATCACTGGCAAGAGGCACCGTAGCAAGCTCTTGCAAGAGTGCTTCCACCATGTGCGGCTCAACCAGTACTCTGGCGAGAGCGATCTCCGCCATCGCTTTAAACCGATCACTGGGGTCAGTTGTAAGCGCCAGTTCTCTAGCCTTCTCCCACTTCTGTACGCGTAACAAGCCTATAATGACTTCCGCCAGGGTTCTATTTCGCGTGCGTTGATCATCAAGAATGGATTGTGCAATCAGTGTTGCGCTTTCCCATAGCTGTGCTTTCACCAGCGTCTCAACGATCTGCTCCCGCGTCTCCTCGTCCAGGTCTGTATATGGGATGGTGCTGGCTAGAGCTTCGGCCTTTTCCCGTGCCTCGGCCTGGGCGAAGGCTACAGCGACAACGACCAGGGCAGAAGTACGTAGTTCCTCATCCTCTATGAGCTGCGCTATTGTCGCAATCTCACTCAAAAAGGGAACCTCTAACGCAAAGGGACGGACTTCTACGACCACTTGCAAGGCCGTTTGTATAAGCGCTGGATCACTCTGCACATTTGTCGCCAACACATCCTTTACGCGTACCAGAGCCTCCTGGGCAAGGTTTTTTTGCCCCTGTTCTGCGATTTTTACACCGATACTAATGAGTAAGCGAACTTTTCTGTGTTCATCACTTAGTAATTCCAATGCTGCTATTGCTCTTTGATGCTGAAACAGCATCACCATAACCAGGAAAGCCGAATCTGGATAGCTATCAGCCTGCGTGCCAAGGCTACAGCGTAAGAGGCTATAGCGCCACAAGACGGGCAGCAAGTTGATCTTTTTCTCGTTGCTCAATTCGTTGCGCATGGTAGCCTGCTGTCCTAGTTCCAGATCCCGCGCATAGGCAAGCGTATTGAAATCGTGCTTAATCTTTGCTCGTCCATATTCGCCTTCATCTAATACAGCGAAGAGGCGCTCCTGCTCTTTCTCTCTGTCCCCATGATATAGATGAACCACATAGTATTTGCGTGCGTACTCCCTGCGGCTTTGTTCAACCTCATCATCTTGCTTGTTTGCCCAAATATCTGAAATGCCACCTTGTTCACAACGTCGAGCCATCTCGCTGTGCAATCCTTTTAACGAGAGATAGAATGTGTTGTCCAGATCTTTTTCAGTTTCTCCCTCTCCTACATCATCATCTTCGATTTCTCCCAACTCCATCTCATCTTCAGCTTCTTCCTTCTTCACTACTGCCTTTTTCTTCTCACCGAGAATCAAGGGACTATCGAAGAAATCGATGATTGACTGGTGATAGAGCCGATATTTCTTTTCCTGTTTCTTCTCTTTGACATCCACATGCTCAAAAAATGGTTGTAGTGCTCCCAGGTGTTGCCTGATAATGGATGCCTTTTGTCCGCTAAGCGCCTCTAGCTGTATCTGTGTCAGACTCTCCTGTGCCACAGCAAGGACACCCATTAGTGGCACGTAGTCTTTGTGCCAGTCGCCCTTTCCCTGCTCCAGCACACGTTGCAACGAATCAAAATACAATGCATCCAGTCCCTTTGGCAGTCCGTCGAGTTGATCCAGAGAGCGTGTTCCCAGCGCAATACTATCAAGTAAGAAACGGATGTATAAGAAGTTGCCAGCAGCCTTCCGCGTCACCTCTACTGTCGCACGCTGCATCTGCACAGCAGACACTGTGCTCACCGCTGCTTGTAGTGCATCATCATGCAGCAGGCGCTCCTGTATGTAACGGCGTATGTCCTCCAGGTTGTATTTGGTGAAGCTCTTTGCCGAAAGAAACAGGCTTGTGGCAGTACGAAAGTAGTGTTCAATGCGTTCTACTTTTCGGCTCGTCAAGATGAAACGTGCTCCTTTGGGCAAGTTGTCAATCTTTGATAGGAGCCAGGGAATAGATTCTGTTGCTCCATAGAGCAGGGCTTCATCCAGAGCATCAACCAGAATAACCATACATGTGGTGGGTTCTTCGGCGAACAGGGCCATAAGTGGTTCTCGTACGACGCGACTGAAGGCATCCAGCGGAGGAATATTCCCTACGTTAACGGTGATATTCATGCCTGTCATCTGTCCACCTGTCATCTGTCCAACATTCTGGATGCTGCTGATAGTGATATTACGATCTTCATACCGCTTTTGCCAGAGAGCTTGTCGGAAGAGTGGATACCGTGCTGCTAGCTGACTCGCCAGGGTGCCCGCAAAGGTACGAGGATCGAACCACTCCGTATCTCTCGCAGAGCAGAAGTGCCACGCGCTGAGAGCACCTGCTGCGAGTCGGTCGCAGCCAGCAGGTGGAGAAATTCCCAGAGAAAATTGAACCAGGTGTGCCGCAATAGCAGTCTTTCCACTACCTGGCATCCCAGTCAGGAGAAAGTAGCGCGATCCATTAGGGTCAGTGAGCCAATCATTGATTGCTTTGAAGACCCAATCTCGTCCCGTAAAGCTGGTTGTGCTCTTGCTGATATGATCGGTAAAATCGAGGGCGGTACCGCTCATAGGGAAAAACCCTTTCTCATTATCGGATAGTCGCCTGCGAGAACTTCGAGATGCCAGCAGGTGGAAGGATCGTGGCGTATCAGCCTACTGAGCCAAATTCTGGCCCCCTTATATCCTTACCCTTTTTAATTTCCTCGGTGTGCGTGATATGTCCACGCTTCACGTCTCCAAATTTTGCCCCTTTCACATTTTCGGCGTCATCCATCTTTATCAGTACCTCGATGGTTGGCCCGATATCCTGGATGATATGTGTGAGCCTCTCCTTCAAATCTTCATCCTGGGACAATTTTGCCCCTAGAATGTCTTTTAGTACTCCCTGATAACTCTCAGGCTTGTTCTCAAAAAGAGCGAGTACCCCCGTAGCCCCCTCATCCTTCGACCATTTTTGCTTCAAGGTGCTAAGGATTGCTTTCGCCTTCTCATAGGCGGCTTCACCAGCCTTACTGGCGAATTCTTCAGCGCTCTTTGCGACAAATGGCGCGAGTACTGTAATAACATTCGTGGCAAGGATCATAACTGCCGGGTCCATAGATACACTCCTCGTAAGTAGGGCATAAATATCTGTCCTACACACTAATCCTACTTTGGTAGTTTCTCTGAAGCAGATTCACCCAAGCCTGGTGACAAGCTCATTGCTCTGCATCGACTGCCGAAAAACGGTTTTGCCAGATGGCTTGGAGAGCCGGGCGCATCGAAACTAACAAAGCAGTACTAACTGGTGCATTTGCTAAGAGAGTGGAACTTTTTAAGGTTGTGAACCGCTTCTACAAGACCTTTGGGCATTTCAAATTCTGTACTGTATCTAGAGAATGCATCGCTAAAAAATGCCTTATAATATAGACGTTGGATTGTACATAAATTCGTCTATGGTCTGCCGAGGTTGACTTGGTTTGGTGAAGCAAGGAAACACGAAGAGGTACAATCAGATAAGAGCAAAATATCTTCAGGGTGATGGGGATGTGTAAAGTACTTTTTCCAAAGTTGCGGCGGATTCGCGTATTTTTTCTAATTTTACGGCGGAAATTTCTAAAGTTAGAAGGCCGTTTTCTACCCATTCACGCTCATTCTATTCTATAGATACGACGGACGGGACACATGGATCATTGGAACAAGGCCCTACATTGTATCTGGTTGGAGTAGAGGCCGAGATATGCATACGAGCGGACGGAAAGTTGAATAGTTAGAGGATGAAGCTGTGGAGTCGATGCTTGAGAACTTAACGTATTTTTTTCGACGCGGCAAGGCGTCCATATTATCCTACCAAAAAACATGCTTCTCGACGTTCACCATTGAGATGCAGCAACAGAAACGTGGAGGAAAAGGGGGATAATGGAAGCAAAGTCGAAGAAGATGAATGTAGGACGGTCGAATGAGAAATCCGATCGAGAACTTGCAACCTTATCAACAGAAAATTTTAATGAGGGTTTACCAGTGCAAAGAGCCTTCGCTATGACTGATGAACGAGCAAAAACCATTGAGGTCTTCTACTCCTACGCACATGAGGATGAAGCTCTCTTGAACAAACTGAAAAGCCACCTGAGCATTTTGCGACGAGAAGGTCTCATCACAGAGTGGTATGACCGTCAGATTGTACCCGGTACAGAGTGGGAGCATATTATCGATGACCATATCAATACGGCGTCTATCATTCTCTTGCTGATCAGTCCTGACTTCATAGCATCAGATTATTGTTATGGTATTGAGATGGTTCAGGCCATGCAACGACACAAAGCTAGCGATGCATGCGTGATTCCCATTACCTTGCGACCTGCCGATTGGACAAGAGCACCTTTTGCAGAACTACAAGCCTTACCTACCAATGCCAGGCCTGTTACTACATGGTCCAACCGTGATGAAGCCTTTGTCGATATCGTTAAAGGGGTGCGCAGAACCATCGAGAACTTCCATGCATCTCTCCTGTGCCAGGACCCTACACGCTTTCCCAATAAATCGATCCGTTATTTTATGTCATTAGAAGAATGCCTGCATCCATCAGCACGCAGGTTTCCAACAGAACGTGACTTTGAACAGGAGCTGGTCTACCTATCAGAAGCCTATGTCACGCATATCAAAAAGTTTCTACAAGAGAAGAAGCGCGCCCTACTGGTTGGGCCTTCCGCTGCTGGCAAGACAGTACTTGCTCTGGCGCTAGCAAAACGACTTGAGGAGCAAGAGAATTTCCGGGTTGTGTATAAGGACGTAAGCCAGCAGGTCAAAGAAGGAGACGGGCGCACCTGGCATGAATTGGTGCATGCTCATGACCGTGAGAAAGTGCTCTACATCCTGGATAACTGTCATCTTGCGCCAGAAGAGGTGAATGAGTTCTGTTTTCAATGGGAAGGTAAGCCGCCGGAACATGCTCAATGCATATTGATCTCACGTCCCAGCGTTGGAGAACAAGATACATCTCCTGGAGTCATCAATGGCTACTTAGAGGCGTGTGCGAACGAGAAGATAAAAATACGATCTGTAGAGCTGTATCGGGGAGTGATTGAAAAATATGTAACCGCTTACCGACGGCAGAACCCCAACCGCTATGTTGCCCTGGAAAATGACTCTGCTGAGTTACTCAAAACGCAACATGCTCACAACCTTGTCGTCTCTAAAAGTCGCCTGGAGGCATGGTACACTGTTGGCGGTCGACTAAGCAACGTCAAGCAGGATGCCGTGTATCGAGTGTTAAAAGACAAATACCTGGCCATCGGTGGAAAGGCACTGCCCGCCTTGTGTGTCCTGCGGCAATTTGAAATTCGAGCGCACAACTTCTTCGTTGAGACAAAACTTCCACCAGAGGAGGTCAGGCAATTAGAAAGACAAAAGCTGCTGACAAAGTCAACAGTACAAAACTATGGTGTTCTCTACGACCTTGTCTTTCATCCAGCCCTGGCACGAGAGATTTTCGAAACGCATATCTATCGCCAGGAGGGTAGTGTTACTCCGAAGCGTATCACGTCAGGCATAGTCAAAGAACTAGAGGCGTATCTGAAAGCGAAACCCCCTAATTACATGTCGGTCTATGATGGTCTTACACGCCAGGAGCAAGCGCCTCTCCTGGAACAACTCTTGACCAACCGTGACCTGCAAGACTGCGCAGCCAGCCAGTTTGAAACAGGAAACATTGCTGATGTAATACGCTATGTGTACAGCGTAGCAAAATATGATGCCTCGCGTGCTCATGAACTACTTGGCATGCTCATGAGTGATGCGGAACCACAAGACATAAGCTCTCAAATAGCCGGACGTACCATTCAAAATATTGTGTCAATGCTTCAGAACCTCCATCAGATCCATGCTGAGACAGCACGCAAAGTCGTTACCGCCATCGATATGCAGCAACTGGCGCAGCGTAGTGAGAGAAAAGGCCTTCAGCCGCTGGTTTCCCTGCTGCGTGTGCTCAAGCGTATCTCGCCCGAGCAGGCAAAAACGCTGTTAGACAATATTCCTATGCACGCTCTAGCAACGAAGGTGAGCATGAGCAACCTGAGCTCAATAGAGCGGCTCATAGGGTGTATGCAAGAACTTGGGTATTCAGCTTCACAAATGGAGAGCTTATTTCAAGCCCTGGACGTTGCAACACTTGTGCAACGGGCTGAAAAAGAGAACCTACAGCGCCTCTACTGGTTAGTACGCGCGCTCCAGAAAATCTCGTCGTCCATGGCCCAGGCATATTTAGAAGCGCTTACACCAATAGGGCTAGCCTCTCTCTGCCGCCTGAAGGAGGCAGAAATCGCTGATATTGGGCAATTTCGCAAAGTTTCTTCAAAGCAATTTTGGCGGCTCTTTTTACAACAATTCTCAGCCCAGGAAATTGCCGTTATGTGTAATCGATCACCGTTAGGTGAGATTGGCACGTTCCTACAACACGAATATTTTTCGCTTGCGCAAGGGTATGAGCTGTTTCAGGAACAGTTTCTCACAGCTCGGCTAGCTACAGAGCCATTGGATGAGATAGGCAAATTTACCCATCGTATACAGCAGGCACCCTCTTTGGGGGACAGGTATCCAGGACCAGGAAGAGTGCTTGCGGCCGATGTATTCGACAGACTCGCAACCGTAGACCTGTCAGAACGCATCGCCAGCAACGACCTGCAACAATTTGCTCTCCTGTTGCATAACGCAGTATCTGTTGATGTCTCCTATGCTGCGCGGCTCATTTCCCCACTGGCTCAGCCTGAGATTGTACAGGCTGCCTTTAAGAAAAGCCCTATTGGCAGTATTCAAATGCTTATTTACAATCTTTTCTCTGTCACAAATAAAGACCCGAAATATGTACAGTCTATGCGACAAGCCCTTCAGAACACAAACTTAAATGCTCAGCTTGGGAAAGCAACTTTGAGGGAGATTGGGTTCTTCCTCTGGAACGTCTATGCCTTCATTGACCAGTCGCTCGCACAAGAATCTTGTAAAGTCGTTGATGGTCAACCGAAATCTCACCAATTGGAACAAGCTTCGCTTAGTGATCTCTGCTTTTTCCTCTGGAATATTACTTCTGTAAGTAATGCACCGGGCTTACAGGTGCTTGACGATCCAGTAACTGAAAAACGCCTGGCGACAGCGTGGACAAAGGAGATTGGCCTGGGTGCAGTGCTTTTAGGTATTATCTCTTTCGTTCGACCTACGATAGTCGCAGATATATCTTTGCCGCCAATTTCAAGTCAGGCACAAAAGGAACACCTTACTAGCTGGTTTACAACGTCTGCCGAAGGACAAAACCCGTATATGCTGGCCCTGGCGTTGTGTGGGCTACGGATTTCCAACGAGGAGGCAGCACAAGCAATAGTTCGGGCCCGTTTACCTGTGACAAATGCGTTGCAGTTACTCAAGTCTGCGAGGCCATTAGCTATAACGCCACGTTCAATACTACTCATGGAAGAGACCATAGAATGGCTGGGAAGATTGACTTCAGAGGGGAAGTGAAAAAGGAAGGCTTGCGCTGAGAAGATAATTACGTTTTTCTACACAAAAAAAGAGCTCATCTATGTTGAACATCGTGTTCTAGTAGAACGGAGCCCTATGGGATCGCGGAATTTTCACCGTCTCGTGGCACGTAACATGTATAGCGCCACGTTTCGGGAAAGGTTCGATGATTTTGAATACATTGGACATTCTTGCTCGAGTGCCTGATTACCTGCTCACTGCCGCCTTTGCCAGCTCGTAAGTGTACGATGCTTGTGATTCCCGCCCTTCCAGGGTCGTTGTTCCATTGATTAGCACTACAACTGTTCGCATTACAGGTGACGACATTTAGGGATATTTGATCGGGGAGTTGTGAACTAAACATATAGTTCTTCCTTTCTTCGTTTGCCGCCGCGAAGCCTCCATGGTAATCATGCCCATGAAGGAGGAATCTGGCGGCTCTACAATTTTGAACAACACGACTGGTCGCATTAACTACAGTTAGAAACCTGTTCATGTTCGTTCCTCCTTTCTATCTTTCTGACTATATAGCGCTCAGGAAGACCAAAAATCGACAATGCTTTGTTCTGCTCACTCTTTGAGGTGAA
>WNFX01007953.1_pt1 | contig 20824 bp, 13 predicted proteins | sample 5400111 | NCBI WGS metagenome assembly WNFX01 (sample SAMN13153363, study PRJNA577476) | soil metagenome | isolation source: 40 cm soil or saprolite under grassland replicate 1 | place: USA:California | collected 2016-06-15 | reverse complement strand
GCGCTGCCTGGATCAGGGCCGGGAAAGTGATCTGTGGCAAAGACCCAGCCGTGGAGGGCATCAACGAAAACTACTGGAGTTTCCAGGTCGCGCGCATTGATCAGCGAACTCAGCCAGGTCTGACCGCCATCACTGGTGTGAAAGATACGTAGGCGTGAGGTCCGGGTTTTACTCTCATATTCAGGCTGGACGACTGTAGCAACGGATGCTGAATGAAAGTCAGTTGAACATCCTGCGATAAATCCCTTGCCCATCTCTTGAGTCGGAAGACACTGCAACTTGGACTTCCAATGCCTACCTCCATCGATGGTTTTCAGGATAGTATAGGTACTGGATCCGGTAATATCCCAGCTTACAGCCCAGCCAATCATGGCATTCATCATATGTAGTGTGGTAAAGGCCCCTGCTACTACATTCATAGCGGGCTGGTTATCTGCCTTCACCAATGAAGAGGTCGATAACTCGTTTCCTGTCCCCTGCTGTCCGCAACTTGCCAGCAGGAGAAGGAATCCAAGCAGTGTGAGAGTAGGGAATGGTTTACACATACTTCTCGAACCAGCGCAGTATCCGTTCGTGGTAGTCGCGTAAATGGTCACGTTCACTTAGACCATGACCCTCGCGAGGGTAGACCACCAGCTCGGTAGGAACCTTTCGCTCTTTTAGCGCACGGTAAAATGCGTAGGCCTGGTTAACGGGAACACACTCATCATTTTCACCATGGACGATCAACGTCGGCGTAGTGACACGTCTGGCATATGTGATAGCCGAGTGTTCACGATAAATCTCAGGATGTTCCAGCGGGCTAATCACTTCGCTACTCAAGAAGCGCATATCCCAATCAGGGATATTTGATTGGGCGTGGAAGCTATGGAAGTCGCAGACACCTGCACCCATGATCGCTGCTTTGAAGAGCGTCGTCTGTGTCACGGCCCAGGCTGCCATGAAGCCCCCATAGCTCCAGCCCATGATACCGACCCGTTTGCGATCAACCAGTCCGCGCTCGACCAGGTACTCGATACCTGAGAGAATATCCTGCAAGTCTTTGCCGCCCATATCACCTAACACCGCATCGGCAAAAGCCACACCACGGCCCATGCCGCCCCGAATGTTGGGCCGCAGCACAGCATAGCCGGCCGCTGCTAACATCTGTGAGCGATAATAATCCCAATCGTCACACCAGACTCCTGACGGCCCACCATGCACGCTCACAATCAGCGGGGGTGGAGTATTGCTCTTACGTGGAGATGGCGGCGTAAAGATGGCATCGATCCGCCAGCCATCTATGCTCTCGTAACTAATTCGTTCACTTTGTACAAGATCGAGTGTCTCCTCGAGGATCGGATTCAACTCTGTAAGACGCCGCTTGTGCATACTGGAGACACTATTACCTTCGTAGGTGATTTCCTCCAACCAGACGTCTGGTGGATATTTGTCTGAATGTGTGAAGACAAAGCGCTGCAGGTCAGGTGTAGTCGAGAGATGTGGCCAGTGCCTCTCCCCGATGACGAAATCCTGGATGAGCGTTGTTCCATTCACCTGAGATATATGCCAGGCGGGAACCGTCGGGCGACCACGTAAGAGAGCAGGCCTGCCGGGTTAACTGCGTTACCTGGCGCACTGCCCCACCATGTGCAGCGACAATGCCGATTTGTCCACGATACCAATCAGTCTCGTCCGGCCCACTTGCAAAGTAAACGGCGAATTGTTTACCATCGGGTGACCAGGCATATTGCCAGATAGTTTGTCCATCAGGTGTAACGGGTTCGGGTGTATCGCTCTCTGGCCGGACCGTCCACAGACGGCGATGCCTTCCCTGACCTGGGATGAAGACCCTGGGATCATTCTTCGGCTCTTCGCCTTCCAGTGAGAGAAAAGCGATATAAGCGCCGCCACCCTGTCTGTTGTTTGCGGCCAAGGGGAGCAAAGGGGACAGGTAATAGGGGGACGAAGAAGGCCCGTCAGGTGACCATGCCAGGTCACTCACCCCGTTGGACATCTTACAGACCTGTTTCGCCTCGCCACCTTCGGCCGCTATCAGGTGCAGTTGCGGTTTGTCTTTTTCTCCCTCGCCCTTGGAGATAAAGGCGAGCTGTTGGCTATCCGGTGACCAGCGCGGGGAGGAGTCTCCACGAGGACCTTTGGTCAAAGGTCGTGGTTCACCGCCAGGTGTATCGACAACCCAGATACGCCCACGCTGTTTAGGCCGGTCGGGAACCCATTCCCACACGACGAATGCTGTCATCTTGCCATCGGGTGAGATATTGGCATCTGTTGCCATCCGAACCTCTTTTAAGATGGTGTCTGGCGTAACTGCCACGCGAGGGCTAAGCATAGAATCGCTCCGGGACTCTGTTTGAGGTGTCGTTTTGTGTAAAGCGCTCAAAATGTGTGCTCCTATTTCTTTTTACGGTTTCTCCTCCGGCTCTCTCTGGCCATCTTACGCCTTAACTTGCCGTGAACCTTCCTGGCACTCGGGCTCCGTTCACCGGGCAAAGGAATACGGGGTCCGATGCCTGTTGCTAATTCGGCGTTGTAGGTTGCCATCCATGCATTCATATCCTCTTCTGAAGTCATATCGAAGCCGCGTTCCTGACCCATCATCACAAACGACTTGGCTATGCCGAAGTTAGCAGGATTGCTCATTTCCTCTTTTAACTCCCGGACCGCGTTGTTGTCCAGCACCTTGAGGCAGGCTGCGGCATTCTCTAAAGAGAACTCGCGCTGCAGAAATTGCCAGAAAAGCTGCAACTCGCGGATAATATCGGGAGCTTCGTCGGCTTCGGCCGATACCTTACGCGGGAAGAGATCGAACAGGATTTCGCGTAAGTCACCAGGTGACATCTGCGGCGGAGTCTTGCCCAGGTAGTCTAGACCGAAATCAAGCATCATGCTGGCCCAGCCAGATTCGATGCCTTCATCCTGGAGCGTCTGCCCTTCGGGTGATTGCTCAAACAATTCCATCAACTGTTCTTTGTACTGGTGTGCAATCTTTTCGCGGGGCATACCATCCCTATCGAGCACCCGCTGGCGGATATCAAATGGCATAAGTCACCTCCAATCAATTAAAGACCATACGCTGATCTTTGCCTTCGTCCCATATAATACCACTTCGGGGCTTCTGGGACATCATTCACCTTCGTACTGGTAATTATGTTCCTCTATTGACTACTCTGAGCGATCACGGTATATTGATACCGTCGCGAGACTCTTTACGGCAGCTATGAGGATGGTATACCTGCTCATGTTGCCAGGTGTATCTCTTTCGTTATTAGAACACGTGTGTAAGAGTAAAGAACGCTACCATGATAAGGTGGCTTCTCGTGGGCAAAGAATACAGTAATTAGTTGTAAAGACGAAAGGAACTGAAAATGGCTGAAGCCTATTGTGTCAAGTGCAAAAAGAAGACTGAGATGAAGAACCCCCAGGAAGTGACGATGAAAAACGGGAGGCATGCTTTAAAGGGAACTTGCGCTGTCTGTGGAACTACGGTGCAAAGCTTTCTGAGCGAAAAGAAAGCGTAGAAACGCTTTTTCCCGTCTCCTCTCGGTGAGGAAGACCCATGATCTATAGGAGATGCTTTTCCACTCATCGTCGAAGGCATCTCCTCAGCATGTTTAGAACAGTCCAGGCAGGGAAATCGTGCGAGAACTTTTTCAGGAACTGATACATGAATTGGAACGCGGAGAAACCGTCGCTATGGCAACTATTGTCAGGCGCAAAGGATCTGTTCCGCGTGAAGTGGGGGCAAAAATGCTCGTCCATCGCGGAGGCAAGATCAGCGGCACCGTCGGTGGTGGCTGCGGCGAGGCCGAGGTATGGCGTAGTGCCCTCAATGTCATCGACACACGACGTCCCAGCACCGTCCAGGTTGAATTGACCGAAGAGATTGCCATGGAAAGCCAGGGAGTCTGTGGTGGCATCTTCGATGTATTTGTCCAGCCCTGGCATAACTCACAACTTGCCGGCCAGCCCGGCATGCAAGATTACGCTCGTGCTATCCATGAGGCGCTCGAAGGCGAACAGGCTATTGTAATGGTTACTCTTGTCGCCACTGCTGGTGTATGGCGTTCCCACATTGGCCAGCAGATGTTGGTCCATGAAGATGGTCGCACATTTGGGAAGCTCAAGCTTCCCGAGGCGCCAACCACACTAACATCCCAGATCGTACAGGCTGCACAGACTGCCATTACCGCAGGCAAACCACACATTGAAAAAATAACTGGCCCGTCAAACACCTGGGCCGAGATTTTTGTTGAACCTTTCTTACCCCCTCCTGTGCTGCTCATAGCGGGAGCGGGTCATATAGCTGCCCCACTTGCCGCTATTGCTCACCTTATGAACTACTCGGTGAGCGTTACCGATGACCGGGCATCGTTTGCTAATCGTGAAAGATTTCCCAACGCGAGACAGTTGCTGGTAGGTGATATCGAAGCAACGCTGAGGGATTACCCCATTACGCCGCGTACCCACATTGTGCTCGTCACGCGCGCCCATGCCCACGATGTGCAGGGCCTTCGAGCCATCATCGACTCTCCTGCAGCATACATCGGCATGATCGGCAGTCAGCGACGGGTCTGGGCTGTCTTCAAGCTCCTACACCAGGAAGGCGTTCCCGCCGAAAAGCTCATGCGGGTGCGTGCGCCGATTGGCTTAGACCTCGGTGGCAGCACTCCCGAAGAGATCGCCCTCTGCATCATGGCAGAGATCACCATGTTGCGCCATGGGGGAACAAGCAAGGCTATGTCTGAAGATCTCCGCGTTCGCTATATAGAACGGCTGAAGCGTTTAGACGAGGATTTCAAGTAACCGTTATTCATGTTTAGTCATTGCTCTCTGTTGTTAAGCTTTCCTTAAAATCGGTCTTAGGCAACTCGATTGCACCTAGAGTTCGGAGGGCACCTTTCTGAACCTCACTTCGACCTGTTACCCCGGTGATGTTCATCCGTTCGTAAGGCCGGTCACCTCTTAAGGTTTTTAAGCATTCTCCGCTCTGAGCATTCCAAAGCTTAACGGTTCCATCATCGCTCCCACTCGCAATTAATCTGCCATCCGGGCTCAAAGCAACGGACCATATCCAGCTTGTGTGACCCCGCAGTACTCTCAAGTTATGTCCTGTACGTGTATCCCATAGATGTATAGTTTGATCATGACTTCCGCTAGCAAGGGTATGACCGTCGGGACTGAAGGCAATGCTTCTCACCCAATGAGTATGCCCTTGTAATGTTCTCAAGCAGCGGCCTGTAGTAATATCCCATATGCAAATGATTTGATCATCACTACCACTGGCGAGTGTATTGCCATCAGGGCTAAAGGCAATGCACCCTATCTGGTCATTATGCCCTTGTAGGGTAGAGCGACAAGAGCCTGTGTCAACATCCCAGAGTCTCACCGTGTGATCACTACTACTGCTGGCGATAAGCTGCCCATCAGGACTAAAGGCAACGGATAGTATCAAGCTCTTTCCCCCTACTAGAGTCTTAATACAGCGGCCTGAATTCACATCCCATATTCGCACCGTTTGATCGTAGCTGCCGCTGGCAAGAATACTGCCAGCGGGACTAAAAGCCAGGGTTCTGATCAGATGGCTATGTCCTCTTAGAACCCTGTGGCACTGCATAGTAGTCATATCCCATAAGTGAATAGTTTGATCGTCACTCGCACTTGCAAGAAACCGACCATCAGGCGTGAAGGAGACAGCCCTGACCCGGTTCATGTGTGCTTGTAGAATAGCAAGACAGTGACCGATCTCAATATCCCATAGCCGAATCGTCTGGTCTTCACAGCCACTGGCAAGGAGTCGCCCATTGGGACTGAAAGCAACGGCCCAGATCCAATTGCTATAGCCACGTATTGTTTGAAGGCAGCGACCTGCGTTAATATCCCAAAAACGGATAGTCTGATCTTCACTTCCACTGACGAGAAACTGCCCATCAGGACTGAAAGCAACAGACCATACTCGTTTGGTATGCTCCTGTAGTATATTCAAGCAATGACCCGAACTCGCGTCCCATAAGCGAATCGTTTGGTCATCTCCTCCGCTGGCAATAAGGCGCCCGTTCGGACTGAAAGCAACGGATCTAATTGGATAAGTATGTCCATGAAGAATATGTAGACATCGACCCGTATAGAAATCCCATACTCGTATCGTCTCATCATCTCCAGCACTGACAATGATATTCTTGATGGGACCGAACGCAATAGTTCGTACCGTATGAGCATGTCCCCACAAGTTAGCTAGGCAAGTACCTGTGCTGATGTCCCATATCTTAATACTTCTATCATTGCTTCCGCTTGCAATCACACGACCAGCTGGGCTGAAAGCGACAGAGCGTACCCAATCCGTGTGCCCTCGCAAGATACCAATGCAAGAACCTGTATTGATATCCCAGAGCCGAATGGTCTGATCTTCACTCGCACTAGCTACTATCGGCTCGTGGGGACTAGATGCGACCGACCTGATGATACTACTATGGCCTCTTAATACCTTGATACAGCGGCCCGTATGGACATCCCAGCAGCGCACAGTGTGATCTTCACTCCCGCTGATCAGGACCTTGCCATCTAGACTGAAGATAATAGATCGTACTCCATCTGTATGCCCCTGGTAGGTCTGTAGTGAAGCACCACTTGCTACTTGCCATAGACGAATCTCTCCGTCAGCAGTACCAGCAGCCAATAAATCACCAGTGGCGTTAAACGCAACACAAAGGATACCGCCAAATGTATCTGTGAAAATGGACTCTGCAAAATGAGCATTCGCGAAATTGACCTCTGGTAAGTCCACATCCCGCAAATTTGCTTGCTGTATCGTCAAGTTAGAAAAATCAGCGCCTCGTAGGTCTGACTGTAATTGCACAAGTATGTTGATGATATTCCCCGCTGCATAGCCTGCCTGCTGGGAATCCATCATGTGCAATGCTGCTAGAATATTTCTAAGTTTCTTTTCACTGGTTGCTTTGCCAAAGGTGACAAGGAGCTTTTCTACTACTGGAGCTAGGATGAAGCGAATCTGGCTGTTTCGCACATAGTCTTTTGTACGTGCCTTGATTAAGGTATGGCGTGACAGGAGCCGTATTTCCTCTACTTCGAACTCTTGCACAATTTGTTTCACAAACCGCGCTGTGACATATTCCATGATCTCTGGCTGCAGCATAAAAAGAGCCTGAGCATTCGTCTCTATCATGGAACGACGGCGTAGTGAGTGAAGAGCTTCAACCAGGGTACCTTGTGCCACATAATGTAGCATATCACTTCGCAGTTCGTCAATTGATGTGTCTTCGCGCGCGATGGCTAGCCAGTATATTACCTCCTGTTCTAACTCCGATAGTCGATGAAACTGCTGGTCTAGCAAATTATAAACATCACCAAAAACTGTCTCTCCACCCTTCAAGAAAGCAGCGACATTGTCACCAAATACCTCCCGTATAGGTTCTGCAATTAATTTTAAAGCGAGTGGGTTGCCTGCGTAAAAGCGCACAAGTTCAGCCCAGGCTTCATCCGTACCAAACAGGCCAGCATCCTCAAGAAGTTTCCGCCCTTCGTCTTGTCCTACGCCAAAAAGCTGGATAGATCGAACTGGTAGTGTTTTCCCTTCCAGATAAGAAATTTGTCCTGGCTTCTCTCGGCTAGTAACCAGTAAGCAACTCTGATGTTCCGCTTCTCCCACACGAAGCAGCAATTTGCCATAACCCTCGTATCCTTCCAAGTACTGGCCCGCCTGGTATCTACTCTGTAGTACTGACTCGAAATTGTCCAGTATCAGCAAAGTGCGACGCTCTCGCAAGAAGGAAATCAGAAGCGATATTAGCTCATCTATGTCTACTGACAAATCAGCTCTTTGTTGATTTTCCAGTAAGAGAATGCATTTCTCGAGGATATCTCTAGGAGTTGGAGCATGTCGTAGTGAACACCAGAAAACATAACGAAATTCGCCTTTTATTTGTTGTGCCAGCATGGTGACGAGAGTTGTCTTACCAATACCACCAAGGCCCAAAACCAGTATTAGCCGACAATGATCCATGAGAACCCACTGCTTCAATTCGACAAGTTCCTGCTCTCTTCCATAAAAACTGATCACCTGCGGAGCTTCTCCCCAGTCCTCGTGCATGGAAAATACCTGCTCGACTGTTCTGGTATACTTCTCCTCATTGACAAGCAAGCCTAATTCTTCAGCATTCTTTCCGAAAAGTTCAATAAGCTGCCGCACAAAGTAGGGACCAGGTGAGGTTTTTCCCTGTTCCCATCGGCTGACAGTTTTGGGATCGCTTCCCACCATTTCCGCTACATATGCCTGTGACCACCCACGCAGTCTACGCTGACGTTTCAAAATCTGAAGCCGCGATATATGTTTTTCCATGTCACAGAATCCCGGTCTGGCTTTGAAGGATGCAGGCAAAAAACTCCCGTTGCACTACGAAGTTAATAGAATCATCTCTGGCTTTTCATAAATAACCTTAACATAAAATGTATCATAATAAATGTAATATTTCAAGGCTAGTAAATATGATAGGGATTCAAGAGGAAACTTTATCACCTGACAATTTCTCATGTATATGGTCTAAAGAGGGGTAATGACCGATTTGATGTGTATTATTTTGTATTTAAACTCATCAATATCATCATTTCCACTTGACATCCCATGTTTTATCATTATAATCAGTTATTGTGGATAGATATCTTGTATATTAGAGTAGCACATTCTTAATTATATTTTTGTTGCATGACGCCTGGATTTTTCCTTAACGACCAGAAACTTTTAGCGCTTTCACTCACACACCAGGACAAATCTCAATTTTGTGCTGATGCTGTGACTATCTCTAATATAAAGGCTGTAATAGATTTATAAAGTCGCAGGAAGAAGCACATGTCAGATACGAACTATTCTGGTTTAGCAAATGACTATCCTGTAGTGACACTTCGCCAGTTACAAGCTAGCTTAGAAGAGCCTTATCCTGTTTGGTTTCTTTCACCCCGAGGCGATGTTTTGGCTATTAACTTACTTGCAATATGGTTATGGAATGCTTCTAAGCTTAATGACCTGCTTGGAGTCAATGTATTTGACATCTACTCCCGCAACTTTAAACGTATCCCCAAGGATATAAATCATGAATTCTTCTCTAAGAAGTCGGCGGTTGTGAAGCGCTTATTCGATCTCTTTGGTGGTCAATCTTACCTGGCCTTCATTAGCCTCATGAAGAGTGATCCCTATCTTAAGGAAATATTTGATTGGGAACTGGAGATTTCTAAGAACGAATGGGAGTTTGATCGCGAGTGGAGATATCCTCTTCGCCTCTTATGTCCCGACACAAACTCACCCCATGTGATGATGGAGTTTCAAGTAACTGTCTCCCGGCTCGAAGGTGATCTTGGGTACCTCGCCATATATGAACCAGGCGTGGGTAGTAAAATAACACAACCTCTTGTTGAGCGAGAATATCGCCATGTAATAGCTCTTTCTCCCGAACAATCTTACGTTCACTATCTGGATATCGGTATAACGGCATTAAATCTGCCTTATCAATATGTGAATCAACTCCATAAGCTCCTTTTTACAGAATTGTTTGTGGAGAGGGGTGTAAGGCCCCGCATTGCCGATAGTGATGAGAATCTTGAAGAAGTCCCTCTATTTGACTTCGCATTTCAGGAGAAGTTTCGTGAGGCCATTCTCTTCATGATCAATGCTCCAGAATATCAAAAAGTGCTCGCTTGTTTCTGTGATGCTTACGAATATAGAAAGAATTTCCCTTGGCTGCCGGAAAGCAGAGAAATTTCTGATGAGATTAGCCAGAATGGACTATCTTATGCTTTGCGGGCTGCATTGTCTACCTATATAGTTCCCGAGGTATTAACAATAGGGGGTATAGATAGGTTTGTTAAGACAGAGGATTTTCATTCAGAGGGCCGGAAGGACTCTGATCTTGAAAGGATGAGCGCATTAGCGACCGCTGTTGAAGCGACAATCAATGAAGGCTTCAGCCTGAAGCGCTTTAAAAATCAACTTACTCTGGCGGATGTAGACGTGACGACAATTACTCCCGCTGCACTTCGAGCACACATCGCTGCCGCCCTTGTTCGTTACTATAACCGGCGTAAAACCGGTATCTCTCGCGACGCTCTATAGTCGCAACATGAGCTGAGACTAGAGGCGTCGCCTGATATCCAATTTTCTGTTTTCCACAACAAGTCGGTACCCTGGTTCGTCGCAATAGCGTTGTTTCGCAATGGTAGGAGTAACTGTTCGTGGTCTGTTGAAGTCCACCTGGAGCCCTTCGATCTCCCTCACAAGTTTTTGCGCACACTTTTCGGCTAAAATAGGCGCTGCAGTTGCCTTACCTGGATAGAGCACATAAATATTGTTAGGTGCCCCTGATTCCAATGAGTAGGATAAGTAAATAGTTCTTCTGCCAGACTGGTTTTTGTCAAACTCTTCTTGCAAGTGAAGTTTTTGGCAATAGTATATATGTCCTAAAATGGTATGTTCCGCTGCCAGCGTTATTATTCCACTATAGAAGTTAGATAGACTCGAGACAAATTCTTTCAGATGTTCAGGATATAAACCATAATCACGAAAGTTTGTAATAAACTCCTCTGTACTGGGAATGCATACCGATACGCCACGGCCCTCAGATATATCGAAAGGGACAAGATTCGGCCCCCCGGGTTCACGTGGAATGGTAAGCATCGATCTGGCGATGGTAATATCACTACGCAGCGCCAGGACAGGATTCTTGGTAAGCCTGAAGCCCTCTCCTTGTCCTGGAAGTAGTCGTTCTAGTATGGCCGGTATCATAGCACCACATGCCAGAATTATGCCCTTACACTCGATTTTTTCAGTATTACCAGGTGAGACAAGCAGACTCCCTCCGTTCCTCTTTATCTCTATCGTTTCAAGACTGGCTACCGGGTAGAACTGCGCTCCCCCATCACAAGCCTGCCTGGCAATTGAACGCAGAAATTGTGAATTATTGAACGGGTGATCAGGTACTAGTGCTGCATAGCGCAGATCGCTTCCTTTCAAGAGGGGTTCGTTTATCTCTTCAATGGAAACAGCTCTGGCAGCTATACCGAAAGCCTGACAACGCTCAATTACACTGTGACATTGTTGTTCATAATGAAATAAAAAATAGCATGGAACTTTATGCCGGATGAGGTCTCTATTATGCCCCATCATATAATGGTAGCCTTCACGACATGTTTCTGCCGTCACTTCATCAAGTACCAGCTTTGCCAGGTACAGGGCGCCACTCTGCATCCAGCTCTGATTACCCGTCGATGCATATCCCCCTGGGGGAACTGTATCAATAATCTTACAAAGTATTCCCCGTTTAGTGAGTTCGGCTGCCAGAGTCCAGCCCATAATCCCCGCTCCAATGATCACATGTTAGAAACGACGAGGCTGCTTCCCCTGAGAAGATTAGAAAAAGAGCAGGAAAGTGCTCTTTTTTAATACGCTTCCAGTTCAAAACTTGCTGTTTGCATTTCTGTTGTTTTAACAATGACATATTTATTCTGCGACAAGCCTGACGCTTATGTCGCATAACCAATAAAACATCGGTTAACCGAGAACGTTATCATGATAACCTTGCAAGCAATGAAAAGTCAAGTGGCGGTGGTACTGTAGGACATATTACTAACTGCCCTGCGTAAAAGATAATTATGATTGATATAAGAAGGAGGGGTGACCTATAGAGGAAGTTACTATTCTTGGCTTCTCTTCCTTAAGAGATAGCCCTGGCCTCTTACTGTAAGCAGGTATTCTGGATACTCTGGATGCGGTTCCATCTTTTCACGAATGCGTTTTATGAGTTGTTCGAGGGCATCACGGCTACGTGGTAACTTGTCTCCCCAAAGAGCTTGATGCAGTTCCGCTCGCCCGCAGGTACGTTCAATATTTTGAGCAAGATAGCTGAAAAGCTTATCTTCTAGTGGTGCCAGTGGTTTCTGAAGTTTGTAGCCAACTGACGCGGCTAGATCATTTTTGGAAATGCTTGAGGGCTCCGTATTTGGACGCGTTTCTATATTTTTTCGTAAAATAAAGCGGCGGAACATATCTCCCCATATCCATGGTTCAGATGCTGAACTATCAATAAATCCTTCCTTGTGAAGGGCTTCTAACGCAACCGGATCTGTAGGTGCTCTTCCCTGGGCTATTGTGGTCAAGCACCGTGTTAGAGGCAATCCTTCTTGCTGCTCAATTTGGGCCACTCTCCGCAACAGCCTCTCCATGAGCCAGCATACGTTTGCATCTTTCTCCAGTATCTGACGAATCTGGATCAGTGCTATGGACTCATTTTTCCTGAATTTTGCCTCAAATAAGTGATAACATGCCTCTTTAATCATGCCAGGATGCTGCCCAGCCATCTGTTTGATAAAAGTTATCTCTTCCCGAGTGAAGCGAATATCCTTTCTCTCTAATTGCTGTAACGGCCTGGTAATTAATTGCTCAATCTCCTTGTCGTCCATAGGCCGTAAAAATTCGTAGTCTAGCATGATTCTTGAGAGAGGGGAATCAATTGTAAATCCTTTCGTTTTAAAAAGTTGCTCGAGCGGATCTGTACTGACGAAAATACAGTTGAGTTTATCTAGAAGATCCAGAGCTTGTGTCAGTCCACGTATCTTGTGCATTATTTTGACTACATCATCTTTGTTCAGTTCATTGACAACTATATCAAAGTCATCGAACAGTAATATCACCTGTCGCTCTTGTTTTTTTAGATAATGTTCGAATAATCGTTGTGTTTCGTAGTCATCACTTGATGTCAGAACCGGTTCGTCGTGAACTCCCCTTCCCCCACTTTTCGTATCTACTTTCTCAGCTTCCTCTATCACTCGATCAAAGAGATAGCGAAAAAAACCATTCGCATTGCTTATTGGCAAACGTCCCGATTCAATCAACACGAAGAGATAATGATCAGGGCCCCCTAGATTATCCTTGAATGCTTCGATTGACCAAGCACCTTGAGGGTGAACCAAATAGTAGAGAAGGGAAGTTTTTCCGATCAGAGGTTCTCCTGCAATAGCACACATTTGCCGGTGCCTGATATTGTCGGCAATAAGAAGAAGCACGCTCTGACGCCCACAGAAGAGGGCTGGATCGGCTACCGCTTTGCGATTCCGATAAGGATTATCGACAAGTGACATAACGCTCCTTGCTGAGAGTTTTCTTGATCCTCTATCTTTTCTCTCTAATTTTCATTCTCGGTTAGCCAATATATGTATGATAACATGAGCTCGGCAACTTGTCAATTATGAGAGTATCCTTGTCTTTATCAATCTGAAAACTTCACAAAAAACACATCTAAGCAAAGTCGTATATTAGCTAATGGTTTGTTATAAGAAATAACAAAGCAGAGAGCACACTTATTTGCACATTATTATGAAGTTATCAATTTTGTTATGACTTAAAAAGAACCAAGAAAATATGTGCTGCAGCATTTGATGAAATGGGCCATCATACGTCTATGTCTATTAGAGACTTATCTGGATCGGCGGGGTATTAGGGAAAAATTACTTGACTGTGTGTAACACTAAAATTAGTCCTTTTTCTCATCTGATGCCGCTCTCATCATTCTGCCAATCATGGCTAAAAGGTGGCTAATGAGACTGAATACTTGTACTAATGCCGCACGACCGAAGACGATTCAGCATCTTCAAGATCTAATTGCATCTGCCATATCTCAGGGTCAAACTGTAGTGCCGAGAGGTGGAGGACACAATTACGACGCAGCTCTCAATTCTAATGGAATGGCGCTTGATCTCTCCCTATTTCGGCGTATCCTCGATTGGGACCCTAGACGAGGTATCATCAAGGTTGAACCGGGAGTGATGGTCGATGAGTTATGGCGAACCACGATAGGAAGTGGATGGTGGCCTGGAGTTTTACCGTCAAGGATGGAATCAACAATTGGTGGTTGCCTTGCACTCAATATCTACGGTGCCAATGCCTGGCATGCAGGCTCGATAGGTGAGCATGTTCGTGCCTTTGACTTGCTTTTGCCTTCAGGGGAGCTTGTCCCGGTAACACTACACGACAATGATGAGCTTTTTTACTCGGCAATTGGTGGCCTGGGTATGCTTGGCGTCATTACCAGCATTACCTTGCAGTTGCACCGCATCCGCTCTGGTAAGCTACTTAGCCGTCGACGAATTGCTGGCTCACTAGCTGAAATGTTCGAGATCTTTACAGATGAAGCAGCAAGGGAAGGTTATCTCATGGGGTGGATTGATGGGTACCTACGAGAAGGGCCTATTGGGTCCGGTATTGTTATATGCGGGCAGTTCATTGAGGAAGATGATCCTGCCTACCTTCATCCTCGCAAGCAGGGTGTCCCGACGAGTATTGCTAAGATTGCTTCATCATCTATTCTCAGACATGTCTTACAACCACTGTTCGATTTAAATATCAAAATTAGCAATGAGATGCTTTTCAGGCCAAGTATGTTTGATAGGGAAGGGGATGCGAAGCATGTTCCTATTGCGCAGTTCCATTTTCCTTTCAGCCCTGTAGACTATTGTTTGCGTACCATGCTCTCATGGGGAAGTTACTTCTTCCACCCTTTTGTTCCAGCAAGGCAAGCTCCTGATGTCTTCTCTCGTTTACTCCAACTTTCTCAGCAGTCCGGTTTCGTACCTTTATGGTGTATTTTGCGGCAGCATCGATCTGATCCATTCTTGCTCAGCTACCAAGTCGATGGCTTTTCTCTTGAGTTTGCGTATCGTGTAAACTCTGATCACGAGGCACACCTTGTACGATTGCTAAGAGAAATGCGCAACCAAGTCATTGAGGCGGGTGGACGATTGTATCTTGCTCAAGATAGAGTACTTGATGCACAAACCTTTAGACAAATGATGGGCAGCGAAATCATTGATAGATTTTCACAAATTAAGGCAGCCTATGATCCTAATACTCTTTTTCAATCGAATCTCTTTCGACGCCTATTCCAGATAAAATAATCCCAAAAATCTGATTCTTCCGCATCTTGAAACCGTTGGCGAACTCCACTTTCCTGGGACTACTTATGCTTGCTTCAGGCTATGCGGTTCTTGCCTGGAAACCTGTTGCGACTCCCGATGCTCAAAATGCTACCTGCGCTTCCGATGCTCAAAATGCTACCTACGCTCCCGATACTCAAGATACTGCCTGTACTCCCAATGCTGAAAATACTGCCAGCGCTTCCGATACTGAGCACGCTTCCTGCGCTGTAGAGACTCAATATGCTGAGCACGCTTCCGATACTATGGAGGCTTGCGTAGGAGGCCGTCGACCATCTCCCCAGTCGGGCCACCCTCGTCTCACTTGTCCCTGTCCTGTCCATGCTTACGCTCGTCCTTTCATGTTTGTCTGCCTATATAATGCTTGCAAAACAATATTATGCCGTGAGGGGGAGAATAGCTTTCAGGGTGGATTCCTCTAAAATAAAAAGCCTTTGAAAAGAGAATCTGGTACAAGTTTAACATATTTAAGGAGGATGAGAGGTATCAATTCATCAATCCCCAGGGTTTGGCCCGTCTGCGGGCCTTCTGCGCCTCCTTGGAATTGCCCAGCGCCTCGTAGACGTCTGCTTTCAAGGTCCATGCGCGTGCGTAGGAACGATCCATTTCAGTCGCTTCGTTGAGCGCATCCAGGGCGGCTCGGTTATGCCCCAGGCGCATCAATGCCTCGGCCTTATTGCACCATGCCACCGCGCTACTTGAGTTCACGAGCAGTGCGCGGGTATAGGCTTCGACGGCGCCCTGAAAGTCGTGCAGGCTGGAACGTGCATTGCCCAGGCCGTTCCACGCCTGGAAGCTTCTTGCATCGTAGGCAAGGGCCTGCTCATAGGAGGTGTGCGCCTCTTCTGGCATATTCATATCCAGCTGCGCGTCGGCTTTGCCGTTCCATGCGGCCACGTACTGTGGATCAAGCGACAAGGCCCGCTCGAAATGGACCAGCGCTTGCTGGTAGCGCTGTAGACGGTTCAAAACGAGTCCGGCACTGACCCATACAATAGGGTTATCCGGGTCAATCTCGGTTGCCCGTTGGTAGGCTTCCAGGGCCTTCTTATAATTGCCCTGGTTGTAAAGAGTTGTTCCTTTGCCGTTCCAGGCATAGAAATTACGTGGGTCCATGCGCAAGGCCTCTTCATAGGCCTGCAATGCCTGCGAGTAACGCTGCTGCTTGCGTAGCTCGTCGCCTTCCAGGCATTTTTCACGTACACTGCTCGTATATGGCCTTGCCGTTTGCTGGCGACCTGATCCGTCATTGCTTCCACCTGGCGGAACTGCAGGTAATGCGGGATTCGAGATACCTCGAACTTGAGGATTATTGCCTGCTGGGGGAGGCGTATGAGCGGGAGTGATGCGCGTCCTGGCACCTGGGCGACAGGCCTGGTCGAATGCCTGTATAAACTCCAGCATATTGGCGTAGCGCTCTTCGGGTTGTGTTGCTAGAGCGCGCAACACGACTGTATCCATCGCCGGAGGTAACTCACCGTTCAATGTGGAAGGTGCAGGAATGGCCTTTCCCAACGGGTCGAGCGGATGATACCCTGTGAGCATCTCATACAGCACCACCGCGCAACCATACTGATCACTACGTGGGTCAACAATGCCGTTTGCCTGTTCGGGGGCCATGTAGCCTACTGTTCCGCGTACCGTTATTGTCTTCCCGACTCGTGCTCCTGGCTCCAATGAGCGAGCAATACCGAAGTCGGTAATGACGAGGCGGTAATCTTCTGGATGTATCAGAATATTCTCCGGCTTAATGTCACGGTGAATTACCGGGCGTGGCCGCGTATGTGCGTAATGGAGTGCGCTGCCTAGCTGGTGGAAGTTATTCATCGTCTCGCTGGCGGGCAGAGGACCTTCTGCCTGTGCTAAACGTGTACGTAATGAGCCAAGTGTGTAGAGCGGCATCACCAGGAAGACACTTGAGCCATCCCTACCATAATCAAGTACAGGTGCAATGTTGGGATGGTCGAGTGTCGCAGCAATACGGGCTTCGCGTAGGAAATGCTCGTGTTCACTTGGCGTTGTCTTACTTGGGAGTAAGACCTTGATTGCGATACGGCGCGAAAGATGCTGGTCCATCCCATGAAAAACAGCCGCATAGCCGCCCTTACTGATCAAGGCAAGAATTTTATAGCGACCAGCCAGTGCTGTGTTCAATAAAGGTAGTGCACACGCCCGACAAAATAGATCGCTGTCCCGATTCTCATAGCCGCAGTCAATCTGATCGGCGCAGCGTTTCAAAGTGGTCTATCCTCTCTATGTTCTCACACGGTTTGCCTGCTGTTCTAACGAACGCGCCCATTCCTGGCACGAATGCGCTTCCTGTCCTCTTCCCAACTTTTCCAGCACGACTGCCTTATTATACCAGGCATCCGGCTCATCAGGTGCAAATGATGTTGCCTGGTCCAGTGCTGCCAGTGCCTCATCCAGTCGGCCCAGCGCGAAGAGGGCCAGCCCTTTATTGTTCCATGCCGCAATATAATGCGCATCTACCGCCAGCGCCCGGTCAAAGGCAGTCAGCGCCTCTGCATGTCGCCCTAACTCGTGCAGCAAGCTTCCTTTGTTATACCACGCGGATATCAATCCCTCGTCATACTCAAGTGCATGATCGTATGATTCCAGGGCATCATCGTACATACGCAGGGCAGCCAGGACATTTCCTCGATTATACCATGCCCCGCCTAGTGTCGGGTCAAGTGAAAGCGCATGGTCATAAGCTACCAATGATTCAGCAAAGCGTCGCATATCACGCAAATCGTTCGCCTTATCAAACCAGGCTATCGCGTTGTTTGCATCAAGCAGCGTTGCCCGTTCATGTAGCGCTAGCGCCTCATCTGGCTTCTTCATCCGCCGCAGAATATTCCCTTTGGTATCCCAGAGTGCCGCATTATTGGTATCCAGTTCTAAGGCCCGGTTAATAGCCAGTAGAGCATCATCGTAGCGTTGAATACTGTACAGTGTATCACTCATTGCCTGCCAGATGACACTCTGTCCTGGATTAAGCACCAACGCCCGGTCAAAGGCCAGTAAAGCCTCTTCTGTGCGTCCCTGTTCGGCCAACGTCATCCCGCGTCCACTCCAGGCAAACACATAGTTCGGGTCATGCGCTAATGCCTGGTCATAGCAATACATCTCTTCATCATAGCGCTGGAGTTCATGCAAGACATTGGCACGTGAATTCCACAGGTCAGGATCATTTGGATACAGCGATAGCGCATGGTCGTAGGCTAACAAAGCCTCCTGGGGATGCCCGAGGTGCAGCAAGGTTGCTCCCTTTCCACTCCACGCCTCGACCAACATAGCTTCCTGAGCTATGGCCGCTTCGTATGCTGCCAGCGCCTGGTCATAATCTGCCAGCTCATAGGCGCGGTTGGCCTGTGCTAACCAATTGTGTGAGAAGGGAGGAGAGCTAGGGGTCGTAATTCTTGGTTGCACCACAGCAGGGTTTCCTTTAGGAGCCGGCACCCGCAACTGTGTTGGCATCTCATCTTCATCATCCAGGGAGGTGTCCGGCTGCTTTTCTAAAGGTACAGATGGTGGCGGAGGGTTGATCGGAAATATGTTACCTTCTACACGTGCTATCATCCATGGCTTGAGGGAATGCTCATCCAGCTGCGGCCCATCTGGTGAAAACTCCGACTTCACCAAAAAAGCCACAGGACCATCTTGCCCATAGTCCGTCACATGAATACTACCGGGCTCCTGCATACTGCTAGACAATGCCTTGGCGAATTCTGCATCTTGTAAAAAACTCTTGCGCTCCGCCTCGCTGGACTGCCTCGGCAGCAATACGCGTACCGTCACGGCATGTCCTTCAAGTCGATCAACGGCATGTAACGTTACCGTTGCCCGGTCTTTGTCGGCCAATTCTTGTATTTCATAGCGCCCTTGCACCAATGTTCCTCTTAGTGGTATGCCACAGCGTGCACAGAAGCGGGCCTGGTCTCGATTTTGAAACTGGCAATCCTCGGTATCCAAACATAGCTGGCCCATGACGTTTTTCTGCCTTTCTCCCCATCTTTTCAGCGATCCCTGCGAAGTGGGTAATTGGTCTACGTAACCAACCAACCATTCTTTCAGCTAACTGTCCATACTGTAGCCAAAACGCTGCTGTTTTGTCAATACAAAATTCGTGCAAATTGTATGTATGTTTAACATATGTGCATATTTTGTTTATCAATCTTTGCCTTGACAGCAACGGAAACGTATTGTATCAATATATACACTAGCTTAATTTGGAGGATGAGGTGTTTGATTTCGATAATCTCGTCGGATTTGATTGGGACGCAGGAAACAAACAGAAGAACTGGGAGAAACACAAACTTGATTACACAGAATGCGAGGAGGTCTTTTTCAACCGACCCTTACTCATAAGCCAGGATACCAGGCATTCATCCCAGGAAAAGCGATACTATGTGCTTGGCCGAAGTGACACTGGTAGAACATTATTTCTGGTATTTACGGTAAGGAACAACAAAATACGTATTATTTCGGCTCGAGACCAAAGCAAAAAGGAAAGGAAAATCTATGGACAGCAATCTTAGACCACTACCACAATTTAGCAGTGAAGATGAAGAACGAGAGTTCTGGACAACTCATGACTCAACTGAGTATATTGATTGGAGTAATGCGGAAAGAAATCCTACCTTTGTGCGTCTTAAGCCTTCCACCAGAACTGTTTCTATCCGTTTACCTGAATCTCTGATTGCAGCGCTCAAGGTACTGGCAAACAAAAAGGATATTCCCTACCAATCGTTGATGAAAATGTACCTCTCCGAAAAAGTCAAGGAAGAAACCTCTGCAGACGTTTACTCAAATTCAGATTAGTATCCTGTCGTTGCAGGGATGCATTGGAAGGATTTTACCTATGACAACACGCAAAGACATATTTGGTGCCCGTACAACATTGCAAGGGATCCAGGGCAAGGTGACCTACTACCAGCTGGATGCACTCACCAGGCATGGTGTGCAAGGTCTTGACCGCCTCCCATTCACGATCAAAATTATCTTAGAGAACGTATTGCGCCAGGCAGGGGGCGATCTTGTAACTGGGGACGAGGTCCTTTCCCTGGCCCGCTGGGTACCAGGACAAGCGTCAAAGTCGGATGCAGAATATCCATTTTTACCTGCCCGCGTCCTCTTGCAAGACTTTACGGGCGTACCCGCAGTAGCCGACCTGGCTGCTATGCGTTCTGCCATTGCCCGTATGAATGGTGACCCTCAGAAGGTAAACCCGCTGGTGCCCGCCGACCTGGTCATCGACCACTCGGTACAGGTCGACCTGTTTGGCTCAACACTGGCCTTTGCACGCAACGTCGAGCGTGAATATGAGCGCAATAGCGAGCGCTATGCCCTGCTGCGCTGGGGACAGCAAGCCTTCAGTAATTTCCAAGTGGTCCCTCCAGGAACGGGTATTGTTCACCAGGTGAATCTGGAGTATCTCGCTTCCGTCGTCGTGACCAGGGAGGAGGATGGCGAGACGGTAGCCTTTCCTGATACGCTCATTGGTACCGACTCGCATACCACCATGATTAACGGCCTTGGCGTCCTTGGCTGGGGAGTTGGTGGTATCGAGGCAGAGGCAGTGTTGCTGGGTCAGCCTCTTTATCTGCTCACTCCAGAAGTTGTTGGTGTGCGCCTCACGGGCGCGCTTCCCGGAGGCTCAACCGCCACCGACCTCGTGCTCACAGTGACACAGATGCTGCGTAAGCGTGGCGTTGTAGCCAAATTCGTTGAGTTTTGTGGCCCTGGTCTCAGCCAGTTGCCACTGGCAGACCGCGCTACCATTTCTAATATGTCCCCCGAATTTGGTGCCACTGCCACCCTCTTCCCTATC
>WNFX01005766.1_pt1 | contig 20842 bp, 23 predicted proteins | sample 5400111 | NCBI WGS metagenome assembly WNFX01 (sample SAMN13153363, study PRJNA577476) | soil metagenome | isolation source: 40 cm soil or saprolite under grassland replicate 1 | place: USA:California | collected 2016-06-15 | reverse complement strand
TGCTCCTTGCCTGTATTGATGATGTTCCCTTGATAAGACCATCATCCCAGGTCAAGGAGCATCTCCGTCCCCGACACACCACCAAACCCGCCACCTCGCCGGTGGATTCAGGCTCAGGATCCGTCTGATCGGCGAACAGAGCGGGCAGCCGATCGGGGCCGGGATGGCGTTCGTGCGCGACATCTGCCATATCGTGGACGCCATCATCTGCTACATCGGCTTCCTTTTCCCGCTATGGGACGCCAAGCGGCAGACGCTGGCCGACAAGATCGTGAAGACGGTGGTGGTGAACGCCTGACCCCCGGCCATCCGCACACCTTCCGGGAAGTTGTGGTCTCAGTGGGTACCGGAGACCACAACTGCGGATCGTCGTAGAACGGTCGCAGCGGGCGGTAGAGCGTGTTGGCGTAGACGAGCGAGCCGCCGCCGACACCTGCCCCGGACAAGACGAGCACGTCGTGCAGCAGATTGAACCGCTGGATGCCGTAGCAGCCCAGCGCCGGGGCCCACAGGAACTTCCGGGTCCGCCACGAGGTACGCGGAAACTCGTCGTCGGCGAAGCGCCGACCGGCCTCCAGCACCGCGACCGTGTAGCCCTTCTCGACCAGGCGCAGGGCGGCCACGCTGCCGCCGAACCCCGAACCGATGATCACCACGTTGTACCGCACGCCCCCATCGTGGCCCCCGTTCGTGGTCAGCGCATAGAGCGTGACGGCCCCGACCAAGGTGCTGGCCGTCCGGTCCAGCCGCCGTAACCGGGTCACCCCCTGAACGCATTGGAGCTGTCAATGATCCACCGTATGGCACTGTCCCGACGGCAACTGCTGGCGACTGTCGGCGTCGCGGCCGCGGGTATCTGTCGGGTACCGCCCTCGCCATCCGTCCCCAACGCCTACCCGACGGGGTCGGCTGGCAACCTCTTCCCGCAGGAACTCTTCGTCATCCGCGACATTCTCACCGAATGTGACGGTGGGGTCCGCTGGGGCGGCGACGACAAAAACCATCCGAAGGAATGCCATTTCCAGATCGACGTACCGCCCGGCGACGCCCCGCTTCGGAGTCTTGGCGCGAAGATCCGCGGCTGGCAGGGCAAGCTCGGCCAGGGAGCCGGAGCACCGGTCGATCCCGCCGCGTCCATCCGCCGCTGCGCGGCGAAGGCTCTGGAACTGCGCCAGAAGCGGTCATGATCCACAGCAGCGATCCGGAGCGTGTCGAGTTCAAATACTCGGCTCGGCTACGCCGCCCGCGAATACTTGTTGATGAGGCCGCCCAGGACCGGGCGTCGACGGACTCGCGTGCACGTGGTGTCGGCGACATCGACGGGACGGTTTGGTCGTCGCTGATTCAATGAACGATGCGGACGGTGGCCGTTGTAGTGGGCGGTGTACTCGCTCAGGACCGCCGTCAGGTGACGTTCGCCGGCGATGAGCATCCGGTCGGTGCACTCGCGGCGGACTGTGCCCACCCAGCGCTCCGCGAAGGAGTTCGCGCGGGGCGGCTGCGCTGGGGTCTTCAGCACGTCGATGCCCTCGGCGGTGAACACCGTGTCGAAGGCTGCGGGGAATTTGCGGTCGCGGTCGCGGAGCAGGAACCGCAGCCCGGCCGTGCGTGGGTCGAGATCCATGAGTAGGTTCCGCGCCTATTGGGTGATCCAGGCGCCGGTCGGATGCGCGGTCACCCCGACGACGTGGACCTGGCGGGTGGCGATCTGGACGAAGAACAGCACGTAGATGCGTTTGAACAGTACGGTGTCGACGGTGAAGAAATCGCAGGCCAGCATCGTGTGAGCCTGGGCGGTGAGGAACTGTTTCCAGGTCGGCTCGGAACGCCGCGGCGCCGGGTCGACACCGGCCCCGTGGAGAATGTTCCATACCGTGCTGGCCGCCATCTGGTAGCCCAGGCCGACCAGCTCACCCTGAATCCGTCGATGCCCCCACGACGGGTTCTCGGCGGCCAACCGCAGCACCAGATCGCGGATCTGCTTGTCGATGCGTGGTCGGCCGGGCCGTGTATGCGGGTACGCCCAGCGCCGGGCGAGCAGCTCACGATGCCAGCGAAGCAGCGTCGCCGGGGTTACGAAGAACGCCGACCAGCGCGGCCGAGGCAGCAGCCGGGACAAGGCAGCCAGCACCACCCGGTCGGCCGGTTCAAGAGCTGGCCGGTGCACCGGCCGGCGCAGCACCGCCACCTGATGCCGCAGCGCCAACAGTTCGACGTCCTTGGTCCCGCCATCGCGGGCGAGCTGGGTCAACATCTGCAGCACCTGGCGCAGCAGCAGATACACCAACGAGGCGTTCACGGCGTCCATCGTCCCCGCTGACGCCCGCGTTGAACTGGCGTAGCACAGCAGGTCAGCGGCCGAACCCGGTTTCTGAGCCCGACAAGCGACCCCGGCAGACCGAACCGGTCAAATAGTCCAGAGTGGACGATCCCTGTAATGGCGGCAATCAGTCCGCTGTGGATGGTCAGCACCTTAATGGCGAACGGCCGATAGCCCTCACCGTTGCCGGCCGGAGCGTAGACGGCCAGTGCCGGCTGGCGATTCGCGCCGGTGGGTACCACGCGCAGGTCAATGCCCCACGGGCGTCGTCGACGTACTCGGGCACCTGGTAGCCGACCTCAGTGGCAGCCGGTGACCGGCACGCTCAACACAGCGCCGTTCACCGGCAGCACCATCCTCGTCGTCGGCGGCGGCCTGTGCGTCGGCGTCAGCAACGCGGTAGGCGCGGAGGGTCCTTCATCCGAGGAGCTTTGCGTCATGCGGCCCTCACGCACCAATCGCGGTCTTCGACCTCCGTCTTGGCTGTATGAGGCCGGGCTCGGGCAGCCACATCTGCCCCCTGGCGTGCCCGCCCGGCCGACCTCACGATCCCACACATTGACTGTCAGCGACCAACAGCGTAACCAACCGCGCCCGGTCCCCAGGCCGTAATCATGGCCGGGGGCTGACCAGCCCGGTCTGGTAGGCGATGACGACCAGCTGCGCGCGGTCGCGCGCACCCAGTTTCACCATCGCGTGGCTGACATGGGTGCGTGCGGTAGCCGGACTGAGGAATAGCTCGGCGCCGATCTCGTCGTTGCTCAGCCCGTGTCCCACCAGGGCCAGTACTTCACGCTCGCGTTGGGTCAGCACCGCCAGCCGGTCCTCCGCGGCCCGGGTGACGATCCGTTCCGCGGTGAACTGGGCGATGAGGCGCCGGGTGATCCGCGGCGCGAGCAATGCCTCGCCGGCGGCGACTACCCGGATGGCATGCAACAGCTCGGCCGGTCCGGCGTCTTTGAGCAGGAAGCCGCTTGCGCCGGCTTGCAGCGCCTCGAATACGTACGCATCGGTGTCGTACGTGGTCAGGATCAGGACTCGGACCTTTTCGAGGCCGCGCGTCTTGGCGATCTGGCTGGTGGCCTTGATCCCGTCCAACTCTGGCATGCGGATGTCCATGAGTACGACGTCGGGCCGGGTGGCCCGGGCCCGCTCCACGGCCTGGGCACCGTTGGCGGCCTCGCCTACCACCGTGATGTCGTCTTCGGCGTCGAGCAGCACCTTGAACCCGGACCGCACCAGAACCTGATCGTCGGCGAGCAGCACCTTGATCGGAGCACTGCCGGGCGACGACGCGGCCGCCGCGCTCATGGGTGCACCGTTCCGGCCGGAGCCAGCGGCAGGCGCGCCTTGACTTCGAACCCGCCGCACGGCCGCGGCCCGGCGGTCAGCTCCCCGCCCAGGAGCCCGCAGCGCTCGCGCATTCCGACGATCCCACGGCCCGGCTCGGCCGAGCCGCCGGTGACCGTACCGGCCGGTGGCTGCGGACCCCCGACGTCATCACCCGAGGCATCCCGGCCACCCTCGTCGGCCACCCGGACCTCCAGGACATCGGTTCCGTAGTCGAGCGCGACCGTCACCCGGGTCGGGCCGACGTGGCGGATCACGTTGGTGATCGACTCCTGCAGGATCCGGTAGGCGGTGTGGTCCACCGCGCTGGCCAACGGCGCCGCGGACGGACTCACCTCGAGCTTGATGTCGAGTCCGGCCTCGCGCGCCATCGCGGCGAGCTCGTTGATCTGTCCCAGGCCGGGGTGCGGCACCCGCCCGTTGTCCGAATCACGAAGCACCCCGAGGACGGCCCGCATCTCGTGTAACGCCTGGGCGCTCGTCTGCTCGATGGTCACCAGCGCCTCGCGCGCCCGTTCCGGCCGCTTGCCGAGCAGGTACGCGGTGACGCCGGACTGCACGTTGATGATCGCGATGGCGTGCGCGACGGTGTCGTGGACCTCACGCGCGATCCGGAGCCGCTCGGCGTCGACCCGCGAACGCGCTTCCTCCTCCCGGGTCCGTTCAGCCCGTCGAGCACGCTCCAGCGCTTCGGCCGCGATGACGTGCCGAGACCGGACCGACTCACCCAGGGCAGCGGCCATGACCGACGCCGCGATCCGGAAGAACACCCACCCGATGGCGGCCGCCGGCTCGATGTCGGCTGCGGCGATGAGCCAGCCGGTGGCCAGCACGGTGATACCCACGCCGGCGATCGCCAGCGACCTGCGCCCGTCGCCGTAGGCGGTCAGCGTATACAGGGCGACGAAGAGCCCGATCCATCCGGGCCCGTCCGAGAAGTCGATGGCGAAGTAGGCCAGGCTGACGAGAGCGGCCGTGATGAACACCGGCGCCGGCCACCGGCGGCGCACGGCCAGCACCAGGCCACTCACGATCAGCAGCACGTATCCCAGGTGTCCGAGGTCGGTCAGCGGCCGCGACCCCACCTCCGCGGGTTTCGCGACGGTGCCCTGGACCTGCATCACGGCGACGAAGACTCCGAGCAAGACGTCCTGTGCCACGACAGGCAGGCGCAACGGCGCCGCTCGGCGTTTCATGTCGCGATGATAGTAGCCGCGCGCGGGTGACCGGCTCCGGCAAGGAGAGCGACCGGCTACGACGACGAGCGCGACCAGGTACGCGCCGCCTACGCAGAACTGCGTAAACAGATACGGGCTGCCTACGCAAAACTGCGTAAGAAACTGCCATCCGCTGCCCGACGACGCGCCCGGGTCGGCGACGCGACGATCGCTTCCGTGACTCAACCAACGGAGGCCCCATGACCGACGTGGTGTCGACGCTCGACGATCGCCAAGGCTCACCTGATGCACCGCGGCGGGACCGCTGGGCAGACTCGCGGGCCTGGCCTTTCGCCGGCGGGGAGGAATCCTCATCGCCCGGGCCGGTCCCGTCCCAGTAAGGCAGACGGCGGCTACCGGCAACTCCGGGCAGCCGCCGCCGTACGACGGCGAGCGCAGTCGGCGACGAGCCGTCCTCCACGAGGGGGACGACGCCCGAATCACACGTCGTGACTCAACTAACCTGAAGGAGCATACTTTGCGGAAAGTATTCGCCGGCCTCGCGGCCCTGCTGGTGCTGGCCGTCGTAGCCCAGTTCTTCCTCGCCGCGAGCGGTGCGTTCGATACGGCGCCCAAGGACGAGTCCTTCCAGGTGCATCGTGGCCTGGGCTACGGGATCGTCCTGTTTGCGGTCCTGTTGACGATCGTCGCCGCGCTGGCCCGGATGCCGGGCCGGCTCATCGGAATGACTGGTCTGGTCGCCGGGCTGGGCGTTGTACAGGGCCTGATCCGGGCGCTCGCCGACGCGTTCGACGGCACGGGCGACACCAGCACGACAGCCGGCCAGTTGGTCTTCGGTCTGCACGCGATCAACGCTCTGGTCATCCTGGCGGTGGCGGTGACCGTCGCCCGGCGGGCGCGGGCGCTGTCGAGGTCCGCGGTGACCACTCGGGCGGCCGGCGCGGGCAACGCCGCGGGGGTGTCCGGACCAGCAGCCGGACCGGCTCAGTCGGCGTCATGACAACGGGTCAGTTGATCATCGTGGACCATGTGGTGGCGCTGCTGAGCGTTGCCGCGTGGTCCGCGACCGGCGCCACGGCGGGTGCCCGGCGGACCCGGCTCGCGCTCGGCCTCCTCGCGGCGGCGGTGCTGGTGACTCTTGTCCGGGTGGCCACGGTGGCGATGCTGGCCGCTCGGGGCTGGTGGTTCGTGCGGGAGAAGGTGCTGCTGGGCCTGCCGATGCTGGGTGCCGTCGGGTTGGCCGCCGTCCTGATCGCCGGCCCGCGGCTGCTCGCGGCGCGGCGCGCGCCGGAAGCCGGGATACCCGCCAGCCGGGCGATGGGCGACGGGGTACCGGCAAGTAGCGTGGTCTTGCTGCTCACCGCCGGGTACGCGGCCCTGGCCGGGCTCGTGGTGACCTTCCTGGCCGGTTACCCCCTGACCTGGAGCACCGCGTTGATCGCCAGCTCCGCCGTCGGCGCGGGCGCGTTGCTGACCGCGCGCGTGGTGGCGGCGCCGGCCGGCACCGCCGGCGACGCCGACATCGCACCCACCCGGGCACCGCCCGGAACGCCCGGGTTCTCGCGCCGCCGGTTCATCGGCCTGGCCGGTGGAGCGGTCGTGGCGAGTACCGGCGCAACCGGCGTCGGCCTGTTGTTCATGCCGGTTGAACCGGTCGCTACCGGAGGCGGTCCCGGACGGTCGTCAAGCTCCGGACGGGCCGTGTCGGTGGCCGACCTGCGGGGGGCCGGCGCACCGGCACCGGGCGGCACGAGGCGGCAGTACACGCTCACCGCGCGGATCGCCACCGTCCGGCTCCCGTCCGGACGTGAGATCCAGGCATGGACCTACAACGGCCGGGTACCCGGTCCGCCGATCACCGCCACCGAGGGCGATCTGATCGAGGTGACGCTGCGCAACACCGACATCGACGACGGAGTGACCCTGCACTGGCACGGCTACGACGTGGCGTGCGGCGAAGACGGCGTACCGGGCGTGACCCAGGACGCGGTGGCACCCGGCGAGGAGTTCGTCTACCGGTTCCGCGCCGATCAGGTGGGAACCTACTGGTACCACACCCACCAGGCGTCGCATCGTGGCGTGCGCCGGGGGCTGTACGGGACCCTCGTCGTGACACCTCGCGGACAGCAGGTGGATGCCGAGCAGCTGGATCTGACGCTGCCCGTGCACACGTTCGACGGCACTGTCGTGCTCGCCGATCAGGACAGGCGCACGGAACACACCGCGCCGGCCGGCACCAAGGTGCGGTTGCGGCTGGTCAACACCGACTCGGGTCCACACCGGTTCGCGCTCGCCGGAACGCCCTCCCGGGTGAGGGCCGTCGACGGCCGGGACCTCAACCAACCCGGCGAGGTCAGCGCCGCCGGACTGCGCCTGCCCGCGGGCGGACGGTACGACCTGGTCTTCGTCATGGCGGACACGCCGGTCGCGCTCGTCCTCGACAACGATCACACCGGCGGCCTCCGGCTGCGTCCGGATGATCACGCCGGCACCGGCGGCGAGGACACGGCCGTCGAGGACACCTCCGGCTGGCCCGAGCTCGACCTGCTGGGCTACGGAACGCCAGCCGCCCTGCCGCTCGATGCCGGCGGCCGCGCCGACCGGCACTTCACCATGGTCCTGGACCGTGGGGTGGCCATGGTCGACGGCCGGCCGACGTACGCGCAGACGGTCAACGGCCGTGGTCACCCGTCGATCCCGGACCAGCTCGTCGCCGAGGGCGATCTCGTCCGGTTCACCGTGGTCAACCGGGGCCTGGAAACCCACCCCTGGCATCTGCACGGCCATTCCGTGCTGATCCTGTCCAGGAACGGTACGCCGTCGTCCGGCAGTCCGTTGTGGATGGACACGTTCGACGTCCGCCCAGGGGAGGTGTGGGAGGTCGCGTTCAAGGCCACGAACCCGGGGATCTGGATGAACCACTGCCACAACCTGCCCCACGTACAGCAGGGAATGATGCTGCGGCTCTGCTACGACGGGGTCACCACACCATTCCACGGCTCGCACACCGCCCACGGGGCCGGTACGGTCAGGAACAGAAGCCATGGCCACTGACCCGCCGTCGGCTGATCGTCGCTCGGCCCCGTGCCCAGACGACCCCACCTCGGATCTCGTTGCGCAGGTGCACGACCACAGCCGCGCCGTCATCGAAGCGGAGCTGCGCAGGCTGGCCCGCAGGGCCCCGTCCCTGCGTCCGGACGACCTGGACATCATCGACGCGGCTCTGGACGAGCTCGCGGAGTCCCTGCTCCTGGCCCGGCTGCGCAGCCTGCCACAGCACACCGCACGGCTGAAGCGCCTCTTCGGCATCGCGAGGAAGGACCCGTGACGCATTCCGATCGGTCCGCCACCCCGCAGGAGCGGCGCGCCCCGCGACGATCGGACCACGACGAGGGATGGTTGAGCGATGAAAGTGCTGGTTACCGGCGGCAGGTGTGTTGGGTCGTGAGCTGGTGCGGCGACTGGGTGACCGGTCCGAGGTTCGGATGCTGAGTCGGCGCCCACCGCGGGACCGGGTTTGTGCGGGGTGACCTAGAACCGGCGAAGGTCTCGCCGACGCCGACGCCGACGCCGACGCCGACGCCGACGCCGACGCCGTCGACGGCGTGGACGTGGTCGCGCACTGTGCGAGCGCGGCCGACTACCGGAGCCCCCATCGACGGCGTCGTACGGCACGAACTGACCGAAGAGGGCGACCACACCATCCTCGTCTTCACCCACCAGGGTTTGAGTGTGCGCAACGCGCAGGGCTTCCTTCCCGGGGGGCATGCGTTCCTCGACCGCCTGGAGGCCCACCTCGCCGGCGAGGAGATCCCCGGCTGGAGCAAGCGCTACGAGGAAGTCGCCCCCGTCTACACATAGACACCGCGCCACCGGCGACCCAATCCCCGCAGCGCGGACCAGATTCAACGAGACAACCCGACGCAAATGCCGCTCATGGACCAGATTCGGTGAGACCCAGCGCCAGGATCGCGTCTCGCTGAATTTGGTCCCCGCAGGTCAGCGCCACGCCGCCCGGACCACATGCAACGAGACAGGACACGAGCTGCCGGCCGTGGACCGGCGCCGCGACGGTCAGGCGCAGCCGTGACGAGCCTGGCGGGCGGCGATGAGTTTCTGGGGCTGTCGGCGTCTAACCCCTTTGACACGAGCTCCGAGCGAGAGGGGAGACCCTGGCATGCAACCACCAACCATAGGCAGCATCCTGTTGGCAAGTACCGACCCGGGCCGGCTGCGTGCCTGGTACGAGCGGGCGTTCGGAGTGGCGGCCGACATTGACGGCTTCATCCGGCTCGGCGGTGTCGGCCTGCTGGTCGACGGCCGCGACGACGTGGCGGCACGCAGCGTGGAGCCGGCCCGCGTGATCATCAACCTGCACGTCGACGATGCCCGCGCGACCGCACGGCACCTGGATAGCCTCGGCGTGACCTGGGTGGCGAAGGTCGAGTACCGGGAGCCGGCCGGCGCATGGTTTGCCACCGCGGTCGACCCGGACGGCAACTACGTCCAGATCATCGAGCTGACCAGCGAGTACTGGGCGGCCCGTCGGCGGCGCGCGCGGGAGGCCGGTGCGTCCGAGGCCGGTGCGCCCGAGGCCGGCTTGCTGGAGGCCGGCTCCGTGGCGACCCGCCTGCCGGCACAGGACCTGGTGCGCGCGAGGCGGTTCTACGCCGAGAAGCTGGGGTTGCAGCCCGTCGAGACGCGGCCGGGCGGGCTGCGCTACGAGTGCGGGGACGGTAGCGGCTTCGCGCTGTTCGAGTCCACCGGCCGGCCGTCGGGTGAGCACACCCAGATGGGCTGGAATGTCGATGGCATCGAGGCGGTGGTTGCCGAGCTGCGCGGCCGCGGAGTGGTGTTCGAGGACGTCGACGTACCGGGGCTGCGCACGGTTGACGGTATCGCCGAGGTGGCCGGCAACTACCCGTCGGCTGGCGGCGCTGGCGAGCGGGCCGCGTGGTTCCGCGATAGCGAAGGCAACCTGTTGGGCGTGGGCCAGGCGGTGCCCCCAAGAGAGCGGGAGAGCTGAGCATGCCTACCGAAGTCCTCGCGGTGCCGGGCGCGCACCTGCACTACCAGGTACGGGGGTCAGGCCCGGTACTGCTGCTGATTCCTGGCGGGGTCATGGACGCTGCGATGTTCGCCCGGGTGGTTGTGCCGCTCGCCGACCGGTACACCGTGGTGACTTACGACCCGCGGGGCATCTCGTCCAGCACGCTCGACGGCCCGGCAGCGGACGTGCCGGTCGACCTCCAGGCTGCCATGCACACCCTCTTCGTCGGCGACTTCGACGCCCGCATCTCCCAGATCGCCGAGCGGGGCCTGGAGCCGGCCGAGCGCGAGACCTACGCCAACGGCGTGCGCAAGGCCACCTTCCGCGACCCGGACGGCAACGAGATCGGATCCGGCGGCGCGCCGGCCTGACTGAGACGGACGATTTTCGTCGGTTCGGGTCTCGATTTGCGGTCGGCCCGTTCGACGCACGGGTATGACTGACACCATGACCGAGCCGATCTCGACGCGCAATCTCGACCGATACGGGTCCTCGGAGCTGCCGTGGAGCCGCCCGCGCGACATCCTGGCCAGCGACACGCCCGAGGCCGACCTGACGTTCTTCGTGGCGACCGTGCGGCCCGACGGGCGGCCGCACTCGGCGGGCGTCGGGGCCGCATGGGTGGACGGCGCGCTGTACTTCACGAGCGGGCCGGGCACGCTCAAGTCGCGCAACCTGGCGGCGAATCCGGCGTGTAGTGTGTCGGTGCGCTTGCGCGGCATCGACCTGGTGCTGGAGGGCGAGGCCCACCGGGTCACCGATTCGTCCACTTTGGAGCGTGTGGCGGCCGTTTACCGCACGGGCGGCTGGCCGGCTTCGGTGGAGGGCGACGCGCTCACGGCCCCGTACAGCGCGCCCAGCGCGGGCCCCGCGCCCTGGCACCTGTACCGCCTCATGCTGCACACCGCCGTCGGCGTGGCCACCGCCGAGCCCCACGGCGCCACCCGCTGGGACTTCGCCCACTAAGCCGGCCGGCCCACCTCCACCGGCCAGGCCCAGCGCCCGGCAGCCCAACGGCCGCGGCACCCGACCGCTGCGGCCCGACGGCCCTGACGGCTGTGCGGCCGGCAGCGGCACCCGGCGGCCAACTGACCGCCCGCCCGCGAGCCTCGCCCAGGGCCGGCACTAGGCGAGGCTCGCTGAAAAGCAAGGTCGGCAAAGTCACTGGAGCGACGGGAAGCTTCAGTTCGGGAACCGCACCGGACAGCGGCCGAGCTAAGTCTTCACCTCGTCATACCGGCCTGATCGCCGCCGCGCTCGCCCGGCCCTGTTCGTGAAGCGACCGCGCCGCGTCGTTCCCGCCGCTTCGCCAGCGGTTGGCGAGGTTCGGGCTGGAACTTCACCCGGCCAAGACGCGGCTGATCGAGTTCGGGCGGTGCGCCGCCCGTGACCGGGCGGCGCGGGGTCTGGGTAAACCGGAGACGTTCGACTTTCTGGGCCTTACGCACATCTGCGCGAAGTCCAGGTCCGGGCGGTTCTGGCTGCGGCGTATCACGATCGCGAAACGGATGCGGGCGAAGCTGCACGAGGTCAAAGACCAACTCAAACGTCGCCGGTATCAGCCCGTCTCGGTGCAGGGGCGGTGGTTGGAAACCGTGGTGCGTGGGCATCTCGCCTACTACGCCGTGCCCGGCAACAACGACGCGGTCAACGCATTCCGCTACCAGGTGACCCGGCACTGGTTCCAGGCGCCGCGGCGCCGCAGCCACCGCACCCGGATCACCTGGGCGCGGATGAACGGGATCGCGACTCGATGGCTACCCAAGGTCCGGGTGATGCATCCCTTCCCGGAGGTGCGCTTCGCCGCCAGAACCTGAGGCAGGAGCCCAGTGCGGTAGTCCCGCACGCTGGGATCCGTGCGGGGGCCGCCCGTGAGGCGGTCCCTACCGCGACACGTGCCCCCGGGTGGAGATAAGCCTGCACAGGGGAACCGGGGTGGATGGTGCCGTTGACCTGCGGCTACTCGTGCGCTGACGGGGATGTATTGCCCATGCGGAGCTGCGTAGGTCAGTACTCGTGTCACTTGGGCTACTAGGTAGCGGCAGGCGTTTCCTCGTGTGTGGACGTCCAGGTGGCGAGCTGGTTGAGTGCCTGCTGCGACGGGGAGTCGGGTTCGGCGGTGTAGGCGACGATGGTCAGGCCGGGGTCGGCGGGGATCTCCAGTGCGTCGTAGTTGAGGGTGAGGTCGCCGACGATCGGGTGGTGGAATGGCTGGACGCCGCTGCGGTAGTACTTCACGTCGTGCGCGGCCCAACGCACCCGGAACTCCTGGCTGCGCGTCGACAGTTCGCCGACCAGGTCGGTGAGCGCGCGGTCGTAAGGGTCGCGGCCGGCCTCGGCGCGCAGGCTGCCGACGGCGGCGTGGGCGATGCCGTCCCAGTCGCCGTAGAACTGGGTCGAGCGGCGGTCGAGGAAGATGAACCGGGCGAGGTTGACTGGGCGGTGCGGGTCGAGGAACGCCGGCGAGTACAGCGCATACCCGAGCTTGTTGGCGGACAGGATGTCGAGCCGCCCATTGCGTACGAACGCCGCCGTCCCGGTCATGGAGTCGAGGATGCGCTGCACGCTCGGCCGTACCCGCTCGCGCGTTGGTCGCCGTGTGGGACGTCTGGCGTTGGCCGTGCGGATGAGGTCGGTGAGGTGTGCCCGCTCGACGTCGTCGAGCTGAAGCGCCCGGGCGAGCGCGTCGAGCACGTCGTCGGACACGCCGCGGGCGTCGCCGCGTTCCAGCCGGGTGTAGTACTCGATCGAGATGCCGGCCAGCAGCGCGACCTCCTCGCGGCGCAGCCCGGCCACGCGCCGCTTCCCGCCATAGTTCGGTAGGGCCGCCTGCTTGGGGGTGATCTTGGCGCGGCGGGTGGTGAGGAACTGGCGGATCTCCCCGCGGAGGTCGTTCCTGCTGCTCACGCCTCAAGGTTACGGAGGCACACGGTGGGTAGGGAGTCCCTATCAGTACCCCCTATCAGCAGGGACTCCCTGGTGCCCGCGACGCGTGGTTCCGTGGAGGTGCCGCCGCGATTGACGTGGCCGACTGCCGCGCCGGACCGGCGTGGATCACGCACCACCGGGAGATCTTCTGATGTCGATGTTCGTCGCTGCCGTACGGCAGCGGGTCACCCCTGCCCGACGCGGCAATGCCAGCTCCGGGTTCACGCTGACGGCCGCCGTGCTCGGCTTCCTCGTGATCACCCTCGACGCTGTGGTGGTCAACGTCGCGTTGCCGGTGATGCGGCGCGAGCTGGGCGGCGGCATTGCCGGACTGCAGTGGGTGGTGGACGGCTACACGCTGATGTTCGCCGCGGTGCTGCTCTCGGCCGGGGCGCTGACCGACCGAATCGGCGCGCGCAGGGCATTCGCGGCCGGCCTGACGGTGTTCGTGGCCGCCTCGGCGGCGTGCGGCCTGGCGCCGAGCCTGGCCGCGCTGGTCACGGCCCGGTTCGCCCAGGGCGCGGCGGCCGCGGTGATGATGCCGTCGTCGATGGCGCTGATCGGCCAGGCGTACGCGGATCGGGCCCGGCGGGCGCGGGCGGTTGCGGTGTGGGCGATGGGCGGCGCGGTCGCATCCTCGTCCGGCCCGGTCGTGGGCGGTCTGCTGACCCTGGTGTCGTGGCGGTTGATCTTCTTCATCAACCTGCCGGCCGGCGCGGTCGCGCTGGCTTTGCTGGCCCGTACGCGGCGGTCGCCGCACCGGGCGGTGCCGTTCGACTGGGTCGGACAGGTCACGGCGATCCTGGCGATGGGCGGTCTGATCTATGGGGCGATCGAGGCCGGCACCGCCGGCTTGGCCGCGCCTCGGGTGCTGGCCGCGTTCGCGGTGGCGGTGCTGGCGCTGGCCGTTTTCTTTGCGGCCCAGGCCCGTGGGGCGCATCCGATGGTGCCGCTGGACCTGTTCCGGTCCCGCACTGTGACCGTCGCCGTGGTCGTCGGGTTCGCGTTCATTGTTGGCTACTACGGGCTGCCGTTCGTGATGAGCCTGTACCTGCAGCAGCTACGCGGCCTGTCGCCGTTCACCACCGGCGCGGCGTTCCTGCCGATGATGCTGATCGGCGCGGTGCTGACCCCGTTCAGCGCCCGCATCGCCGAACGGCTCGGCGCCCGGCTGGTCATCACCGCGGGCTTGGCCTTGATGACGGCGGGCCTGGCCATTGTCGCCCTCGTGCCGTCGGCGACACCGGTTTGGGCGTTGGCCGCGCTGATGGTCCTCGTCGGGCTGGCCGGTCCGTTGGTGATGCCTCCGGTGACCGCGGTCCTGCTCAATGGCGTCCCTGGGTATCGGGCGGGTACGGCCAGCGGCGTGTTCAATACCAGCCGCCAGGTCGGCGGTGCGCTGTCGGTGGCGGTCTTCGGCGCGCTGCTGGCCGGCCCGGCCGGTTTCCTGGCCGGCTTGCGGACCAGTCTGCTGCTCGCCGCCGGGGTCGCGCTCGCCGCGGCGGCATCCGGCCTGCTGCTCAAGCCGCCCCCGCGGCGGGGACAACCGGCAACCGGCACGGCGTCGGCGCTAGCGGCCAACGCCACGGCTGAAACCGCTCGCAGACTGGAGGTGGCAACGCGATGAACATCTGGACCGGTGACGAACTCGACCGGATCGGCACCGCTGACGAACTACAGATCGCGCCCCTGAGCCGGGACGGGTCCCTGCATCCCTACACGACGATCTGGGTGGTGCGGGTCGGCGACGACCTGTACGTGCGCTCCTACCGGGGACGCGGCGGAGGCTGGTTCCGCCACGTGCTGCACCGCCATCAGGGCCGGATCCGGGCCGGGGGTATCGAGCGCGACGTCACCTTCGAAGAGGCCGCCGACGCCGACCAGGCTGCGATCGACCAGGCCTACCGGAGCAAGTACGCCGGCTACAGCCGCACCTACGTCGACCCGATGGTCAGCCCTGACGCGACCGCGGCAACGCTGCGGCTGACTCCCCGCTGACTCGCCACCGGTTCGCCTATGGCCCCAGACACACATCGCCGACCTCGTAACGGAAAGGACGACAGACATGGCAGACGACACAGACCGCAAGGAACCGTCGGGCGCCGAGAAGATGTTCGGCGACTTCGCACCCGCACTGGTGGGCTTCACCGACGACGTCCTGTTCGGACAGGTCTGGACACGCCCCGAGCTGTCGCCGAAGGAGCGCAGCCTCGTCACCGTGGCCGCCCTGACCACCAGTGGGAACACCGAACAGCTCGGCTACCACCTCGGGCTGGCCAAGCAGAACGGCGCCAGCGAGCAGGAACTCATCGAAGCGATCACGCACCTGGCCTTCTACGCCGGGTGGCCCAAAGCCATGTCCGCGATGGCCGTGGCCAAGCAGGTCTTCCACGGTACCTGAAGCGGCAACTGAACCCGCGATCGTGACGGCCCAGGCGCCGCCACGACCGGACTGGACAACCAGAAGGGACATCAACCATGCGAGGAGTAGTGCTCCACGCCCCCCGGGACGTGCGCGTCGAACAGCGCGACACCCCCACCATCATCGACCCGACCGACGCGATCATCCGGCTGTCCGCGACCTGTGTGTGCGGCTCGGACCTGTGGGACTACCGCGGCATCAACCCGATCACCCAGCCGACCCCGATGGGTCACGAGTACGTCGGGATCGTCGAGGAGGTCGGCAGCGAGGTCACCACGATCCGGCCCGGCCAGTTCGTGATCGGCTCGTTCTTCGCCTCCGACAACACCTGCCCGATCTGCCGGGCCGGCTACCACAGCGCGTGCGTGCACAAGGAGTACGTGGGCGCGGGCGGGGCGCAGGCCGAACTGCTGCGCGTACCGCTGGCCGACGGCACCCTCGTGGCCACCCCGGACCTCCCGTCCGATGACCTGATTCCGAGCCTGCTCGCTGCCTCGGACGTGCTCGGCACCGGCTGGTTCGGCGCGGTCGCCGCGCAGGCAGCGCCGGGCAAGACGGTCGCGGTGGTCGGTGACGGCGCGGTGGGTCTGCTCGCGGTGCTCGCCGCCAAGCAGCTCGGCGCGCAGCGGATCATCGCGATGAGCCGACACGAGGACCGGCAGAAGCTGGCGTTGGAGTTCGGCGCGACCGAGATCGTCACCGAGCGCGGCGACGAGGGCGTGACGAAGATCAAACAGCTCACCGACGGGCTGGGTGCGCACTCGGTGATCGAGGCGGTCGGCACCCAGGAGTCAATGATGCAGGCGATACGGTCCACCCGCCCCGGCGGGCACGTCGGCTACGTCGGCGTCGCCCACGGCGTCGAGTTGCCCGGCACGGAGCTGTTCTACTCCCACGTGCACCTGCATGGTGGCCCCGCCCCAGTGCGCCGGTTCCTGCCCGAGCTGATCGACCTGATCTGGAATCGGACGATCGACCCGGGCAAGGTGTTCGACCTGACCCTGCCGCTCGACGAGGCGGCCGAAGGGTACCGGGCGATGGATCAGCGCCGCGCCGTCAAAGCACTGCTGCGGCCGTAACCCCGTACCGACTAATCGATCGACACTTCGTTCACGAACGCGTCCTGATCTCGAAGGAGCACAGGTGGAACTCAAGCCCATCAGCCCCACCGCCACCTCGCCATGCTCGAAGGCGTCCCCGGAGGCGATGGCACCACCACCCTGGCGGCGACGGTTCCGGCTCCGGCGCGCACGACGGCCGTCCGTACCCAACCTGGCGCTACGGTACGCAACCAGACCCAAGCATCCCTGACCGTCCGGTCGTGCCGATGTGAGCGCGTTGACCGGGCAGCGCCGTCACGATCCAGTTCATTCATGAGTACCTGCGCGAGCAGTGAGACCGGGTAGGCGCGGCCGACCAGGTGGTCCCCGCGCCGGCCGACTATGCCGCTCCGTCGCGATCGTTGGCCGGTCGCCGATCTCCAATGGGGAAGCACGAGGGTGTGAGTCACGAGATACGGCCCGTCCGACACCGCTGCGTGACAGGGCTTACCCGATTCGTTTCGGCCGGGCCGCTCAGCAAGACCCGGACTGGACACTGGCCTGCCCGAAGTCGTTCGCCCGACCAGCCACGAAACAGCTCCATTGGGTCACACCTATGTGTGCCGGAAAGTCGGTCAACTTCACGCAGTCTGTGAGCCTTCGGCCGGTGCGCCCCAGCGGTTGCAGCGCTGCTGGCCTTCGCCCGATCGGAGCATCGATACGCTATGTCCGCCTCGGCCGCTACTCAACCGGGCCGCACCGGGCTGGGCATGGCGCCGGCGCGAACCTACCGTTACGTCAAGGGACGGCGCGACGGAGGTGGGCCAGAATGGCCAAGGACGAGCGGGTCGAGCGACTGCCGAAGAAAGCATACGAGGCGGAGCTGTTCCGGCTGCAGGGCGAGCTGGTCAGGCTTCAGGAATGGGTACGCGCGGAAGGTGCCCGGGTCGTGGTCGTCTTCGAGGGGAGGGACGCGGCCGGCAAGGGGAGCACGATCAAGCGGGTCAGCGAGTACCTCAACCCGCGTCTTGCCCGTATTGCCGCGCTGCCGGCGCCGACCGAACGCGAGCGCAGCCAGTGGTACTTCCAGCGGTATATCGAGCACTTCCCAGCCGCAGGTGAGATCGTTCTGTTCGACCGCAGCTGGTACAACCGGGCCGGTGTCGAGCGGGTGATGGGCTTCTGCAGCAAGGAGGAGTACATGCGCTTCCTGCACCAGTGTCCGATCTTCGAGCGGCTGCTGGTCGAGGACGGAATCCTGCTGCGCAAGTACTGGTTCTCGGTCAGCGACAGGGAGCAGGAGTCGCGGTTCCGCTCGCGATTGCAGGACCCGATGAGGCGCTGGAAACTGTCCCCGATGGATCTGGAGTCGATCAGCCGCTGGGAGGAGTACTCCCGGGCTAAGGACGAGATGTTCCTGTACACCGACATTCCCGAGGCGCCGTGGTACGTCGTCGAGAGCGAGGACAAGCGCCGGGCCCGCGTCAATATGATCGCTCACCTGATCTCCACGGTTCCCTACCACGAAGTGCAGCGGGTGCCATTGGAGCTGCCGCCCCGGCCGCCGTCGACCGGTTACCGGCGCGTTCCGCGGGATATGCAGACGCTCGTGCCCGACCACGCCGACGCGCTGGTGGGACAGCCGGCGCCAGAGCCGGTCGGAAAGCCGGCGGGCAAGTCCGCCGGAAAGCCGGCAGGCAAGCGATCCGGCAAGATTGCGCACGTCGGGAAGGTGTAGGTGTCTCCATACCGGACAAGATGCGTACCGGTCCAGCGCGACCAGCTCGATCGCGGGCAGGATTGTTTACGTCGTCTGGCCGGCGATCACGATGTCGGGCCTGCGACCGCTCGCCGACACTAGCGTCGACGACCTCGCCGAGCTCGGGTCGGCTTGAGCGCAATCGTTCGCCTTCGTCGCCGCCGGCCGACGAGGAAACGCTGCCTCAGCTACCGCTGACCAGCCGGCGCCCGTCGGATCGGGGAAACCGTCGGGACCGGATCGTTAGTGAGGAGTCGATCTTGGATGGCTGGACTTAAGACGGTGACCGAACCAAGGGATAGGCTCCCCCGATGGGGAAACGTACGATCGCCGACTGGCGGGCGGCCGGCGAGAACGGCGACGCCATGGCTGCCGCGGCGTGCCTCGCGCCCGACGTCGAGGTGATCTCGCCGCTCACCGCGCAGTTCCGCTTCCGTGGGCCGGCGCAGGTCACCGACATGCTCGCGAGCGCGTTTGAGGTCATCCACGACATTCGCTTCCACACCGAGGTCGGTGACGGCGACACGTGGGCGCTGTTCTATCACGGCCGGACCGGTCGGGAGGCGGTCGAGGAGGCGCAGCTGCTGCGGCTGAACGCCGACGGGCTGATCCGCGAGCTCACCCTGTTCGGGCGGCCGCTGCCGGCACTGACCCAGGTGATGGCGGGCATCGGTCCCCGTCTACTGCGTCGCCAGCGCCAGCCGGGCCTAGCCCGCTTCGTCACGCTGGCGACTGCCCCACTGAACGCGATGACCCACATGGGCGAGCGCACGTTGCTCCCGAAGGCTGACCCGAACCGCACCCGCTGACCGCCTGCCTCGACCTGCAGGACGGCCCGGTAACGCCTGTTCGGTCACGCTGACCTCCACCAATACCGGGCGGAGTGTCACGCAGGTCCTGATACCGATCTGGGCCGGAGTGTGGCAGCGGCTGCACGAGCTGTTGCTGGCCGAGCTGCCTGCCGCGCCGGCGGCACCTGATCTCCAGCCATGGTCACCTGTGTACTCCTTCAACACGAAGTCGATCTCATACACAAACCATCTGACACGCCCTCACCAAGGACCCCTACCCCGCGTCTCGCCGCGCGCACGGTCGCGGATGTTCATAGAGATCCCCTTCGATGTCAGCCGGGGAGCATAGGCCATGATCCAGGCCGAGACTCGTCCCGCCCCCGGACCGCCCCCGTTATCGCCCCGGAGCCGCTGGGAATGCGTCTACTCGGTCTCAACAGGACCTGTACCGAGACGGCGACTCGCCCGTTTCTGACGCGCTGGGCCGGGTAGGCCTCGTCGAGCTCTCGTCCTGATCAAGTCACCAAAGGTAGAAGATTATGCGCCGCGTCGCCGTATTCGTGCTGCTCGTGCCCGCCGCCTTCGCCGCTGGCTGCACGCGCACCTCCGGTAACACCGCACCAGCCAAGCCCACCCGGGCCACACCGACCTCGACCACGTCGGGCCGGACGATTGCCGCCAGCGGCGCCTTCGTTGCGTACGCCCCTGGTGCGAGCGCAATTACCTACGACCCGACTCTGGTACCGGTGGGTGCGACAGCAACCGTGACCATCACGCAGATGGCCTTACCCACGCGGGTCCAGTTGATCGTCGCCGGCCTGCGACCCAACCGCGGCTACGGCGCACACCTGCACACCAACCCGTGCGGTCCGACCGGTGAAGCCGCAGGCCCCCACTACCAGCACCACCACGATCCCGCCGCATCCGCGTCCCGGCCCTCGGTGGACCCGTCCTACGCCAACCCACAAAACGAGGTCTGGCTCGACTTCACCACCGACGGCAACGGCAGAGCCTCCGCCACCGCCACTCACCCGTGGACGTTCGGTACCAACGCTCGATCATTGATCATCCACGCCATGACCACCAAGACGGCACCCGGCGAAGCCGGTACCGCTGGTGCCCGCGCCGCCTGCCTAGCCCTGCCCGCGTGATCCCTCGACGCCCGGCCTCGTGCGGACCGACCGCCGGCAGCTGCGCTTCGCAAGCTCCCGGGGTGACGGCGAGCTACCGCAAACCAGACAAAAGCGAACCTTGACGTATCTCGGCACGTGCAGCGGACCGCATCGCGGTGCGGGCGAACGCGGCAAACCCGGCGCAGGAAACCGCGGATCTCGGGGTAGGGCCGGAAAGACCGGGAAGGCGGGAACGGCGGGATGGCGTGCTTCGACCCGGCAGCGGTTTCGAAGAAGGCAATGCGTGGGTCTCAGGAGGGTGAGGTTTCGTGGACGTGGAGATCACGCTGCGGGTGGACGGGACGGAGCATCGCCTCGTCGTGGACACCCGCACGGCACTGCTGGACGCCCTGCGCGAGCGTCTGGGGATCACCAGCCCGAAGAAGGGCTGCGATCATGGGCAATGCGGCGCCTGTACCGTGCTGCTCGACGGCTACCGGGCCAACAGCTGCCTGGCGCTCGCGGTGGCGCACCAGGGGGCGGAGATCGTCACGGCCGCGGGACTCGCGGCCGGCGATGGCCTGCACCCGGCATAGTCGTCGATGTGCGGGCGCGGGACGAGCCCGGCCCACATTGCATGAACTGGCACCGTACAGGCTGTGGCCCGCAACCGTGTGGTCGCGGGGCGTCGAGGCCCCGCGACCACACGGATAGGGAGATCAGCTAACGGTGACCCTCAGGATGATGTCGGAGCCGTTGGCCGCACCGCCGTTGTTGTCGCAGTTGGTGGTGCTCAACCAGAACTGGTCGACTCCGGGCACCTTGGTCACGGTCCTGAGACGACCGTAGGTGCCGACGTAGTACGCGGTCGGCGTGCCGGTGCTCTCTCCAC
>WNFX01001971.1_pt1 | contig 20847 bp, 14 predicted proteins | sample 5400111 | NCBI WGS metagenome assembly WNFX01 (sample SAMN13153363, study PRJNA577476) | soil metagenome | isolation source: 40 cm soil or saprolite under grassland replicate 1 | place: USA:California | collected 2016-06-15 | reverse complement strand
ACGCCAGCCCCAGCCACGCCAGCCCCAGCCACGCCAGCCCCAGCCACGCCAGCCACGCTAGCCGGGCTTCCGACGGGCGGCGCGGACGGCCGGATCGGTGGCGTCAAGCCTGGCCGCCAGGAACAGGTCGGGCTCAAGGAAGATCAGCTCGGCGATCGGGACGGCGGCGCGGATCCTGCGTTCCGCCGCGTCGATGCCCGCCGCGATGCTGGCCGCTGTATCGCCGCGGGAGACCGCGATCTTCGCCGCCACCAGCAGCGTCTCGGGGCCGACGTGCATCGTGCGCAGGTGGATGACCCGCTCGATCTCGGGGCCGTTCTCGATCGCCGCCACGATCGAGCGCTGCATGTCGCCGCTGGCCGACTCGCCGATCAGCAGGCTCTTCATCTCCACCGCGAGAATCCCGGCCACGCAGCCGAGCAGGAGGCCGATCCCGATCGACCCGGCGCCATCCCACCGGCCGTCGCCGGTCACCGTGGCCAGGATGACGGCGCAGAACGCGAAGCCAAGCCCGATCAGCGCGGCGGAGTCCTCAAGCAGCACGGCGGGCAGCTCCGGCGCCTTCGCTCGCCTGATGAAGGCGCGCCAGCCGGCCCGGCCGCGGGAGCGGTTCGACTCGATGATCGCGGTGCGGAAGGAGAAGGCCTCAAGCACCGTGGCCACGCCGAGCACCGTGAACGCCACCGCCGGCGAGAGCACCCGCTCCGGGTGCATGATCCGACTGATTCCCTCAGCGAGCGAGAACAGCGCGCCGACCGTGAACAGCACGACGGCGATGATGAAGGCGTAGAAGTACCGCTCGGCACCGAAACCGAACGGATGCTCGTCGGTCTCCTCGCGCTGGGCGCGATTCCTGCCGATCAGCAGCAGCGCCTGGTTACCTGAGTCGGCGACCGAATGCACCGCCTCGGCAAGCAGCGAGGCCGAGCCGGTGACCGCGAACGCGACGAACTTGGTGGCAGCGATCCCGAGGTTGGCGCCGAGCGCCGCGAGGACGGCCCTGGCACTTCCCCCGTGCCGCCGTTGTCCCTGACCCGCCGCCTGAGCTGGGCGTGCTCCCTGCCCGGAACTCATGCCGCGCCGGTCAGCCGCTAGCCGGCGGACGGATCGCGTGCTTCATCGACGAGCAGCACGGGAATATCGTCGCGAACCGGGTACGCCAGGCCGCAGTCGGCTCCGGTGCAGACCAGCTCGCTCGCCTCCTCGTCAGCGCGCAGCGGAGAATGGCACTTCGGGCAGGCCAGGATCTCAAGCAGCCAGTCGTCGATCTTCACCGGATCTCCCAGGGGTGCTAGGCGGCAGTGGCGGGCCTGCGCCGGTATTAACCAGCATCATCCCGCACGATCCGCAGTACTTCGTCGGTGACCTTGGTCAGCGTGGCGTCATTGGAGGCCTCAACGTTCAGCCTGAGCAGCGGCTCGGTATTGGACGCGCGGATGTTGAACCACCAGCCCTGGCCCTGCACGGTCAGGCCGTCGAGCTCATCGGCGGTGATGCCTTGCCGTACCTCGAAGGCGGTCCGCACCCTGGCCATCGTCCCAGCCTGGTCCTTGACCTCGCTGTTGATCTCGCCCGATGAGACATAGCGGCTGTACTGGGCGAGCAGCTCAGACAGCGGGCGGTCCTGCTGGCCGAGAGCGGCAAGCACGTGCAGCGCGGCGAGCATGCCGGAGTCGGCGAACCAGAAGTCCCTGAAGTAGAAGTGCCCGGAGTGCTCGCCACCGAAGATGGCGCCGCGCTCCGCCATCACCGCCTTGATGAAAGAGTGACCCACCCGGGTCCTGACCGGCGTGCCGCCGTGCTCGGCGACGATCTCCGGCACGGCGCGGGAAGTGATCAGGTTGTGGATGATGGTCGCGCCAGGCTCGCGGGCCAGTTCGCGGGCCGCGATCAGTGCGGTCAGCACCGAAGGCGAGACGATCTGGCCGCGCTCATCGACCACGAAACAGCGGTCGGCGTCGCCGTCGAAGGCCAGCCCGATGTCGGCCGAAGAGCTGGTCACAGCGCCTTGCAGGTCGGCCAGGTTCGCCGGGTTGATCGGATTGGCCTCGTGATTGGGGAACGACCCGTCAAGGTCGAAATACAGCGGCACGGTCTCGATCGGCAGCCCGCAGAAAACCTTGGGAACGGTGTGACCGGCCATCCCGTTGCCCGCGTCCACCGCGACCTTCAGCGGCCGGATGCCGGACAGGTCAACCAGCGTCTTGAGGTAGCCGGCGTAGCCGGAGAGCAGATCCTGCGAGCTGACCTTCCCGTGGCTACCGGCGTCCTCGGGCACGCCTTCGCACGCCATCTGCCGCAACTCGGCCAGGCCGGAGTCCGCGCCGACCGGCCGCGCGCCCGCCCGGCACAGCTTGATGCCGTTGTAGCTCGCCGGGTTGTGACTTGCCGTGATCACCGCGCCGGGCATGTCCAGGCTGCCGCTGGCGTAATACAGCATGTCCGTCGAGCCGAGGCCGCCGTCGATCACGTCGGCGCCCTGGGCGGTCGCGCCGCGGGCGAAGGCCGCGGCAAGCGGCACCGAGGACGCGCGCATGTCGTGCACGACCACCAGCGACCCGGCCTTGGCCATCCTGACGAACGCTGACCCTACCGCCTCGGCGACGCTGTCATCCAGTTCGTCGGGCACCAGACCGCGGATGTCATATGCCTTGAAGATTTTGCCGTAATCAGCCACTCGGCCTGCCCTCTCCCGCCTTCCCCGCGGCCCGGATGACGCGCCGCTCTTGCCGTGCAGGGCAAGACACTACCCGCGCCAACCGACGGCAACCCGAACAGGCACCGGGCACCAGGGCCAGGCTGGCGGCTAGCCGAGCCGCCCTGGCTCGGGCGGTGCCGAGCGCAGCACCCTTAGGTGGCCCCGCCTGCCGACCTCGACGCCCTGGCCGACCGGCTCGGCGGGCGAACGCGGCACGGCGGCCTCGCGCACGGCGTTGGCCAGCGCTTCCAGGTCATCGGATGCCGCCTCCTGGGCCGGCCCGAGCGGCAGCCTGACGATATCCCAGCCCCGCGGCGCGGTGAGCCGGTCGGCGTGCGCGGCGCACAGGTCGTAGCAATGCGGCTCCACGAATGCGGCAAGCGGACCGACAACGGCCGTGGAGTCCCGGTACACATAGGTGAGCGTGCAGACGGCGTCCTGCTTGCACGCTGGCCGCGAGCAGCGGCGAGTACTCAACGACGCACCTCGCTCACGACTGATCTGTTCCCACAATGGCTGACGCGGCACAAGCAGTGTCCGCGCACCGGTAGCGCTGGCAGCACTCGCCAGCTCCGCAGCGCGCAGGCCAGCGTAGTTCGCTCACAACGGCAGACCGTATCGGTAGCGCGGGCAGTAATGCCATCACCCTGGGCACTGGCGCACAATCGTGTCTTGCCCAGGTCGCGCTCATGCCGTCTGAGTTACGCTGGCTAGCTGTGCGTCCCGCCGATAGCCGACCTCTCGCATCCGCCAGGATCCGGCGGCGGGACCGCCATGGGCGCGGCCTGCGCGGCCCGCTGACCCCGGCCGGGTCGCCCCTGCACCGCAGCCGCGCCGAGCGATTCGATGACCTGGTGCTCCAGGCGGTCGCCCAGCTAGAGCCCAGCTGGGAAGCCGAGTTGTCCGGCATCGAGTTCGCGGTGGAGGAGGTACCCGCGGCCGACAGCCCGGCCGACGACCCTGAGCCGGTGCCGCTGGCCAGGATCGATCCCGGCTCGGCCGTCTCCACCGATCCAGCGCGACCGGCCAGGCCGGCCAGGATCGTGCTGTACCGGCGGCCGCTGCTCGCCCGCGCCGAAGGCGAGGAGGAGCTGAGTGAGCTTGTGCTCGATGTGGTGATCGAGGAGTTCGCCAGGCTGCTCGGCATTGACCCGCAGTCGGTCGATCCCGGCTACCCGGACGACGACTGACCGCCGGACACGGATCGTCAGTGCAGGATGGTCACCAGGGACTCGGCGACCTCAGGCAGCTGAATCTGCGTGGGCGTGCTGATCACCGGCAGGATTTCCTGAGCCGCGCCGCCCGACGCGGCGATCCTGGCCGCGTAGACCGGGCCCGATCCGGCCAGCGGCGTGACCACGATCCCGATCCCCAGCGGTCTTGGCGACCGTTTGGGCAGCCGTATCTGCACCTGGATGGTGGAGCGGGCGGGTATCTGCACCACCTGGCCTGACTGGCCGTTGAGCACGGCACCAGGCAGCGCTTGTGCGATCCGCACGCTGGCGGCGTGCTGCGGCGCGGAAAGCACGAGCACCGCGGAAACGCCGCGGCCCACCGGGCTGGCGGCGACCACGCCCTGCTCATCGATGGGTCCTGCCCCGGTTACGAACGCGCCTGGCGCTCCTGCGGGGCCGCCTGGGACATCCACGACCGCGGTCACCGGCACATTGGCCGAGATCTTGATGGCGGCAGGGATGCCGCCCAGAGACGGGATCGCCAGGCCGGTCGTCTCATGACCGAGCAGGTTGATCCCGTTACCGCCGGTCGGCTGGTAGCTGCCGCGCGGGGTGATTGCGGTCACCTTCACCTGCGCGGATCCGCTACCTGGCACCGTCAGGTACAGGATCCTGGTCCCCGGCGTGCCGGGCAGGCCGGGCAGAACCTGCCTGGTAGCCGGCGGCGCCGCTGCGGGCAGCCAGATCCCTGGCTTGTCCACCTTGCTGGTCTCCCTGACCGCGGCGACCACCCTGCCGGTGCTGGTCGTCACGTGCAGGGCCACCGCCCTGGCCGAGTGCAGCAGCTTGTCCATGCTCTGCATGATCATGGCGTGCGGCGGGATCACGATCCCTGAGTCTGGGCTGCCGAGCAGCGGGCCGCTGTCGGTCTGCACGCCGACAGCCGCGTCGGCGGGCATGTCGTCGGGGTTCAGCAGGAACAACTGGGTGTGCAGTTTGGGCGCGCCAGGGCTGACGAACCAGAACTCGGACCTGGGCACCGCGCAGCGGGCTGATGCCATTCCGCCGGGACCAAGCTGTTCGGCATCAAAGCCTTGGGCCAGGGACCCGATCGCCTGGATCACCACCCCCCCGCGCGCGGTGGTCGTGGGAACCTGCCCGCCCGCCATCTTGTGCACGGCGACGTGCTTGCCGAGCGCGGGCGCGGCCGGAATCCTGAAGATCTTCATCTGGCCTGGCTGGGTGAGGATGTGCAAGGTGGTGCCGACGCCGTTGCCTGAGCGAGTACGCCCGGCCGCGCGCAAGCCGGTCAGCAGCGCCTGGCCGGTGCCGGCGGCCGCCGGGGCGCTCGCCACGGCGATGCCGCCGCCGGTGACGTTGCCAGATCCAGGGGCCGGACAGGCGACGAGCGCCGAGGTCACCGGCAGTCTGGCGGCCGCACCGGAAGCCGCGGCGCTGCTCAGCGCGACCGGGCGGCTGAACCTAGCCGCAGCGTAAAGTGCCGCGAGCACGATAACGACCAGCACGGCAACAACGAGCCGGCTCGCGAGCAGGCGGCGCTTGGCGGGCCGCGCCTTGCGAGCCGTCACCAGCTGTCTCCCTCGTACTCTGGCGTCCGCTCGGGCATTGACCACCGCGGCTCCGGTTCGTCGTCTGGGCCGTACGGATCCCCCCAGCCGGACGGGCCTGGCGAGTCATGGCCGCCAGCATCGCGGCCGCCCTTTTCCCGGGCACCCTTGTCCCGGCCGCCCTTGTCCCGGCCGCCCTTGTCCCGGCCGCCAGCGCCGCCGCCGTACCGCCACTCGCCGGAATCCCTGGGGACGTCCCATGAAGTCCTGCCGCCCCGGTCGTCCTGCCGCCGTGCGATCCGGCCACCGGCGGCCTGAGGGGGGCCGTCCAGCGGCGGCAGCGGTTCCAGCGCGTCGGCGGTCCCGCCTAGCCAGGCGGCCGGCTGCTCGGCTCCGCGCCGGCCCGCAGGCAGCGCCCGCCTGCCCCGACGGCCAGGCGATTCGTCCGCAGCCCCCCGCCGCTCACGCCCGCCCGGCCACGACTCATCCGCAGCCCCCCGCCGCTCACGCCCGCCCGGCCACGACTCATCCGCAGCCCCGCGCCGCTCGGCAGCGCCTGCCGCCTGCCGGCCGCCGGCGCCAGGCCGGCCCCTCCGGCCGACGGGACCATCGTGATCCCAGCTGTCCCGGCGATGGCTGTCCTGGCCGTCAACGCGGCCCGCATCCCGCCGGGACGGCCGATCGTGCTCCGGCCCGCCCGGCCCGCCCGACCCGCTGGGCTGCCACCGGTCTTCGCGGGGCCGATCCCGCCGCCCGAACCCGTACCTGTCCGGCTCGGCATCCTCGTAGTCGCCGCCCGGCCCGTCCTGGTCGCGGCCGTCAGGCCGCGCCGGGCGATAGGCTTCCCGGCGCTCCGGCCGGTCGCTGTCCCAGCGTTCCAGCCGATCGGCATCTGGTACCTCATGCGGCCGGCCGTCCCGCCTGTCCGCCTGGTCACCGCCGCGCCGATCACGCGGCCCGCTGTCCCGCCCGTCCGCCTGATCGCCGCCGCTTCGCGGCCGGGCGGCGCGATCCCGCCGGCCGACCTGCTCGGAGCCGAGCCTGTCGTCGTCGGCATCCCGCCCGGCCGGGCCCGCACCGTGCCGTCCGGCCGGCCGTTCACTCCTGCCCCCCGCGAAGCGGCGGCCGTCAGCCCTGCCAGGCAGATCATCGCGATCGGGCCCGCCGCGGCGTCGCGTACCAGGCTTGCCAGCGCCCGCAATGCGCTCGTCCTGTCCGCCGCTGTTCTCCGCCGGGCCAGTGCGCGCATGCCCGGGCTTAGCCGAGCGGCCAGAACGGCCAGAACGGCCAGCGGCTCGGCGCCACCCTGCTCGCTGGCGATCCGGCCGGCCAGAAGGCGGCTCCGTTGCGTCCTGCACGGCCTCTGGGTCGTATCCGGTCAGTCCTGAGCTTCGGGCTGCGCTCGGCGGCGGTCGCTCGACAGTAGCGCGGTACCCAGCCTCCTCGGCCAGCGGCGCGCTGTCACGTTCCTGCTCGGTCCGGCCGGCGGGCGGCACCCAGCCAGACGGGGACCTGGCCGGAGCTGGTGGCGGACGAGCGCCTGCGTACCGCGTACTGGCGGCTTCCTCGTCGGCCTCTGGATACGGCCATCCACCTGACGGCACCCGGCCAGAAGGCGACCGGCCAGGTAGCTCTGCACGCCTGGCGGCGGGCTCATTCCTGACGTCCGGGTAGGGCCAGCTGCCTGGCGGCTCACCAGCGTCCTGCCCGGCACCGCCGATGGCGGCACCGCTCAGCTCGATCTCAGCGCCGGAGAATGACCGCCCTGCGGCCTCTCGTCCCACGTCGGCAGGTTCCGGCCAATCCTGCGGCCCGTGCCCGGCAATGGGCTCCAGGGGCTGATCATCTGGCTCATCACCGGCCGCGTACGGCCACGCGTCCGCCAGCCGCGTCACGCGCGGCTCGGCAGCGCCGCCGGTGCCAGCCGCCCGGCGCCCGCCCGCTCGATTGCGGCGCTGCGTAACCGGCGCGGCCGCCACCTGGTGCTCGGCGAGGTCCCGCCTGGAACCTGCTCGCCGTGACCCGCCTCTGCCGCGCTGGGACCGGCCCGCGCGTTCGCGCGCTGGCCGGCGCCGCTGACGGCCAGCCGCGGCGCCAGCTGCCAGGGTTGCCAGTCGCCTCCCGCCCTCGCCCGCATCCGCGCGGCGACGATGAACCTGGTCGCCACCGGCCTGCGAGGCCTCCTGGTCATCGTCCGCACCTGCCTCGGCAGCCAGGCCGCGATCCGCGCCGGCTGCCTGGCCCGCTGGCTCGGCGGCACGTATGCCGGGCAGCGCCAAGCCGATGAGCATGATCAGGGCAAGCGCCTGGAACGCCAGCAGGAGATCGTGGCCGAGCCCGGCGTATCCGATGTCCAGCGAGCCGCCGCCGGCAGGCAGCTTGAACGCCTGAGCCCATGGTCCGGCCGGTGACCGGACCGGGGTCAGCGGATGCCCGTTGAGCGCGGCCTGCCAGCCACCAGCCGGCTCCGCGAGCATCAGCGTCCCCCCGGCAGCTGGCACCCGCGCACCGGACACGCCGACCGGGCCGGACAGGATTGGCACCACCGCGCCAGAGGGCTCAACGACGGTCACCCGAGACGGCGTTGTTTCCAGCTGCCACAGGTCGTAGGACGAAGTGGTGCTGTAAGGGCGCAGGCCGGAGACGTCGTCGAGAACGCTGGCCAGCTGCTGGTCAACCGGCGCCTCGACGAGCACGTAACCGATGTCGAAGTCGGCAAGCAACTGGCTCTGGGCGACCGCGCTGCCTCCTTCGGGGGCGATCAGCGCCGCCACGGCCCTGCCGAGCGCGTTCCGCGCGGCGGGCGACGGGTCTACGGTGACGTCCGCCAGCGACGGGCTCGGTCCACGCAGCAGCAGATAGGAAACCCGGCCGCCGGACTGGGTCAGCACCAGCGTCCGCACCTGCCTGCCCTGGCCGTCGGCCACGGCCACCAGCGCGGGCACCAGCTGAGTGGACTGCGGCCGCACCGGCCCGCTGACGCCGGTGCTCACCCATGAGGCGGCGGCGAGCAGCGGAGCCGAGCAGGCGGCGAGGCCGGCCAGCGCGATCCACGCGGCTGGGCCGCTGAACAGCGCGCGGCGGCCGGTGCGGCCCGCCAGCATCCTCGCGAACGCGTCCGCGCCAACCGCAGCGGCGAGCAGCAGGCCCGCGGCGGCGATCGCGAGCGGAAGCCCGGCCCATACCGCCACTGGCTGGCCGCCGTCGGGAGGGATAACGGTCAGCCGGCTGACCACGATGGCCAGCAGCAGCCCGCACATCGCGATACCCCAGCCGGCCAGGATCAGCTTGCGCCGCCGCGCGGCGAGCAGCGCGGCCAGGGCGGCGAATAGCAGCCCGGCCGTCACCAGGAGCGGTGGCAGCCCGGGGCCGCCCGGGCTGAGCAGCAGCAGGGACCGCGGACCGATCCCCGCGCTCGCGGTTCCCGGTGGCGGTACCCCGGCCTCAAGCAGCAATCCGGCCGGATGCGAGGCCAGCGTTATCGTCCACGGCAGCAGCAAGACCGGCGCGGACAGCCCGATGATGGCGAGGTTCACGAGCAGCCCTTGACGGGTGTTCCGCCAGGCAAGCGCCGCGAGCACGCACGCGCCGATGACGGTGAGCCACAGCAGCGGTACGAACATCGCGCCAAGCCCGACCAGCAGGCCGGTCGCCCAGGCCGCCCGCCTGGCGCGGCGCCCGCCCGAGGTCAGGACCCGTGCCGCGAGCAACATGATGATCGGGAGCAGCACAAAGACGAACGCGGTGCCGAAGCGGCCGGCAGCGACGACGCCCATCGCGACGGGCAGCAGCGCGTACGAGGCGGCCGCCCAGGCCCGGACCAGCCGATGCCCGGTCACCTTGCGGACGGCGAACATGGCCGACATGCCGGCCAGCGGCACGCATCCGAGCAGCAGCACGTCGATGGCCAGCCATGGCTTGCCGCCGACGAGCGTGGCAAGCGCCGCGATCACCGCCAGGTACGGCGGCTGGGCCCCGGTCGAGCCGATGCCGCTCGGGTGGAACGCCTGGATGTAGCCGCTCCACAGATCGGACGCGCCGCCCCAGTCAGGCACGAGCGCGCCGCCGCCCAGCGGCCCGGCACCGAGCAGCGAGCGGCCTGCGACCAGGGCGACGGCCACCAGGGCGATGAATGTCAGCACGGCCGGGCTGGTCAGCAGCCGCCGGCTGATCCCGCCGTTGTCTACCAGCACCGAGTCGTCCTCGGCCGGGTCGGCCGACGCGTGATGCGCGCCCGCCGTGACCGCCTGGCTCGACAGCGTGGTGGAGGCGGCGAACTCCATCAGCCGCCTGACCGACCGGCCAGGCGGCAGGTCGGCCCTGATCCGGCTGTAGGCCGAGCGCCGCCCGCGGGCCCGGCGCTTCCGCCTGCCCATCAGCCGTACCGGGTGGCCGAGCACGGACGCCAGCGCCGCCGCCTCGTCCAGGGCGGCAACCAGCCGCTTGGCGAGCAGGAAGAACGCGATCCGCAGCAGCGACACCACGGTGTTGCCGGCGGCGGATGTCAGCATTTGCCGCAGCGGCAGGTTGCCGAGCAAGGTGAGCAGCCCGTTGCGCCGGTCCAGCATCCGCACCCTGCGGCCGACCGAGACCGCCCTGCGATGCCTCGCCGCCGCCTGCATGTGGAACGCCACCGCATCGGTGATGATCCTGACCCGGTAGCCGGCGGCGTGTACCCGCCAGCAGAAGTCGATGTCCTCCATGAACAGGGCCATCGTGGTGTCGAGGCCGCCTACCTGCTCCCAGACGTCCCTGCGGACCAGCATTCCGGCGCTGCTCACGGCCAGCGCGTCGCGATCTCCGTCGTGCTGGCCCTGATCGACCTCGCGCGGCTCGATGCCGGTAAGCCTGCGGCCCGCGGTATCCAGCGTGACCCCGGCTTCGAGTATCACAACGCGATTGGCCCAGTCCCTCAGCTTGCAGCCAAGCACCGCGGCGGATGTGGCCTCGGCCGCGCCGCGCAGCAACTGCTCCAGCGCGTCAGGCGCCGGCTCGCAGTCGTCGTGCAGCAGCCACAGCCATTCGATCCTGTCCTGTGCCGAGAACCCTGAGGAGCCAGGTACCGGTGCGTGCGCAGCGCGATGCTGCAGTGCCCGGCTGACAGCTGCCCCATATCCGGTGGCCCGGTCCATGCCGAATACCGACGCCTGCCCGAACTTGGCGGCCAGGACGGCGCCGCTGCGGTCCCTGCTGCCGGTGTCAACAGCCACCACCCGCTGCACCGGGCGGGTCTGCTCAAGCAGGGCGTCGGCGACACGGGGCAGCCATGCAGCGCCGTCGTGCGCGACGATCACGGCCGTCACGACATGCTGCGGATAAGACTCGCTTTGCGACAAGGCATTCCGGTTGCTGCTCAGGGGGCTTCACCCTGCGGGGCCGGCGAGTGCCATGGCCTCCTGCGGGCCGGGTTCCCTGTGAACGATACGCGAAGGTCAGGGCGCATCACTGGCAGACGGCGCGCTTGGTAGCACCCGATCCAGGTCAGGCCAAGCGGGCCTGACAGGCCTGGTGCTGCTAGACCGCCTGCCGCTTGAGCCGCCTGCGCTCCCGCTCGGAGAGCCCGCCCCAGATCCCGAATCTCTCATCGTTCTCAAGCGCGTACTCCAGGCACTCCGCTCTGACTTCGCAGCTGCGGCATACCCGCTTGGCTTCCCTGGTGGAACCCCCCTTCTCCGGGAAGAACGCTTCCGGATCGGTTTGCGCGCACAGCGCCCGGTCCTGCCACGCTGGCTCTGCGGCCCCATCCACGCCGATGCCAAACGCGTCGTGCACTAGCGTGACTATGGCCTCAGTCACAGCGCACCTCCACCTCGCAACCCCGTCGGGTCTCTGACATCCGGCGGACGCCAGAGAATTACACTGTTGAAATTACACGCGCGTGTCTTGCCATGAGTCAAGGCAGATTCGTGATAAAGCCCGACGGCTTGGCCGCTGATGACGGGAAAGTCTGCCGGGAAATCCTGGGGTCCCAGCCTCGCCCGACCGTGATCACGCCGCCGCCAGCGCCAGTCCCGGCCTCCGGCGGGCCGGTCGTCCGGGCGCCGCTACCCGGCCGCGTGCCCGGCCGCGCGGCCCTGGGCCAGCCGCGCACGCGCCGGTTTGGCCTGGCAGACTCGGCCGCATGCGGATTACCCTGCTGGCCGGCGGCGTCGGCGGAGCCCGTTTCCTGCGCGGCCTGCTTGCCGCAGTGCCAGGCGCGCAGATCACGGTCATCGGCAACACCGGCGATGACATCACGATGTTCGGGCTGCACATCTCCCCCGATCTGGACACGGTGATGTACACGCTGGGCGGCGGCATCAGCGAGGAGCAGGGCTGGGGACGGGCCGACGAGAGCCACGTCGTCCAGGCCGAGCTGGCCGCCTACCGGGCCGGCCCTGACTGGTTCAGGCTGGGCGACAGGGATTTCGCCACCCACATCGTCAGGACCTCCATGCTGCGGGCGGGTGCGCCGCTGTCCGCCGTGACCGCCAGGCTCTGCGAGCGCTGGCGGCCAGGCGTCACGCTGCTGCCGATGACCGACGATCCGGTGCAGACGCACGTGATCATCGACGACGAGCAAGGACGCAGGACGGTCCACTTCCAGGAATGGTGGGTGCGGCTGCGCGCGGCGGTTCCCGCGGTGCGCTTCGTCGCCGAAGGCGCTGAGCACGCGGCGCCGGCAGCTGGCGTGCTGCAGGCGATCGCGGAAGCGGATTTCGTTCTGCTGCCGCCATCCAACCCGGTGGTCAGCATCGGCATCATCCTCGCGATTCCCGGCATCGCCGAGGCGGTCAGCGCGAAGACCGTGGTCGGGGTCTCGCCGATCATCGGCGGCGCGCCGGTACGCGGGATGGCTGACGCCTGCCTGGCCGCGATCGGGATCAAGACCAGTGCCGACGCGGTGGCCGCGCATTACGGGCCTGGACTGCTGGCTGGCTGGCTGGTCGACAGCGCCGACGCCGGCATTATCGGCTCACGGGAGCTGGCCGGGATCGCGGTGCGGGCGATGCCGCTGTACATGACCGACATGCGGGCCGCCGCGGCGATCGCCGGGGCAGCCGTGGAACTCGCGTCGGAGCTAGCCGGGTGACCGGCACGGTCACGGTCACCGGCATCACCGGGCTGCCGGAGATCGAGCCGGGCGCCGACCTCGCGGAACTGATCGTCCGTGCTGCCCCTGACCTGGCGGTCGGCGACATCCTGGTAGTCACCTCAAAGATCATCAGCAAGGCCGAAGGCCGGGTGATCGAGGCCAGCAGAGACGACGCGATCGCCGCCGAGACAGTGCGCGTCGTCGCCAGGCGCGGCCCTACCACGATCGCCCAGACCAGGCATGGCCTGGTCCTGGCGGCAGCAGGGGTGGACCGCTCCAACACCGCGCCAGGCACTGTCGTGCTGCTGCCCACCGATCCTGACGCGTCCGCCCGGAGACTGCGCCGGGCGATCAGCGACCTGCTTGGCATTGAGGTCGGGGTGATCATCACCGACACGCTCGGCCGCCCGTGGCGGCAAGGCCAGACCGACACGGCGATCGGGGTGGCCGGGCTGGCGCCGCTGCTCGATCACCGGGGCACGCCAGACACGTTTGGCAATCTGCTTGAGGTCACCGTCACCGCGATCGCCGACGAGATCGCGGCGGCCGGTGATCTCGTCAAGGGAAAGACCGGGCAGGTACCCGTGGCGATCGTGCGCGGCCTCGCCGGGCTGCTCACTCCGCCGGACGGGCCTGGCGCAGCCGCACTGGTCCGCCCGTGGGAAGAGGACATGTTCCGGCTGGGCTCAGCCGACGTGCTGTACGAGCGCCGCACCGTGCGGGAATTCACCGCCGAGCCGGTTGACCCGCAGGCGGTCGAACGGGCGATCGACGCCGCGCTCACCGCGCCCGCCCCGCATCACAGTCAGCCGTGGCGGTTCGTGGTCGTCGAGTCGGCCGCCGCCCGCGCCAGGCTGCTCGACGACATGCTCGCCGCGTGGATCACCGACCTGCGCGGCGATGGCTTCACGCGGGATCAGATCGCCCGCCGGACCAAGCGCGGCGAGCCGCTCCGCCGGGCGCCGCTGATCATCGTCCCGTGCCTGGTCGCCGTTGCCGCCCACGCCTACCCGGATCAGCGCCGGACGGCCGCCGAGCGCGCCATGTTCCTGGTGGCGATGGGCGCCAGCGTGCAGAACCTGCTGGTCGCCCTGGCGGTCGAGGGCCTGGGCTCCTGCTGGGTGTCAAGCACCCTGTTCTGCGGCCCGGTCACCGCGGCGGCGCTGAACCTGCCCGATGGCTGGGAACCGATGGGCGCCATCGGCGTCGGCCATCCGGCCGCGCCGCCAGGACCGCGCCCGCCGCGCGACACCGCCGCGTTCATGGTCAGGCGCTAACCGCCGCCCTGGGCTCAGATGGACAGCCGCCGGGACAGGTCCGAGCTGAAGATCTCTGCCGGGTCGATCTCGCCCCGCAGCCGCCGGAAGTCCTGATACCTGGGGTACATCTTCGGTAGCAGCTCGGCGGGAATGCGGGAGTCCTTGGCCAGGTACAGCCGGCCGCCTGCGGTGAGCACCAGCTCGTCAAGCTCGCTGAGCAGCCGGTCAAGCCAGGGCGTCTGGCTGGGGAAATCCAGCGCCAGGGTCCACCCGGGCATGGGGAAGGACAGCATGCCAGGGTCGCCTTCGCCGAACCGCTTGAGCACGGTCACGAACGACGGCGCGCGGAGTACGCTGATCCGCTCAAGCGACCTGCGGACCACGTCCTCGGCGCCGAACGGCACCGCGAACTGGTACTGCCGGAACCCGGCAGGTCCGTACACCCGGTTCCAGTTCCTGATCCCGTCCAGCGGGTGAAAGAACCGGCCGATGCCCTGGATCTCGCCGACGCGGCGGCGGGGGGCCTTGCGGAACCATGCCTCGTTCAGCAGCGCGACCGTGCGAGCGTTGATCAGGCCGCCAGGGAACACCGCCGGCGCCGCGGCCAGGGCCCTGGGCGCGAACTGGCGGGGATGACCTCGGTCCCGGTATCGCAGCTCGTCGATCGTCGCGAAGTCGCCGCTGGTGATCACCGAGCGGCCGAGGCTGCCGCCGGCGGCCAGGCAGTCGGTCCAGGCCACGGTGTAGTCGTAGTTCTTGTCGGTCGCGGACAGGTGGGCCATCGTCTCGTCGATATCGGCGGTTCGTACCGTGTCCACGACCAGGCGGGACGTCTCCACCTTCTTCAGCGCGATGGTGGCGCGCAGGATCGCCCCGGTCAGGCCCATGCCGCCCGCGGTACCCCAGAACAGGTCAGGGCTCGCCGCCGGCGTGACCGTCCGGATCTGGCCGTCGGCCAGCAGCAGGTCGAACGAGGTGACGTGCCGCGCGAAGCTGCCGGCGACGTGATGGTTCTTGCCGTGCACATCGGCAGCGATCGCGCCGCCGACCGTCACCTGCCGGGTGCCCGGTGACACGGGGACGAACCAGCCGGCCGGCAGGAACGCGGTCATCAGCTGCTCCAGGCTCGCCCCAGCCTCACAGCTGACCAGCCCGGCCTGCGGATCGAAGGACAGCACGTTGCGCATCGCCGTGGTGCAGACCACCAGCCCGCCGTCGTTCTGCGCCGCGTTGTTGTAGCTCCGCCCGAGCCCCCTGGCGATGACCTTCCGCTCACCCGCGCCCTTGATCAGCCGTGCCACCTGCTCGGCGGATGCCGGGTGAGCCACATCGGCCACGGTCGGTTCCATCATCCCCCACCCGGTCAGCCTGACCGGGTGCGTGGCCTGCGCGACGGTCATCGGTCACTCTCCCAGGGACGCTACGGCGGGCCTGATCAGCGGGAGCGACGACCGCGACCCGCCCCGGACCGACGCGCACACTCCGTCGCTGGCACGAGCGGCTGCGAGCCGTTCCGCCGAAGGGTCTTGATAGGTGGTCGTTCGCTGCCGCAGGCTGCGGCCGGTCGGAGCGACCATATCGGCTAGCTCGCTGATTGTCTTGAACGAGCCGTTCTGCGAGCCGGCCATCCGGCTGATCGTCTCTTCCATCAGCGTGCCGCCCAGATCGTTGACGCCGCCGGCGAGCACCTCGCGGCACCCCTGCGCGCCGAGCTTGACCCAGGAGCACTGGATCGAGCCGATCGAGCCGTGCAGCAGCAGCCTGGAGATGGCGTGCACGGCCCGGTTCTCCCGTCTGGTGGGGCCAGGGCGGGCCAGTCCGGCGAGGTAGATCGGCGCGCTGGCGTGCACGAAGGGCAGCAGCACGAACTCGGTGAAGCCGCCGGTCCGCTCGGCGATGGACCGGATCACGCGCAGGTGCGCCACCCAGTGCGCCGGGGTGTCTACGTGGCCGTACATCATCGTCGAGGTCGTCGGGATGCCAAGCTCATGCGCGGTGGTCATCACCTCGATCCAGGCCGAGGCTGGCAGCTTGCCCTTGGTCAGAACCCAGCGCACGTCGTCATCGAGTATCTCAGCGGCGGTACCCGGCAGTGAGCCGACACCGGCCTCGGTGGCGCCGACCAGCCATTCCCTGACGGTCATGCCGGTTCGTGCCGACCCGTTCATGACCTCCATCGGGGAGAACGCATGGATATGCATATCCGGGCAGCGGCGCTTCACCTGCGCCGCCAGATCGAAATACGCGGTTCCCGGCAGGTCAGGATGGATGCCGCCTTGCATGCACACCTCGGTCGCCCCGGCCGCCCAGGCCTCCTCGGCGCGGTCCCCGACCTGCTCAAGCGAGAGCGTGTACGCGTCGGCATCGGTGCGGCGCTGCGCGAACGCGCAGAATCGGCAGCCCGTGTAGCAGACGTTGGTGAAGTTGATGTTCCGGTTCACGACGTAGGTGATGTCGTCGCCGCAGACGTCGCGGCGGATCGCGTCGGCGAGGCCGGCCAGCGCTTCGAGCTCGGGTCCGTCGGCGTCGAGCAGCGCAAGCGCCTGAGCATCGGTCAGCCCGGCGGGGTCGCGTTCTGCGGCGCGCAGCCCGGATCGTATCTCGGGCCGCAGCCTGGCGTCGGCCGCCCGGCCGTGGCTCGCGGCGGTTTCTGGCGGAGCCTGGGCCGCCTGCCCGGGCCTGGCGGCGGGGTTGATCCGGTCGGCGACCTCAGCCCAGTTCCCGTAGACCTCGGCGAAATCGGCACGGCGGTCGGCGATCCGGCCGGTGCTGTCGATCGTGATGTGCAGGTCGGTGCGGCCCGCTGCCTGGCCCCAGCCGCCGTCGGGCTCCTGCCACGGCAGCCCTTCCGGGCGCGCCTGCGGTGCGGCGAGGCCGGAATCCGGGTCAGCCAGCGCCGCGACGTGCGCCGCCAGCCTTGGATCGAGCCAGGGTTCGCGGAGATAGCCAGGATAGATCGTCAGCCGCTCGCGCAGCGAGAACCCGGCCGCAGCCGTCCGCCGTGCCAGGTCGTCGATCTGCGGCCAGGGACGTTCCGGGTTGACGTGGTCGGGTGTCAGCGGCGACACACCGCCCCAGTCATCGATGCCGGCGTCAAGCACGAGCCGGTATTGGTCGCCGATCAGGTTCGGCGGCGCCTGGATCCGCATCGCCGGACCGAGCACGAGCCTGGCGACCGCGATCGTGGCCGCCAGGTCATCGAGTTCGGCGTCCGGCCTGGCGCGCATCGCCGTGTCCGGCTTGGCCCGGAAGTTCTGCACGATGACTTCCTGGATGCCGCCGTATTCACGGGCGACGCCGCGGATCGCGAAGATCGAGTCGGCCCGCTCGGCCAGGGTCTCGCCGATGCCGATCAGGATGCCGGTGGTGAACGGCACCGAGCACCGGCCGGCGTCCTCGAGCACCCGGAGCCTGACCTTCGGGTCCTTGTCCGGGCTGCCGTAATGCGGGCCGCCAGGCTCGCTGTACAAGCGCTCGGCCGTGGTTTCCAGCATCATCCCCATAGACGGCGCCACCGGCTTGAGCCGCTGGAAGTCGCGCCAGCTCAGCACGCCTGGATTCAGATGCGGCAGCAGGCCGGTCTGCTCAAGGACCGCGATCGCCATCGCCCGGACATAAGACAAGGTGTCGTCGTAGCCGCGGGCATCCAGCCACTGCCTGGCCCGCTTCCAGCGAGCCTCAGGGCGATCGCCGAGAGTGAACAGGGCCTCCTTGCAGCCGAGCGCGGCACCCTGGCTGGCGATGGCGACCACCTCGTCGGGCGACAGGAACGCGCTCTCGACGCGGCCCGGCACGGTGGCGAACGTGCAGTAGCCGCAGCGATCGCGGCAGAGCCTGGTAAGCGGGATGAACACCTTGCGCGAGTAGGTGATCACCCCTGGCCTGCCCGCGGCGACGAGCCCGGCATCTCTGGTCCGCGCGGCGTAACTGAGCAGCTCGGTCAGCCGATCGCCGCGGGCGTGCAGCAGCGTGCCTGCCTCGGCCTGGTCCAGGGCCTTCCCGTCCCGTGCCCTGGCCAGAGCCCGGCGCAGCGCGTTCTCTGACGGACCTGGCCCGACGTCGGCGGTTCGCATGTCCCCACCCTAGGCGGCATCCCGCGCTGCTCAGCGGGCACCCGGCGCCAAACCCCCGCTCAGCCGGGACCGGCGCCCCGGTGCCGCAGCCGCCCGTCCGCCGCCAAGCCGCCGCCCACCCGGCGCTCAGCCACCCACCCGGTGCCGCCGCCCGTCAGAGCGGCTGCACTGCGCCACGAGCCGGTACGGCTAGAGCCAGCTGATCCGGGCACTGGCGAGCTGCCCGCCATCCGGCGCCGCGGCCAGCTCGCCTGCCTTGATCTTGTCGAGCAGGACGCGCACGGCCGCCTTGATGTCCGCTACGGAGCCGCGTACGCTCTCCGCGTCGGCGACCAGGGCGGCGCCCGCAGGTACCCCGGCCCGCTCAGCGAGCGCTTCAAGATCGGACAACTGCTCGCCGACCCAGCCGACCGGGTCGGCGGACAAGTTCTCGTCGAAGACCCGCTTGCCTGGCTCCCAGCCGTGGAACCCCGGATGGTGGTGTGCCCGGTTCAGGCTGCCCGGCGGCCCGTCCACGGCTTCCAGCAGGTCGGCGCGCCAGACCGGCTGGCCCACCTCAATAGGCCTGGCCGAGTACATCGAGCCCTTCAGCTCCCCCTGGCGCAGCAACCTGACCTCAAGCCGCACGCCATGCTCGGCGCCCTCCTGGCCGGGATGTGGATTCGGGTCGACAAAGTACAGATCGCCGACCACGACAGCGAACTGCTCGAATCCGAACACGTAGAGCACGGCTGCCCCCTGGATAACTCTTCGCCCTATACGGCCATCTTCCCCGGTCAGCCGCGTGGCCGCCATACCGGGTACACACCCGCCACCAAGTAGTGTCAGCAAGGTGCCCACCTGACGTTGTGGTAGCGGTGGCAACGCGCCTGCGACCTCGCCGCCGCCTTCAGATCGTGGACCCATTCGCCGACCTGCCTCACGCCGTCACTATGTGCTACGTCGAGGTCAGTCTGGTTTGCCGCACCCGGCAGACCAGGGAGGCAGGAACCTCAGATCGTGGGGGAGGCCCAGCGCCGGTTGGCATCGGCGATGATGTCTGGTCAGTTCGGCGGACCGGCTCCAGTCCGAAGCGGTGAACGCGCCGTGCCCGCTGGCTCGCCAGGCGAGCGCAGCGGTGACCACCTCGGCGTGGGACGGGAACAGGTCGATGGCGCATCTCCCGGCCACCGACTTGGATGCGATGTCGCCTGTCGCCAGCGTGTAGTACAGCCGCGCGGGTCCCAGCGCCATCCAGGCGACCAGGTCTGCCGCCATGGGCTCGCCTGGGTCGTGTGATTGCAGTGCCTGGCGACCCTGCACGGCTGTGGTCTTCCAGTAGCCGTTCAGGTTGCCAAGCGTCCATGCCTGCAGCCGCTCATGCGGCACGCGGATGCCAAGCTCCGCTGCCTCAGGTCCTCGCACGACGATCGCGTATCTGGTGAACTCAGCCCAGGTGGCCGGGGTGAGCTGGTGGTTGGGCTCCGCCTCGCGAAACTCGCCGTTGACCATGTGCGGCGCACGGCGCTCGTCGTCAGGGACGGCCGGTATCTCCGTCACGCTGACATAGTTGCCGTCATAGCTGGTCGCGGTCGGCAGCCTCGCGTGCACAGCGCTGAGGAGCCTGGGAACATCCGGGTCGGTGGTCGGCCGGCTGGTGAAGGCCAAGAAGTCAATGTCGCTGCGGCTGGGCTGGTAGTCACCAAGCGCGACCGAGCCAGTCAGGTACAGGCTGGCGATCAGGCCAGGAGCGACTTCTTCCGCGGCTTCCAGGTGCTGCTCTGTCGCCTCACGGACGGCCGCTGGCAGTCCTGGCAGTCTGGTCATCCCGACATCCTGCCGTGGATGCCACTCCTGCGGGCACACGGCACCTGACCCGGCTGACCCGGCTGACCCGGCCCGTTCCCCAGTCAGACCGGATAGGGCTGCGGTGTGGCCTGGTAGCTGCGGCCGTGCGGGAGGGTCCAGATGAGTACGCCGGGCTCTGGCTGGTCCAGCCGCCAGCCGCCGGCCTGCTTGGCCTTGTGGTGGCTGCGGCAGAGGGTGGCTAGCCCGCATTCGCAGGTCAGGCCGCCGTGGTCCCAGGGGATGGTGTGGTCGAGGTCGCAACGGCGGGCTGGCTGGCGGCAGCCGGGGAAGGCGCAGGTCTGCTGCCGGATCCCGATCAGGTGCCTGAGCGTGGGGGTGGGCCGGTATGCCGGGGTCATCCGGGTATGGGTGCACTGGCCGTGTTCCAGCCAGGCGAGCCGCAGCCCGGCCAGCCAGCCGGTGCCGGGCGGGCCTGTCCCGGGCCCGGCCCGCGCGCACGCGTGCCCGGTCGCCTGGCCCGATGGGCCGGTGACGGTGACGCACCAGCGGGTCCGGTCGCTGGCGGCGAGCCGGTCGGCGAGCTGGCGGCAGGTCTCGGCGTCCAGGGCGCCGAACCCGGCTGCCTCACCCGGCGCGTCACCCATGCCGAGCCAGGTAGCCAGCGGCACGGTCAGGTTGACCGACCCGGCCAGCGCGGCCAGACCGCCCGTGGCAGCTGGATTGACCGGGTTGCTGCCGCTGGCCGCGCTGCCATCCGGGCCGCCGGTTCCGGCCGCACGGCCATCCGGGCCGCCGGTCCCGGCCGCACGGCCATCCGGGCCGCGGGCGGCGGGCTCGGCAGCGGGGGCGATCCGGCCCGACGGGCGCGGGCAGGCCGCCGTGCCGGGCCCGGCTGTGGCGCCGGTTCGGCCGCCGGGGCCCTGGCCGACTGTGGCGCCGGTTCGGCCGGCGGCGCCCTGGCCGGCTGCCGTGCTGGGGTCGGCGGGGTTGCCGGTTTGGGGTGGCCGGATGAGTGTTTCGGGGTCTGCGCCGGTGAGCAGGGCGGTGAACACGGCGGCCCGGAGCTGGTCCAGGCTGCCGGGAGCGCCGGCCGACTTCAGCGCCCGCGCGATCGCGTCAATCCGCTGATCGGCCGCAATCATCTCCGCCGCGGGCAGCTCCCGCCCGGACAGCGCGCCGTTGCCGGAATCCTCCAGCCACGCCTCGACCCG
>WNFX01001970.1_pt1 | contig 20847 bp, 21 predicted proteins | sample 5400111 | NCBI WGS metagenome assembly WNFX01 (sample SAMN13153363, study PRJNA577476) | soil metagenome | isolation source: 40 cm soil or saprolite under grassland replicate 1 | place: USA:California | collected 2016-06-15 | reverse complement strand
GTATCCACCAGATCTTCGAGGCCCAGGTAGAGCGCACACCCGATGCCGTTGCGGTGCTCTACGGTGGTACCAAGCTGACCTATCGAGAGCTGAACCAACGCGCCAATCAACTGGCACATCACCTCCAGCGGCTCGGCGTGGGACCAGAGGTGCTGGTGGCTCTCTGTATAGAGCGATCGCTGCAGATGGTGGTAGGGCTGCTGGGCATTCTGAAGGCGGGGGGAGCCTACGTGCCGCTGGATCCGGCGTACCCTAAGGAGCGGCTCTCCTTCATGCTCGAGGATACACAGATCCCCATACTGGCATCGCAGGAGGGGCTGCGAGAGTCTCTGCCGAAGTGCGGGATGAAGGTGGTCTACCTGGATACCGACTGGGAGGCGATTGCTCGAGAGAGCGTGTCGAACCCGAGCAGCGAGGTGACGGCTGGTAATCTAATCTATGTCATCTATACCTCGGGCTCGACAGGCAAGCCTAAAGGGATTTTGGTTACCCATCAAAACCTAGTCCATTCGACCTGTGCTCGTATGACCTACTACCGCAACCCTGTGAAAGGCTTCCTCTTGCTTTCATCGTTTGCCTTCGATAGTTCAGTAGCTGGCATCTTCTGGACCTTATGCCAGGGAGGAATGCTTGTCCTGCCTCAGCAAGACCTCGAGCAAGACTCGTCACGGGTCGCCGGGGTGATCGCCGACAATCATATCTCCCATGTGTTAAGCATTCCGTCTCTCTATAGCCTGCTGTTGGCGCAGGCGAAAACACAGCAATTAGAGTCGCTGCAGGTAGTAATTGTGGCAGGAGAATCGTGTCCAAGAGAGCTACCTGATCGTCATCATTCCTTGCTACCCCGCACTGCTCTCTTCAATGAATATGGACCCACTGAGGGAACGGTCTGGAGTAGTGTATACGAGTTCCGGTTCCAGGGCCTGGGTACAACAGTAACCATTGGCCATCCGATTGCCAACACGCAAATCTATCTGCTCGACCGCTATTTGCAACTCGTTCCAATCGGTGTGCCGGGTGAACTGTACATTGGCGGTGCGGGCCTTGCCAGGGGCTACCTTAATCGTCCTGATCTCACCGAGGAGAAGTTCATCCCACATCCTTTCAGCAGTGAGCCTGGAGCGCGCCTCTATAAGACTGGGGATCTGGCACGCTATCTGCCTGATGGCAATATCGAGTTCCTCGGTCGCCTCGACCACCAGGTAAAGCTGCGAGGCTACCGTATCGAATTGGGAGAAATCGAAGCGGTACTCAGTCAACACCCGGCGGTCCAGGAGGTGGTAGTGATGCCCCGTGAGGATGTACCCGATGATAAGCGCCTGGTGGCCTACGTGGTCCCCCAGCGCGAGCAGAATCCCACAAGCAGCGAACTACGTCGTCTGGTACAGAAACGACTGCCCGACTACATGGTTCCCTCAGCCTTTGTGCTCCTGGAAGCGCTGCCTCTGAACGCCAATGGGAAAATAGATCGCCGATCATTACCAGCACCTGAACGTGTTAGAACCGAGTTGGATGAAAACTATGCAGCTCCAATCTTACCGATACATCAGCAACTCACGCAGATATGGGAGGAACTCTTAGATGTTCGTCCCATCGGTATTCGGGATAACTTTTTTGATTTGGGAGGACATTCGTTACTGGCAGCACGTCTTGTAAGCCGAATTGAACAGGACTGGGGCAAGAAAATCCCCCTGGATATCCTGCTTGATGACGCAACTATTGAACGGCTGGCTATGGTGATTGAACAGCCAGTAGAAGCGGCTTTTGTGAATAGCCTCCAGGCATTTTCTACGGAAGTAAAGGTACAATCCTCAAGGAGCAATAAGGGCTTCTTTGAGCGTATAGCTGGAGTGATGCATCGTAGAGCATCTCGTGCCTCAACGTCAGAATAAGGATCGCATTTTTTAAATTAATCAAATATCCTGACTGATGCAGGAAGAGAACATGCAAAGTGAAGGCTTATACATGCCGTGGTTGCTTCTGAATCTAGCCTTTCGCCAGCTGTTTCCAATTGCCTAAGAGGTGTTAATTTGAGGTTAATACAAATTATGGCTTATACAATTAACTGGAAGCAGCCTCCGGAGAATCCTAGTTTGTTAACCGATGATGTCCATGTGTGGTGTGCTTTGCTTGATGTGCCCGGGGAAACATTGCAATTATTAGTGCAAACTCTTGATTCAGATGAACAAATGAGAGCCAGTCGCTTTTACTTTGAACAGGATAGAACGCAATTTATTGTGAGACACGGGCTACTTCGGAAAATTCTAGCTTCCTACCTGAACATTGAGCCTGAAAAACTGCAGTTCAGCTACACAACTAATGGCAAACCATACCTGGTACAGAAATTCGGGGACAAGGAGTTACAATTTAATCTGGCTCATTCACATGAGCTTGCTCTCTATGCTTTGACCCTTGACCGTCGAATAGGTATAGATATTGAACATATCTACAATTTTGCTGAAACCGACCAACTCGCTAATCGTGTTCTTTCGAGGCAAGAAAAAGCTGAATTACGTAAATGCCCTCCGAATGAGAAGTTAGAGATATTGTTCAGGTACTGGACCTGCAAGGAAGCTTATGTGAAAGCAATTGGTGAAGGGTTGTTTCTACCTTTAGAAGATATCCATCTTTCCTTAAAGCCTGGATCAATAGCCAGGCTAGTAAGGATTAAGCGCAGTGCACAAGAGGCATCGCGTTGGTCTCTTCAAGAATTGCATCCCGTTCCTGGTTTTGCGGCTGCCCTTGTCGTAGAGGGACATGATTATCGCCTAAGTCAATGGCAATGGTCCCAGATTTAAAGGCTTTTTTCCTCAATCCTTGACATTGCTGAGAAAATAATGTACACATTTCTTACCAGGAATTATAGTAAAATGTATACAGAATGCCGTTCTAGCAATGCTTCTGGAGGAAGTGCGCATGAAACTCCAGCCCATGGATGCGGCTGAGGGGAAAATTGCTGCAACGCACGTACATACGCATCTGCGTCAGATGATTCTCGACGGGACTGTTCCTCCCGGAACAGTGCTTTCCCAGGTACAACTTGCACAAGAAATTGGTGTCAGTCGCACCCCTTTAAGGGAAGCACTTCGAATGCTCCAGGAAGAGGGGCTTGTCCTGGCAGAGTACAATCATCGTGTGCGAGTTGCTGATATCGACATTGGTGAACTTGAATACTTCTACGCGAGTCGGATTATGCTCGAATCGCTCGCCATCTCACTGACCGTTCCACTTCTTACACAAGAAGACTTCGATAAGCTTGCCTCGTCACTCAATCAGATGCATATAGCCAGTGAACGGCGAGATATGCAAAGCTGGGATGAGGGGAATAGACTATTCCACGCTGTTCTCTCATCTTATACCGAAGGACAATTGCGCGAAACTATTAAACGATCTGTCGACGCAAGTGAGCGTTACCGGCGTATCAAGCTACAAAATCTAGCTCGTTCCTGGGAAGTAGCTGAGGTGGAGCATATGGCCATCTTTGAGGCTTGCCGTGAGGGCAACCGTGATGTTGCTGTCGAACTGCTGGCACGTCACCTCGCCCGTACAGCTCTTACAGTCATAGCGTTGGCTGACCCCGGATATGAACCGACGGCAGTAAGGACTGCCTTGCGGCTCGTAACAGGAAAGTCAAGCAGATAAAGAAATGTCGTCAATGTAGCGGCATTGTTTTTATGCCGAAAACCGTGTATTTTTCGAAACCTGTGTACAAAGGAGTAGCAAACCATGGCAATCAATCGGACTCTATTACAGAACGGCTGCGTCATCACCGTTGATAAGGCACTTGGCAACTTCCGGCGAGCTGATGTCCTGATCGAAGGAACGAAAATCGCAGCGGTTGGACCGAACCTCGGAGTGACCGACGCCGAGGTCATCGATGCCTCGAACATGATCGTCATGCCGGGGTTTATCGATACCCATCGTCATCTCTGGGAGGGCATTCTGCGCAACATTGGTGTAGATTACCCGCTTGAGGGTGAAATTAGCTATCTGGCGTTTGTCTTGAACGTCCTTGCGCCTGCTTACCGCCCGGAAGATGTTTACGCAGGGAATCTGATCAGCGCACTGGGCGCCATTAATGCTGGGGTAACAATGATTCTTGATTGGTCCCATATTCAGGCTTCACCACAGCATACCGACATGGCTATCAGCGCACTGAAAGATTCGGGCATGCGAGCTCTCTTTGCCTACGGTCCGGTTTGGTACGAGGCAGTAAGGCCGGAACATTCCGAATGGTTCAAGCGAGCGGCCAGGCAGTATTTCTCCTCGAAAGACCAGTTGCTGACGTTGGGCCTGGCTCCTCATGGGCCGGAATTTAGCTCTATTGACGATGTTAAGGCTCACTGGCAGCTTGCCCGCGAATGCGATGCCCACATCACGGTCCATGTTGGTGTCGGCACCTTTGGCAAGCATGGCAAAGTGGCAGAGGCAGGTAGAGCGGGAGTACTTGGGCCAGACACCACGTATATCCACTGCACCACACTGAATGATGAAGAAGTACAAATGATCGTTGACACTGGTGGCACGGTGTCGTTGGCTTGTCCTGTTGAAATGATGATGGGGCATGGGATACCACCCACGCAACGTTTCCTTGATCGCGGCCTTCGCCCGAGCTTGAGTGTTGATGTTGAAACCAACGTGCCCGGCGACATGTTTACCCAGATGCGCTCGGCGATTGCCTTGCAGCATGCTTTAATTTTCGACCAGAAATTGTCAGGCAAGGAGAACCTGCCGCCCTTCCTGACCGCCCGTGATGTGTTGGAGTTCGCCACCATCGAGGGGGCACGTGCCAACGGTCTGGCGGATAAAGTCGGGACTCTCACTCCCGGCAAAGAGGCCGATATTATTATGCTGCGTACAGATCAAGTCAATATTGTGCCAGTCAATGACCCCATTGGGGCGGTTGTGTGGGGAATGGACACCAGCAACGTTGACTCGGTTTTCGTTGCCGGTAAGGCGTTGAAGCGCAATGGACTTTTGTTAAATGTGGACCTGGATCGTGCACGAAAACTAGCCGTCGAATCGCGCGATTACGTCGTGCCCAAGTCGGGATTCAAAATGCCCGCGTTTTGAACTGAACGTATTACAGCCGAACCCTCGTGATCTCTCAACCTTTGAAATGTAGGGGCGAGGGCGGCTGGGTGGTGGCATGCGGCCCGTTCATCGAGGAGCCAACGTCTCCGGGCGGATGACGGCGGGCGACCATAAAGGCCCACCCTTCCCCGCTCCACCGCCCTCGCCCCGACGGATGTTGATGGGCTTTTCTCAGGTTGATGCCTGTTGGGTGCAAGGCTCGGCAGTGTGAAGAGGAGGAGAACATGTTTGTCGCCATATCGGAATACCTCAAACCACTCGAGGAAGTGAATCAGTTTTCTGCTGCGCATGCCGCATGGACCATGAAACACTATGCCTCGGGTCGTTTTCTTGGCTCAGGGCGAAGGGTGCCACCGGTTGGCGGCATCATTCTCGCTCGTGGCGAGAGCCGGGAAGAATTTCTAGCTCTGCTTGCCGAGGACCCTTATCAGCAGAACGGCCTGGCGAAATATGAAGTCTTTGAGTTCACCCAGGGACCGCTTCCGCGTCGATCAGCGGAAATGGAGGCTTTTCTGAGCAAGCCTCTGCGCGCAGAGGCTGGTGAGTAAAGGAATGCAAACACATGGAACTTGGCTTGAAAGGACGAACAGCCGTCATCGCTGGCGGGAGTATGGGGATAGGTAAAGCCGCAGCCAGGGGCCTGGCAGCAGAAGGGGTCAACCTGGTGTTGCTTGCCCGTGGAAAAGAGAACCTCGACCGGGCGGCGGATGAGATCACCCGCGAAAGCGATGTTGAGGTGCTTACCGTCCCAACCAACATGAGAGATCCAGACTCAGTCAATGCAGCCGCAGCCGCAGCGGCAAGTAGCTTCGGCGCCATCCATATCCTGGTCTATACAGCGGGCAATCGCATGCGCCGTCCCGACAGGCAAATTCATTGGAATGATGAGGATTGGCTGGACGATATCAATGTCAAACTGATCGGTATGCTGCGTGCCATCCGTGCCTTCCTGCCGCACTTTGCAACAGATGGCAGTGGAAGGATCATCAATATCGGTGGTTCAGCAGGAATGATGGATTGGGAGAAAGCCATGACGCATGGAATCAACAACTCAGCTATGGCGCATGCATCGACCTACCTTGCTCGCGATCTAGCCTCCGATCAGATCACAGTCAATACCATCGTACCGGGCCTGGTCGCTACTGAGTGGCGTGAAGTCTGGGCTGATACCAGGGCTGAACAACAGGGCAAGAGCCGCGAAGCATTTCTGGCCGACTACTGCCAGCAAAAAGGAATTCTTGCAGGGCGCTGGGTCGAGATGAGCGAGATCGCTGACCTGGTGGTTTTCCTGGCTTCAGACCGGGCGAAATATATCAATGGCACACGATTAGTAATTGACGGTGGTCTGAGTGTCAATGCTCGTTAATAAAAAGTAGGAGGCTAGTACCATGCCTATTGTGAACGTCGAAGAAGTCTCACATGTCGCATTAAAAACGCGAAATGTAGAGCACCAGGCAACCTTTTACACGAATATTGTGGGACTTGGCGAGACAGAGCGAGATGCCACTGGACGAGTCTATCTGCGTTGCAATGCGAACCACCATGCAGTCGTGCTTGTCCCTTCTTCTGAAAGTGGAATTGATCACTTTGCCTTGAATGTTGGCGACCCGAAAACTCTGAATGCTGCGGCCACCGCATTGACAAGAGCGGGCATCTCTTACGAGACGGAAACACCAGGGGAATTGGGCCAGGGGCCTTCGTTACGCTTGCGTGATCCTGATGGCTATAGTGTAGAGCTGATCGGAGGTATGGCGCAGGTCTCTCCAAACTATGGCCCGCGCGCGGTGCAGCCGCGTAAACTCAGCCACGTCACGTTGCTGGTGGACGACTGCAAGCGTTCTGGCGAGTTCTATAGCGAGGTCCTGGGTTTCCGCCCATCCGATTGGGTAGACGACATCTTCCTCTGGATGCGCTGCAATCCCGATCATCATGGCCTGGCATTCGCCAAAACAGGCTCCATTAGAATGCATCACTTCGCCCTGGAGGTGATTGATTTCTCTTACCTGGTCCGGCAAGCCGAACACCTTATGCAGAATGGCTATACACTGCTGTATGGGCCTGGACGACATGGCCCCGGCAAAAACCAGTTTGAGTACTTCAGAGACCCGGAGCAGAACCTGATCGAATTTATGTGTGATATCCAGCAAATCTGGGATGATGCTACCTATGAACCCAGGGTCTGGAATTCAAAAGAACTATGGGTCAACCTCTGGGGTCCTGATCCACCAGAAGGTTTTGTGTAGAAAGTGAAGGTCAAATGCGACTAGTAACCTATCAACATGAAGGACAATCACGGATTGGCGCGCAACTAGATAAGCAAATAATCGACCTGAACCGTGCTTATCAGGCCTCGCTCTATCATGCTCATAACACCGATGAGCTGTCTGTTGCTGATGCGCGAGTTCCCCCTGACATGATTGACTTGCTGAAAGGCGGTGAAACATCACTCAGGGCTGCCAAAGAGTCGCTAGATTTTGTGCGCAGCCAGCTTAAAGGAAAAGACAACGCGCTCAAACAACAAGGGATTGTGTATGCATTTGAGAGTGTTACCTTACTACAACCGGTACTGCGCCCAGGCAAAGTCATTTGCCTGGGCCTGAACTATCGCGACCACGCAGCAGAAGCAGGCATGGCCATACCAGAGTATCCCGTCCTGTTTCACAAAGTGGCCGGTTCGCTCATCGGACACAACCAATCTATCATCATCCCACGCACCAGCAGTAAGATAGACTTCGAGGGAGAGTTGACTATCATCATTGGTAGACGTGGGAAATATCTTGCTGAAGATGAAGCACTTTCCTACATCGCAGGTTACACCATTGGTAATGATGTCAGCGCGCGCGATTTGCAGTTCCGTACCTCGCAATGGACGACAGGTAAGATGCTCGATACCTTCTGTCCATTAGGGCCAGCCCTGGTTACACGCGACGAGGTGCCAGATCCAAATGCATTACGTATTAAAACAACCTTGAATGGCCAGGTGATGCAGGATGGCAATACGGCAGATATGATCTTCCATGTCCCGTTCATCGTCAGTTATATCTCGGAGATCGTCACGCTTGAACCAGGGGATGTTATTCTGACCGGAACTCCAGCGGGTATTGGCAATACCCGTACTCCCCCGGTCTTCATGAAGCCGGGAGATACGATTTCAGTCGAAATAGAACGTTTGGGGATACTGACTAACCCTTTAGTGGCTGAAGAGCATTAAGAAACTATCAGGCTACCGATTAGAGCTAATTGCTTATTGCAACGCGTCCCGCGTAACAAACGAATACGGTGAAACTCCTCCAGGTACAAGTGCCCAAATCACAGGATGATGAGCGGTAGTGCTGTCCCGACAGTTACGCAGCCTTTGGTTACCAACCGGATGCACTATGCCAAAAAAGAATACAATAGTAAAGAGGAATTTCGGGTAAGTATTCTTGAGGAAGGAGAAAAATATGTGCGGTCGTTTCACGCTTCATGTCGATATCAAAACAGTTGCTGAGCAATTCGGTGTGCCGGCTACCCTGGAGACATCGCCGCGCTACAACATTGCGCCAACACAAGAAGTGGTTTCCATTATGCGTAATGAAGCATCTCACCTGGCCTTGTTACGTTGGGGATTAATCCCCTCATGGGCCAAAGATGAATCAATTGGTTCGAGAATGATAAACGCTAGAGCTGAATCACTGATAGAGAAACCGAGTTTCGGTCGATTATTGCGCTCGAAACGCTGCCTGGTGGTCGCCGATGGGTTTTACGAATGGAAGAAGGAAAATGGATTAAAGACTCCTATGTATATCACGCTAAAAAGTGGAGAGCCTTTTGCCTTTGCAGGTTTATGGGACCAGTGGAAGAATCCCGAAGGCCAGCAGATACGCACTTGCACAATTATCACCACTGAGCCGAATGATGTGCTTGCGACTATCCATAATCGCATGCCGGCCATTCTTTTGCCCGATGCTTATGATCTCTGGCTCGATCCAGAGATGCATGATGAACATGCACTAACGCACTGGCTTGCACCTTATCCTGCTGAGGAAATGACAGCACGTCCCGTTTCACGTCAGGTGAATGATCCAAAGTATGATAGCCCAGAGTTGATCGCATAGAGGATGGTGGTCTGGGCGTTCGGCTCGTTGCTCATGCTCTCCAGCCACTCTCCGGGCGACGTGAACTGGTAAGGCAGAGGAGGCGATCCAGGTCTTGGAGGACGCCAGGCGTGGAGGACTCCTCCAGCAGTATCTGCCCCTGCTCTGGCAGATCGAGCGCTCGCAGGGGCGAGCCTACCAGCGGCAGAAACGCCAGGAGGAGGCAAAGCAGATGTTCGCTTCGGCGCGTCAAGGGATCAACACATTGGCGGAGAGTATCGAGGATCCGGCGCGGCGCTCGCACTTCGAGCAGGCAGCGCACGCGATGCTGCCGAAGGAAAAAGCGGTCTCGCCGCGCCGGGCCACCGCCAGGCAGTATGGCGGATTGACCGAACGAGAGCGGGAAGTGGCAGCACTGATTGGGCAGGGCAAATCCAATGCCGAGATGGCCGAACTGCTGGTAGTAAGCAAACGGACGGTGGAGACCTATGTGAGCAGTGTGCTCACGAAGTTAGGCTTGATGTCGCGCCACCAGATCGCACTGTGGGCCCGAGACAAGGGACTCGTGAATCGCAAGACTTGATGTTTAGTGAAGTGCTTGTGTTTTTGGAAAGACTTCATGCACAAGGCGGTCACATAGCTCTACTATGACTTTCAAGTGGTCCCATTGCAGCCAGGTCATCTGCCACTGGATTCGCAAGTGAGCGAATCGCCTCAATCGTCTCCTGGGCATTCCGCGCAAACTCGTTTCTCACAGGCAAACGCTCTTTGAACTCTTCAACAGTAATATCATCCAAGAAGCGTTCACCGGCATTGTCCAGCATCACACGTGGCAATAGAACCAGATCACCCAGGTTTCCGTTCTCTTCCAGGGCATCCAATACGTCCTGACCGCAGAGCAATCCAGCGACAGTCACTTCTGCCCCGAAGAACTTGTTCACGACGGGCAGGACTTGCACTTCAAGCCCCTTGACCTGGCGCATATCTTCCGCGAACTGCTCGATGATAGGGTGCGCCATTGTGCTCGTAACCAGGGTTACCCGTTGCGGCTGAGGCATGCTTGCTGGTAGTTTGTGTTTGCTGCATGCCCACTGGTCAATGAGATAGCGCGTCATGCCCACGCCATTCTCGATCTGAGCATATGAGCCATAATGCTTCGCGGATGGGAATTCGCGTTCTGTGAGGTAATACCATTCATCTGACAGGTAGACGAATGGGTAGCTCTCTGGGTCCTCTGCCTCGAATCGGCGCTGGTATATCTCGACCTGCTCGATTACAGCCTCGGCCTCTTCTCGTGTATAATGACGCAGTGGCGGCAGGTCTCCGGTCTTGATCATATTGTTGTATTTCGTTAATCCGACAGGCACCACGGAAATCGACTCGACGATGGGACGCAATTCGGCTAAATCGTGTATGCTGCGGTCAAGCTGCGGACCATCATTAATTGGCGGGCAGAGTACAAGCTGCGTATGACAAGTAATGCCTATACTTCCCAGGCGTTTGATATGGTCGATGATGTCTCCTGCTCGCGGACCATCGACCATCTTGCGCCGCAGGTTGGGATCGGTTGTATGCACTGAGACATAGAGGGGCGTCAACTTCTGCTCATCCAGTCGCTGCCAATCGTGCTCTTTCAGATTGGTGAGCGTGATAAAGTTACCAAAGAGGAATGAGTAGCGATAGTCGTCATCTTTGATATAAAGCGTGGAACGCATACCATGTGGCAGACCGGGCTGCGGCGCGAAGCGTTCTGGTAGCCCCTTTATGAAACAGAAGACGCATTTATTGGCGCACTGCCGGATAAAAGGAGCAGGCTCTTCGCCGAAGAGCACCCCAATGTTCTCATCGTACATTTTTGCGATATGTACTTCATGCTGATTCAGTTGACGCTCAAAACCGATCGTCAATTCTTCATCAGCGATATAAAAGCGATAATCTACCAGGTCACGAATAGCGTGACCGTTAATTGTGCGAATGAGATCACCGGGTTGTAGTCCTGCACGGTCTGCAGGGCTTTCAGGCACTACCTCACGTACCCATCCATACATTTTTGGCATTGATTTGGTTTCCTTTAAAATAGATAACGAATGATAATCGCTATGACAATGATTAAGATGATTAAAGCCAGTGTCCCAAGTACGAAGTACGTGTTTCTGCGCCCGAGTTTGATGTTGGTGCTAGGCCCTTTCGTTACCACCGTCTTTTTCACTTCCTCTTGCCTCTGTTTGCGTTTCTCTACACGCTTCTGTCTCCTGCTACGCGCCACGTCAGCCGGACCTTGACTATAAGGCCCCATGCCCATGTGCTGCATGCGACGGCGCATTTCGCGGTTATAACTGTCGGCCTCTTGCTGCGACGGTGATGTTGTTTTGATTTCTTTAGGCTGTGTTGATTTTGCCCCCCGCACCGCTGTACCGCCTATTGTCGACTTGGAGCTTTTCCCACCCTGCTTATTAATAGACGCAGCAGTTTGAATGGTGATCGAAGGTTCTGGCTGTGGTTTAGGTGATTTGGACCGGCTTGTACCTCCTGGGGAGGATGAAGCGCCAGTGACCTGCTTTTTAGCTCCAGTGTTCTTCTTATTGTCTGGCCCAGGTTTTTGAGATCCTGGCTTATGCGCCTTTGTCATCGTCATTTCCTTTGCTTGGGTTGTAGTCTGAGTAATCTGGCAAAGGACTCCGTCCTCTGCACTCCTGTTTTCCGCTATACCTGCTCATGACGCATCGCGCTCATTGATACACCCCTTTAGCTAGCATTTCTCTTGCTATCTTTGCAGCCTTCTCTTTATCATCTGGAGCCAGCGCTCCATCGATAACCAGGCTCAACAGATGATCTTTAATCGGCCGTAACCATGGTCCTGGTCCGCGCCCAAATAACTCCATCAGTTCGTTGCCATCCAGAGGGCTTTTCAGTGGCACACGCTCTGCTTCTTCCTTCAAGCGTTGGCAGCGTTCGGCAAGTTCTGCTACACGAGCAGCAGCGCGTGTAACCTTATCAGCTCGATAGCTGGTGATGTCTGCGCGCGACAGGTCAAGCAAATCCAGCAAGTCGTCCCCGCTATCAAGCATCAGCCGCCGCACTGCCCCATCTGTCCAGTCCGCAGTATAAGCATTCGCCCGCATATGTAAACGCACAATTCTTGACACACTCTCGATAAAATCCCGGTCAAAGTGCAAACGTTTCAAGATATCACGAGCCATATAGGCTCCGGCATCCTCGTGTCCAAAAAAGTGCACCTTCCCATCTTCCACAGTACGTGTGCGTGGTTTCGCAATGTCATGCAGCAGCGCACTCCAGCGAGTGACTAATCGGGGAGAAGAGCGTTCAACTACGCGTAGCACGTGCATATAGACATCTTTTGAATGAACCGCCCGCTGAGGTTGTTGACTTACACCACGCAGCGCCAGTACTTCTGGTATGATCCACTCCATCAACCCCAACTCAACAAGCAAATCCAGGCCTTTGGCAGGGTTCGCTGAAACGAGCAGCTTGTTCATCTCATCCCGGATTCGCTCGCGAGAGATCTTTTGGAGTTTTGTGGCCTGGCGCACAATTGAACGTCGTGTTTCGGGTTCTATGGTAAAGTCAAGCTGGGCAGCGAAACGCACTGCTCGCAACAGGCGCAACGGATCCTCATCGAAGCGTTTATCTGGTTCATTGCCTACGGCACGTAGTACGTTCGCTTCCAGGTCTTGTCGACCTCCAAAAGGATCAATGATTTCTCCTGTCAATGGATGACATGCCATAGCGTTGATTGTGAAGTCACGTCGCAGCAGGTCCTCTTCCAACACCGTTCCAAAGCAAACCTCTGGTTTGCGCGAGTTGGGATTGTATCGCTCGCTGCGGAATGTAGTGATTTCAATGATACAATTTGAGTAATGGAGACGGACTGTACCAAAACGCTCACCAACAAGGACCACCGCTGCGGGATGAGTTGGCGCGACGATGCGTTTGATTTCGTCGGGCGTTGCATCGGTCGCAAGGTCCTCATCGTTCGAATCCTCACGATGTAGGAGTACATCGCGCACTGTTCCCCCGACAATATAAAGTTGTTTGTGCTCAGCGCGAAAGGCTTCCGCCAGTGTGTTAATCATATCATGCATGATGAGCAGGGTATACCCATTTCAATAGTCTTGATGTAATGGGACTATTGTATCATGGCTTAATTGCTATTGGCTAGATAGTAGCTTCTGGTGATCACCTAGAAGTCCCCAAGGTGACATGAGTTTGGTCTACTGGATGAAGGTGCGCGACAGATCCTTCGCTGCGCTCAGGATGACAGCCAGAGGGTTTGTCATCCTGAGCACATTCGTTGCACTCAGTGTAAACTCCGCGAAGGATCTCTGGAGGACTTCTGGGTAATCACCAGAGTAGCTTGTAGGGGCTTCTAAAGCAGCTCAGGGATTTTACACTAGCCAGTTTATCTAGTGCTGTCCGCTTTCGTTCACGTTTTTCTTTCGGTGCTGTTGTACGTATTTTCTCTCAAGTCATGCCTGGTAGTTCGAGCTGTTGAAAAGGTTATCGATAACATCGAGGAGTTCAGTCACCGCGAATGGCTTGCGTAGAAAGAGGATACCCCGCTTATGTATCTCTTCTTTCGGTGGGTTTCGAGCGCTTATCAATATCGTTGATGAGTATTTGAGATGTTCAAAGGACTGAAGCCAGTCATACAGTTCCAGGCCATTCATTTCGGGCAGGCTATAATCAAGTATAAAAAGATGTGGAGTAAGTTGCATGACTGCATTGAGTGCGTCGCGTGCATTGATGTGGTGGATAGCTTTGTGGGGTGTCTCCTGCTGAATGATCCGGACGAGGAGAGATCCGATATCCTCGTCATCTTCAACGATGAGAATCAATTTGGAAGGATGGTGGGAGGTCGCTTTAGGTGGAAATGTTCGATTGAACATGGCACAAATATCATTTCTAGGTTCAGTCGTTAGCAAGAGATCGTAAATGGCTATAAATAACACGTTGGTCAAGTCGGAGATGTTTCATGAATACGAGATCACTCTAGCTCTCATCCCAGTTCGGGATATGACCATCAGATTCCTCAAACACACTCACTGATCCAATGCTACTTTTTATCCTCATACTTGCGCGTGGTAGGAGGCCTGCGTCGCCATGGACCCCTGAACGTTCATCAAGACGGTAACAGAAACGCATTCTCAGGACACGATTACATCACGTTCTGCATTACGGGTTTTACCAGCTTGTGTAAATTCGCTCTAAAACTCATTGACAAGAACACTTGTGCTAGTGTAATATATGTTAGAACAAACTATCTAGACAGGAGGAAATCGCTATGGGGGTCACACAAGCAAACAAGTTGACCCAGGAATATGACTACGAACTTGAGGAAGATGAAGAATATTATGTAACGCGTCCTCATAGTAGTGCACGCAGATATAATCAGCCACTGCAGCGTGATACCCTTGATGATACAGACATACTGAAAGGAGCGTATGTTCAACCACGACGCTCGGCCGTTAACCCCCATACGGACAGTGGCAAGCTGTCACATACTGCAGCGACTTCCTGGAGGCAAGGTTGGCGTAAGGATAAGCGCTTTCTATTGATAGCGGTTATTGTGGGTATGCTCCTGATGGCTACTCTTTTCCTGATGTTAAATGCCTTTGGTTCATGGTGGCAAGTTCATCAGGATGACACGACCTACGGACGTCCGCGTACCTATCAGGTAGATGCGGTAGTAGGTCACTCAGACAGCGCAAGTAATCCATCACACTTTATGTTTCTTAACCTCAACCGCCATGTGGTGATTATCGAACTCCCTGGTGGAGATACTACACACTCTCGTATCTATAATGGCCCCACCCTGTTTGGCGATGGCCAGGATCTGACACCGGTTACAGCGGAATTCAGAGATGTAAATGGCGATGGTAGACCAGATATGATAGTTCATATTCAAGATCAACGCCTGGTGTTTATCAACGATGGCAATCAGTTTGTCCCGCAACAGCCTGGTCAGCAGGTACATATATAAACGGAAGAAGCTGTAGAAATAAAAGTTCGAAGCAGCGACGAGAGGAGGCCTCCTCTCGTCGCTGCTTTCCCTAGCTCTTTGTCTGATTATGCTCTGGTGAGAGCAACCACTCAAACATCGTCTTTGCCGTTTGGTTTGTTATCAACAACAATCGATGCTGATTTAAGAGTTCCTTTCTCGTCTTATCAGAAGGAGGATTATTGATAGCGAGTAGCAGTGCTTTGTAATGTTCCAGCAATCGTTGTTTGTGTAGCATCAGACCATGAGAACGTTCTAAGATTCGTCGTCGGTCCATTAGCAATGCTTTGCGTTCTGCAAGTATCTGTGACTTTTGCTTTAGCAACGATGCATATTCCTGTAAGCAGGATTGCGCGTTATTTTCGCTTCCAAAAATAGCTGGTTTGGTGAGTTCCGATGAAGCTGATTCTTGAGTATCTAACATATGTACCCTCGAACTAGTTCGGTGTATAACGAAATGTATACCGCAATTTTACCACATAACTGAGGAGAAAATCGTTTCAGACGGATCGCTTTTGAGTTACATGCCTCGTCACTATTCAGCCAATCCCCGCTGTTGAAGAAGCCATTTGATCTCCTGATCTGCTAAAAGCCACTGGACAACTTTCCACCAGTTTTAGTTAAGGTGTGGCATGATCAGCTTTATTTGCAGGTACAAATGTGGTAGGGAAGTTTATCCCCCGTGTGAGCAGGTCTGAAACGCTGGAGTTTACTTGTTCGTGTTGAGAGCAAGATAGGTAACAACATCGCTCTTCATTGAGTACTGAAACAGGAGGGCAGAACTATGACAGGCGACAAGGACATATCTTCATCTCAGGCACGTCCTTATAGTCGAATTCTAGAGCTAGATCTATTTATCAATCGGTTTTTAGATGCTGTCTGCGACGAGAGTCGGCGTGCCATTCTGGAGTTGCTTATACCGCCCATGGGGCAGGACTCCCCAGAAGGGTATGAGCTGCGAGCAGGTGATATTGCCAAACAGGTAGGACTAGCCCAGTCCACGACTTCAGAGCATCTACACCATTTGCTGAACCTGCACCTGGTGAGCGCTCGTAAAGAGGGTACAGGCATCTTTTACCGGCTGAGCAACTACCACCTGGTTCAGGCTTTCCATGAGTTATTGCTGGCACTTGAAACTCACTATCACACTCTTGGCTCTCCCTCAGAACTTTCCAGGGATGCGGAGCAATGAAACTCCTTTTCTTGCAGCTTTATCGTTTACTCGAAAACTGGAAGACCAGGATACCCCAGAGATAGAAGAGGAGCGAAGTATTCAACAACGCAAAATAGCCTGAAGGACCATACCCTCCACGCGGGCTATTCTTCGCTGTTTCCCGTCAGGCTCCCAGATTTGATGAATGGTCTTCACAGGCGGACTCATTTGATCTGTGAAGATCATTTTTGTCCACTGGCGTCCGCTGAAATTCGCTAAAATGTACCGGCTAAGCTGTCAAGGTTGCTGTCAAGTGGAGCAGATTTGAAAGCATTTGAAGGAGTCTCGAAGCACAGCAGTAATACTCTGTGATTCCTTCTTGTTCACGATCACTTGTAAGTGCGTGATACACAGACAACTTAGGATTGTCGGAGGTGGAACGATCGTTGAGCTTCTGTGATAGGAAACGACAACTCCATACTGTTGGATTGCTTCTTGAACTTGTAAGTAGAAGTTGTCTCGAAAATCGGTCGATTGTTAATACTCTTGCATCTTGTATCAACGCTCGTATGTCATGTCCTCCAAAATCACTTTCGTTTCATGTCTCTGTGTTGTAGCTGTTCAACAATGAGCAGATCTTCTATAGGAAGTTCTTAGCGTTCAGATGTGAGCGTCGCACCACATATGGTTCGTCATGAAAGCCTACTTCTTGCATGCAATGAGACCTAATTGGCTCTGTCTCTGCCAGGGCGCAAGCAGCTCTACACGTGCTCGAAGGCTGTAGGTGCGAGGAGAGAGGCTACTACCATCCCAACAGCATGCTATAATCCAGTATGGAAACGAGCAGCCAACCGCTACCACCGCAAGGAGCGCAGACAACAGAAGAACTTGATCTCGAAATCATCGACTTGCCCGATAGTAGCGAGGCCTCGAGCATGCCTCATGCCTGGCTCTGGCACATACTGCTGCACGTGCAGCGCTCCACGGGCCCACATGCCTTTCGCCTCATACAGATCTGCCTCACACTCCTGCTCGCACTCGTAGCTATGCTCCTTCTCCTCAGCAGCATCCTTCATCCCCCCACATCCTCTCCCGTCATCACACCTACTCAGCATGAACTCGTTGTCTCGTCAAACCCAATCCATTACGTCCAGAATCCACTCAGGGTCTATCACGGGCAGAGCGGTCCAGTACGCAGCATTGCCTGGTCGCCCAATGGTGAACTGCTGGCAGCCAGTGGTCAAGATGCCACCGTTCAGATATGGAGTAGACAAACCGGAAAAGTGCTCCTGGTCTATCGCGGACATAGCAGGACCGTCACCGGCATCGCCTGGTCGCCAGACAGCACTCGCATCGCCTCGGTCAGCCTCGATGCCACCTCCCAGGTCTGGGATGCCCGGAGCGGGAAACTTCTCTTCAGCTACCATAACCACAACGCGGTCAGCGCCATCTACAGCGTCGCCTGGTCGCCCGATAGCACCCGTATCGCTGTAGGCGAAGGCGACGGCGTCACGCAGGTGTGGAATGTCAACTCGGGAAAACGCTTGCTCACCTATGATCCCACCAATGCCAGTGCCGTGCTCAGTGTCGCCTGGTCGCCCGACGGCACCCGCATCGCCTCGACCAGCGACGCCACCATGGTCCAGGTCTGGGATGCCACAACCGGGCAACACCTGCTCACCTATCAAAACCATGATGACATAGTCAGTGACGTGCAATGGTCGCCCAACAACCGCTACATCGCCTCCGCGAGTTTTGATTCGACCGTGCACGTCTGGAATGCCCGTACGGGAAAAGTGCTCTTCCTCTATGAAGGCCACGGCGGGGTCGTCAAGAGTCTCGCCTGGTCCCCTGATGGGGCGCTCATCGCCTCTGGTGGCCAGGATGGCACCATCCAGGTCTGGAATGCCTTCCTGGGCCAGAGCATCATCACCTTTCTCAGCCAGGCCACCAGCGTCGCCTGGTCCCCTGGCGGCTCCTTCATCGCAACCGGCGGAACCGACGGCCTCGTCAAACTCTGGTTCATCACCCGGCCCACCCTCGGTGAACATGCTGTTCACGAGAGCCTGTGAGGGATCCGATCGTGAATCGCTTTGGTGTAGCAGAACCGGAGCACTTTCCTTGCTGGAACCACATGCTGGCAACGTATCGATCGGGCTTGATACCGATCATTTTCATGAAAGTGACGACCAATTTGCTGTGACGTATGCGATCCTCTTGAGGCTGTGAAAACGGTCATGTAATGGGACTGCTACGCTTAGCACCTTTGGATATGGCAGTGTATTGCCACAATAGATGGCGCTATGCTCATAACAATCTGCACCATCCTCTCTTCTTGGATCATTGTTGGATCATCAATAGCATGATACTGTTGTATCCAGATCGTTTCATAGACTGTTGCCACTGAAAGGTTCAAGATGCGAGAACACTATGACGATGCCTTCTGGCAAGCAGCCTTTCCGAAACCGGATTGGTACCTGGATGTCATTCCTCAATTCACACGCCTGGAAGCATTAGCGCTTCAGGAGCCGGACTACGATAAACGTAAGGCAATAAAAGACCCAATGTATCAGGCGGTGGCGATGGCTCTCTGTGAAGGTCGTATCGCGCTTGCCACCGAAGGCGAGGATCACGATGCCGCGCGTCAGCCGATTGATATGGTGGTCATCCATCATACCAAGAACCGCCCTGGGATGTCGTTGGATCTCTTGAACGGCGAACATCTTCTGCGCGTGTATGCCTGGTATTATGCTAACCCGTCTAAACGGGATCAGCATTTCAAGGGCCAGCCAATCTGGTCTGGGCATTTCTATCAAGGGAAGCAGGTGTTTTGGACCTATCACTGGTTGTTTCGTCAGGATGGCCGTGCTGAACACATCCTCGATGACAAATACATCGGCTGGCATGCCGGTAATTGGCCAGTCAACTGCCGGAGTGTAGCTTTATGCATAGATGATGACCTCACTTCTAGCTTACCAAGCGATCAAGTGCTGGATGCTCTAGCTGGCGCGATCCGACACCATTATCCTCAAGTGCCATTGTCGGGCATTGTGGGGCACCGAGATGTCAACGACCAAACGGTCTGTCCAGGAGATTTGTTCCACTCTGAATGGCGGGACAAACTACTGGTACGACTTGGCTAAGTTACTTAAGCTGCTAGAGATCGAGGTTGCAATAGCGTCGGTAACCTCATTTCTCTCTATTGATCTCAGGTCTTGTTTGCTTGAGCATCGAGCCTTTTTTGTCCACTTGGCCCCCATCCATCGAACCACGAAACTAATTTAAGGTTCTTACTCCTTTGAAGCTAAAGCGACAAACCTGTCTGCGCGCGTTTCACAACACGTTCCAACTCGTTGCGCAACCCTTGGGCTTACGAACCACCGCTAATAAACTTCCTGATGAAGTGATTCTTTGATCTCTACCTCTTTGGCGGCGCCAAGAACACTGCAAGCGGCAAGGAATTCCCACCCGTAAGAGATTCGTATAGGCTTACTCGGAGATCGTTGACACCCGGCTGAACACCTGGCCAGCGCGGTCAACTTCCTTGACCGCGCCACTTTTGTCGCGGGTGAAGAAGCTTCGCTGCCCCTTGAAAACACCGCCGGTGATGATGTACTCATCTTTGTCGCCGGGTAGCAGGCTGAAGTCGAACGGTGCATGATCCAGGGGTAGTTCTTTGTTGACTGCCACATGGATCTCTCGTTTCATCAAAACTCCACGTCTTCGCCAGCAGGCTCTTTTCGAGTCATGCGGCCACCGGCGCATCGATAGTTCGCACGGCCTTTGCTGATACCGTGGTATGAGACGAGCAGCTGACGCGAATATCCGTTGAATACCCCAAGTGGCATCCCGGCTGGCGCGAACAGGTCCTTGCGAATAGGTACAAGGCGTCGCGGCGGGAGTGGGTACGAGCCACCTCCTCCTGAGAACCCGGTAAAGATCCGCTTCTGTACGTCGTCTAGCGGTACGTAGGTCATTTGCTCTTCGAGTTGGCCATCCACGATACTCACCTTAATGCGCAGTTGGTTCGAGCGGTACACACCCACATAGGGAGTGAGATCGTTGACCGGGGTCGTGTCTGATATGAGATCTGGGATCTCGACGTGAAGGTACTCACGAAGGAGCCAAAGCATCATCTGGTCGTGAAACGCCATCGCTCGTGGATCATTGCCAAAGGCCGTAAAGGCAAAATCGTGTTCGGGTACAACGGCCAGAACTGCTACTCCGCCGGCCGATGCACCTGACATTGAGAGGACTGTCGTTTTTCCAAATGGAATGAGCAGCCATCCAAGCCCGAAAGGTGGAACGTTGGGCGTTCCCATGTCATACGACACAGATTGCATGCGTGCCGTTAACTCACGCGAGAGCACGTGTTTCCCTGGCGGGGAGACGCCGCCAGCGAGATGCGTCCGCGCGAATGCAAGCAGGTCACGGATGGGACCGATTGCCGAGCTTCCAACAGGTGCCCAGGTTTCCGGCAGCATGAACATGTCGGTACGCCGAGC
>WNFX01001967.1_pt1 | contig 20857 bp, 26 predicted proteins | sample 5400111 | NCBI WGS metagenome assembly WNFX01 (sample SAMN13153363, study PRJNA577476) | soil metagenome | isolation source: 40 cm soil or saprolite under grassland replicate 1 | place: USA:California | collected 2016-06-15 | reverse complement strand
TTGTGAAGATATTGCATGAGAGGTTGGGGACGAGTGCGCGTGTGATTGCTTACCGGACGATGGTTGAGCTGTACAAGGAGTTCTCCTTGAGCGCGAACTTCGACTATGAGGATTCCATAGAGGACAGATTCGTATTCCTAAAAGAGAGAGTGTTGGCAGATCGTCTGCATCCGACAAGAACGCCTAGTCTAAAACTCGCATTCTAAACCCCTCTTCGGGGACACAGCTATTAGTGAAAGTTGACCGGACAATGAGGCAGCCTCGGGTCAAAGACCGCTTTTGTGTCGTGAGGATCAACTGCTTTTGAGATTTTCTGGCAAGGGGTCCCGCCAGTTGAAACTGATCTCGGCGAGTCTTGCAATTCAAAGCGCAGAATAGAACCGTCGAGGGTTTTTTTGATCGTAGATTAAGCGTAGACCTCAACGCGAAAAAGTCGCAATCTCAAATCGCCTGCCCCGATTCCGGATCAGGGCTTGTTCTGCGCCTTTCAGGTCTAGACCGGAACAGTTCGTGATTCCTGTCTTCGGAGAGCCGGGGAGGAGGGAGGATTACGCTTTGTTAATTCCCTCCCAGAGCCGAGTTTCGTGTCGCGGGAAATATTTTTTTCCTAAATTCTAGGACGGGTCCATTCGCCGTCTGAAACGTTTCTGGGCCAGATTGCTGGTTTGTCGCGCAGAACAGGCGAGTCAGCCGTTTTTCGACCAGTCTCCATCTGTATCAATGCATGCTTGAAGTGGGCTTCATATGAAATGCTCCTCCCAGATCCCAGATCAGGGTTCATTCCACGCCCTTTCGCTGAGAGTAGCGATCTACCAAATTATCGGGGTGTCATTTTCAGGCTGTCTATCCCGACAGGGTTTCGTCGGGCTCTGTCATTGCCGAGCTCTCCTCGGCTTTATTCCAGTCCTTGGCGATCTTGACCAGCCGCAATAGATGTTCGTGGTCTTCAACGCTTAGAGACTTGCCAGAGTCTATCTGCGCCTTGATTTTCGCGAATATCGGGGCTGATTCTCCGAAGGGCACTTGGGACTTTTCAACTATCGCAAGAAGCGTCCGCGCCTCAGCCAACCCGGGTGCCATGGTCTTGTTAGCAGTTCGAACCTGACTTGGCTTGTTCTCCTTTCTAGCCACTCGTCTCACCTATCGATCGTCTGCGCAGATTTTCGAGGAGCAGGCATCGGTAGATAAACAAATCATTTCTTTGGTATGATCCTTCTGATCTTTCTGATTTTTGAAAGCGTGGGATCAGCTCTTGGACCTGGCTCGTTTGGAAGCCATTTGGCCCGCTACTATCGCGGCTGGGTAGAGGACTTCTTCTTCCTCCTTCGAATGAGCCTCTAGCGCCTCGGCGAATCGGACAGCGGTCAGATGTCCCTCTTCGGCTCCCACCTTCTTCAGCCGTTCAAGGAACTTGCGGAGTTCTCTGTGACCGTGAAGCATGCCTGGATATTCCTTCTGAAACTTTGAGCCGAGAAGTGAGGCTCGCTTGGCGACTCCATTCTTGAGTTTCCCCTCGGCGATGTCCCTCAGAATTCCCAAGAGCGGAAGTGCCAAGCTCTCTTCCTTGTCGATGTGGACCTTGAGATCCTTGGCAAGCTTCTCTGCGATGCTCCCTGTTTTTCCCGAGAGATGTTGTACCTCGACCAAGAGCTGCCAGATTTCTTCATGCTCCTTCTCCATTGACGGGGGCGCTGATAACGGCATGAGGGACCTGAGAAACAGATTCCTACTTATTGATACCGTACACTCTGAGACACAGACGAGCTAAGCCTTGACGACTATGCTACGGGCCGCCATGTCGCCTATCCTCTGCTTCTTCGGATTAGTCGCAATCAGTATGAATCCTATCAGGTAGAAGAATGGGAGCCAGTCGATAATTCGCAATATGTTCCTAACAAGTGACCGCGCGAAGTCCAAGTGTTGCAGCGTGGTCTCATCAACTACTCGAATGCTCATGAGCTGCTTGCCCAAGGTCTGTCCAGTGGTCGACTCGAAGTAAGTGAAGTAGAGTAGCCACAACAGCCATGAAAGGAGTGCTATAGGGCCGAAGAAGACAAATGCGAAGGAACCAAAGAAGCCGAAAAATCGCCCCCCCAAGAGCCAGAGCGGGATGAAGATGACGAGTGAGACTACGGAAATCAGAATCGTGTCTATGATGACCGCTATTATTCTGTCTCCCTCGGTCGCAAGGTTTGGCCTTGCGCCAGCCGCAACGGGTGGAATCTGACCTGGCCCCGATGATGAGGAAGTGGCCGTGATCGATTTGCCACAGGCAGGGCAGAAGCTTGCCCCAGCCAGAATCTCCTTTCCACAGAACGGGCAGAACGCCATTGTCACCCGGTCCTACCTGGGCGGTTGCTTAAGAATGCAAATCCCTTCGACAGGTGTGGCGCTCGGAGTACCGTAACTATTTATCCACAGAGCTGTGTTGAGTACAGTGATAAGAATGGAGCAAGTCGATAAGGCTGCCAGTGGAATGGTCTTGAGAATCGTCGGTACGATACTTGTCTTCACCGCCTTCCTCGTCGGCTCCCTGATCTACGTAGGCTTCTACACCAGCGGCTACACTCTCTTTCAAAGGATCGTCGTGGTCCTAGTTGCGCTCATACTTGCGACCGCAACAGTTGCTATCATGTGGGTCTCCTGGGCAGGACGTAGGGGATGGATCTACGACCGATGGGGACCTCAAACTCCCAAATCCTAGCCGAACTCTGATTCTTGATTCGCCGGGAAAGAAAAAGGGAGGTTTGGCTACCTGGCCTCTGGGCTCATTGTTCTCATCTTTGGTTATGACGAAGTCTTCATTGAGCGCATCGCGCGCCGCCAGGCCATGAGAAAGCCTATTCCACCCGCAAAAGCTCCGAGGATCGCTACGATAGAGAAATAACCGATAGGGTCAACAAGCCCGCCAAGTATTTGCACGTGGACGCTGCAGCTGGGGTCGGCTGGGTTCGCCTTGCAAAAGGCGCTACTCCCGGTCGTTGAGATGAAGTTAACTGCTCTCCACCCGCCGTTCCACATGAGCCATGTGGCTCCGGTGACTCCGACGTTCATGAGCAATAGGTGAAGCCATGCGAAGACGTTGCTGATTCCAGTGTAGGGTGCCCGTAGATTAGATTCGAGGTGTTGGTAGAATAGAGATGTGATCGCTGCGGCGAGGGGTCCGAAGATGATGAATCCCAGATAGCCTACAGTGAGCCAGTTTCCTGCGCCTCCTCCTGCGACTATCTTCGCTGCCCCGGGGGTTCCGTACTTTGCGTCGTAGAGAAGAAACGCGGTCAGGCCGGCGGCCAGTGCACCTTGTGCTATGGCTGCGATGATCCATCTGTTCGCCCACTTGCTCCAAGGGGCAGAATCGGTTTTGAATCCAACGACCGTGCCTGGCCTTCTCTCACTGGCGAGGCTGAGGGAAGCGTTAGGGTTTGATTGTGCGCTGTTTGGTTCGTTACTGTTTCCATCAATGGTTTTCATGATCTTTTCCAGTGAATACGATGCGTATTTGGCATTTAGGAGGTGCGTCCATTCTGTGCGGAATAGCATCTGTTGTGTTACATTGAGATACAGGGCGAGTGGATACAAAGTGTACTTTCTAGTGCTAATGTGAACCTACCCCTCAAGTACTCCAGCGACGTCCTACTAGTTAGCAATCGGTTGCGAAAACAATGGTGCAGTCCGGAACTGTAAAGAATGAGGCTATCGCTACAACTGTCCCAACCGGCAGGCGGGCCAGAGGAATCCTCGACCTTTCCGGCACGAAACTGGTTGATCGCCCATCATTCTTGGAGGAGAAACTGCGGAAGACGACTGGGGTTATTGACGCTGAGATCAACGTATTCTCAAACCGGATAACGGTAGAGTTTGACCCGACCCTCATCACTCTCGACAAGATCAAAGCCTCGCTTGCGAGAAGAAACGGACCATAAGCTCCAACAATCTCGTGAGTGTGCCTCACCGCCACGGGCGAATGACGACATGTAATTGCTCCAGCACATCAGAAGCAAGCATGCTCTCTCCAAGCTTCCTTGAAGCCATCTCGCCTGCTCGGCCGACGATGTAAGCGGCAGCCTTGGCCGACTCAAATGAGGTGTGACCTCTCGCGAGAAGGGCTCCTGCTACTCCAGCCAGCAAGTCGCCGTATCCACCTTTGGTCATGTAGGGAGATCCTGCGTGATCAACATGGACCCTTTTCCCGTCGGAGATGAAGTCTTCAGCTCCTTTTACGATAACAGCGGACCCGTACTGTTCGGCTAGCGACCTTACGGCCGCAACTCTTCCCGTGTGGGACCCGGGCCAAGCCTTTCCGGTCAGTATTTGATATTCTCCGGCGTTTGGTGTCAACAACATTTGTTTTCCATCACCGACATTGGGTTTGGAAGCGAGTGCGTGGAGGCTTTCAGCATCGGCCACGATTGGAACTTTGCAGTTCTTGATCATGGAGAGAAGCGCGGTGTGCGCGGCCACTGTTCTTGTGACTCCACACCCAATGATAAGAGAGTCGGCGCGTGTCAGGAACTCTTGGGCGACTTTAGGGTCTGGGAATGACGTAGTGCATGGCACGGTGATGAGATCGGGCGAGTGACTGGCAACGATGTCGGCCGCCCGCCTCGGGGCGATGATGATTGAGAGGTCTGCTCCAACACGTAAAGCCGCCAGGCCATTGAAGGCCAAACATCCAGCGTACTGGTCGCTACCTCCTGCGATGACTACACGTCCATAGTCGCCTTTGCGCGAGTCTATGGGACGTGGCCGGTAGAATCTAGTTAGGTCTAATTTTCCTCTTAACGCTCGTCTATTCAGTGACTACTCAGCAAACCTTGAGGATTCCATTTCCATCCTTGAAGGATGCCTTCTATGGGACGCTTTGTCTCGGGGCTTGGTCATGAGTCTCTTTATCTTCTCGCCTATCTTTTCGAAGACTTCCTCAATGGACCAACCTTCTTCTTCGAAATCGAAGTGTTCTTTTGGAAGTTTGATGAAGACTTGGACTTCATAGCGCCTACGCTCTTTTTCGAGCAGGGAGGTCTTCACTATCGCTCTTGCTTCGATGATGTCGCGGTGAATTTGACCAAGAGCATGCAGTGATTTTTGGAACTTTAGTTCTGCTTTCCGAGATTCAATATCGTCCTTTTGAAGACCTATTATCTGGACCGGTATTTCTCCGAAATCTTGTTCAGCCATCTTTGTACTCCCTCAATCATCCTATCTGACTACTAGTACTGGGCAATGGGAGTGTGAGACTATTCCGCTTGACACGCTTCCCAGTAGCATTTTCTTGAATCCTCCGAGTCCTCGAGTCCCTACCGTGATTAGGTCAACGTTCTCTTTGACAGCGTGATTGATTATCGTCTCGACAACTGAGGACACTGCTTCCGGGATTTCTGTGCTAACGGTGATCCCACGTTTCTTTGCCTTGGACTCTGTGTCGCCCACGACACTCAATGCAACTTTTCTCGCGTACGCGTAGTACGCGTCGATCTCATGTTGTGAGGGAGCAGGCAGGCTCATTCCGACTGGCGATGCGATCGTTGAATGGTAGTAGGATGTGGGAGGAATGATCGCATGAAGAACTATGAGTTCGGCCTTTAGCTTCTCCGCCAGTTCTAGTGCGGCTTGGGCTGCTTTGTGTGAACTCTCCGAGCCGTCCAGGGCTACTAGAATCTTTTTGAACAAAGTTTTCGACGCCGCATTGGAAGGCTCAGCCATATACTTCACGGTCTTTGTTTCCAATTGTCTCACCAATACTCAGCTGTAGGAAGGTCGTAAGGTTTTCGCACTGGCCGTTAGTTCAAGCTCTTCCGCACCTATGGATTGGGAGGTTCAGAAAAATTCCTGGAGTAGGCCGGGGAGCAGAGGTCCTCTGTCCTCTTGCCCGAGCCTAGCCTAGTCTCCTTCGTGGATAATCGGAGGGGTGGTGAATGTAAGAGCCCGCTCTCGCTCTGGGAGAGCCTTCCGATATGGGCTGCTGGGAGTGAAGCATGGTACCGTCGATAGGCGCATCGATAGCTCGGAGGAGCCGTACACTCACTGCACCGAGCGTCTGAATACACGCTATCCAGATCGACCAGCTGCACGTACTCCCCATCCTCACCTTTCTCTTGACGTATCATGTCCATTGAGAGCATCTCGGCATGCGTTGCTCTTCGCGGTAGCGTCCTGTATCGACTGTACGGGCATCGATAGCCCGGGGGAGCCGTACATTGATCGGACTGGGCACATGGATAGGTACGCTCAACATCGATCAGTTCGAGGATCTCCCTATCCTCAGGCTTCTTTACAAGTGTGGTTTCCGTCCTTGCCCCCTCCACTGGATAACTCTACCTCGTAGACAGATAAGTGGTAGGTACACAAAGCAATCTTCCAAGTATTTGCGCAGGAAACTTTCTCACAGAAATCGTCTTTTTCGAGTCTCGCGAATCCACCCACCCTAGTGCCTAAATCTTGACCCCACTGTCGAAAGGGCTCGGAGGTAAGCGACATGCAGGAGTCAACATGGATCTGGATGAATGGCGAACTCGTCAAGTGGAATGAGGCGAAGGTTCCTTTTCTAACACATGCTCTTCACTATGGGACGGGAGTTTTCGAGGGGATTCGGTGTTTCAAGACCACGAAGGGTCCCGCAGTCTTCAGGCTGAAAGAGCATGTTGCACGGATGTTCGAAAGTGCGAAGATCTACTTGATGAAAATGCCCTACTCGCCTCAGGAAGTTGAAGATGCGGTGAGGACCACTGTCAGCGCGAACAAGTTGGAAGAGTGCTACCTTCGACCCTTAGCGTACTATGGCGCTGGCGAGATGGGGCTAAACCCTCTCCCGAACAAGGTGAGCCTGGGAATAGCGGCTTGGCGCTGGGACAGCTATCTCGGCGAGAAAGCAGAGAAGGAAGGAGTGAGATGCCAGGTATCGTCTTGGAGGAGGGTTCATCCTTCCACAATGCCTCCCCAAGCAAAGTCGACGGCCAACTATGCGAACGGTGCCTTGGCGAAGATAGAAGCGTTGAAGGCGGGTTATGATGAGGCGATAATGCTGAACGTAGACTCTCTCGTATCTGAAGCGTCAGCTGAGAACATCTTCAGAATAAAGGATGGCATCATTAGCACTCCACCCGCATCCGCGGGCGTGCTGAGGGGCGTGACTCGAGACACGATCATACGACTCAGCGCTGAGACAGGCATAGAATTCCATCGATCGGACATTTCTCGCGAAGAACTCTACACATCCGACGAACTCTTCCTAACCGGGACGGCTGCAGGTGTTACTCCGGTCCGAGAGGTTGATGGAAGAGCGATTGGAAAGGGAGACTGGCCGATAACGCAACGACTCAAGAAGGCCTACGAAGACGCTACGCACGGAAGGAACCAGAAACATACGGACTGGCTGAGCCTAGTGGCTCCCTTGAGCATAGTTCACTGAACCACGATTCCAAATCGAACTCAGTTATTGACCCCGGTGTTCGGTGTAAAGTGCGGCAAATAGTGCGTGCGATAATGGGGGTCCAGTTTTCGCGACTATTGTTGTGCCATCGGTAGGGCCAGGTTTGCGGATTCGGGTTCCTGATGGAATGTTATGACTTGGAACCGGCAGTTCTCATGCCCCATGGTGCAGCATTCCACTTCCTCAACCGATCCGATTCCTCCGGTTCGATCGTTGAGTATGGCGTTGACGAAGCCTTCTTTGAACCCGCAGAGTAGGTCACCTGATTCTGCGCCCATGCAGTCGAAGCAGTTTCGCAGAGTGAAAGAAGTCGGGTTGCCTTTGTCTATCTGCATCTCTCCCAGGCCATAGTCGTTCCAGAAGGACGCGATCTCTCCGAGGACCATTCGGGGATCGTGGGAGCTGGATATGTTTCTCGCGACCATGTGCCCGAACTCTGATCCAACGGCTCTTAGACGGGCCTGTTTTGATGATGCTCTCACGCCGAAAAAGTCTTTCAGTGCTTTCATGGTCACTTTGACTGACTCTGCGATTTCATCATACTGTCTAGGTTCGACGTTGCGGTTGAATTCTTTGTCACCATGCAATGGGATATGACACTAAGACCAGCCTCGTGTTGCTTTCAGTTAATCAATAGCCCAAACGTGTACGGGGAAACTGAGTCAGGACCTTCTCCTAGGACCTTCTTCCTCTGAGAATCTTGTCTTGGGGAGAGTCTTCGTCTGTGTCATCGAGTCTCTGAATAGCGTCTCGCTTCTGATACCCTGCTAGAATCTTCCTCTCCGCTCTCCGCAGCACCTCTGAGGCGCTGGAAGCAGACACTCCCATTTTCTTTGCTAATTCCCGCAGTGTGATTCTCCGGGGATAATCAAAGAAGCCTTCCTCTAGCGCAGTCTCCACCATGCTCTTCTGGTGTTCTGTCAAGTCTTCCACATCGGTAACTGAGCTGAGCCTCATTATCTTCACGTCGACCTGTTCCCTTTTCAGATGATCTAGCATCTCGTTGAGCACTTCTCTTCCGGTAAAGGCAAGGGTCCACTCAACCGTCCCGTCAGGTTTCGCCTTTGAGTGGAACAGGCAGGTGCGGCAGAAGGCTTCAGACGACATTATCGCGCTGCAGAAAGCAGACTTGGTCAGGAGGGAGCCATGGATTGTTCCTCGCTTTGTCTCAACCACGTAGGCTTCCTTCACTAGAGGGCTGGTCCTAACTTCGTTGACGATCTGAAGAAGCTGTTTAGGGTCCGAGGTGACCTCGACGAGCTGTCGTATTCCATCCTTGGTCTCTGATGGCTTGCAATCCAAGATTCGTATCTTGGAAGGATGTTTCGAGGTGATCTCGGAGACCCAGGTCTGGGGCGCTTTAAGTTGGAGGACTATCTCCCTCATCCGGTTCGAGAATCTTCGGTTAGATGAATAGTGTAAACCTTTAGCTTCGACTGGGAGATTCGAGGAGCGTTCATCGCCCTAGAGGACCTAACTTCTTCCCCCGCTGAATCTGGAGGGAGATAGTTAGCGACCGCATCTCGATAGGAAGCTGAAGCTAGGCTCGAAGTTCAGGGGGCGGTTCAATCATGGCTTGGAAGTTGAAGACGATCTTCTTCTGGTCCAGCCTTGAGAGTCGAAGTTCGGCCAGCCAGAACACTATTCTCTCCTCTCTCGATAGGTGATCCGATAAGTCTCCTCTGAGCTCCTGAAGCCTCGATGCTAGGGTCCAGGTTTTCTTGGTATCGTGATCCCTAGTCATCCGGTCTATTTCTGACCTGAGAGATTTGAGGGAGACGAGTAGTTCTGCGTGTTCTCGTCTCATAACCTCAAGGAGTTCCCGATCTTTTCCTAATCGGGACTGAAGGACTGGAAATAGGCCTCTCTCTTCCTTGTTCACATGCAGCTGAAGATTCTCGTGCATCCGTCCGCTGCTCTCAACCAGCTCTCTCAGAATTCTTGCCCCACGTATCGGCCCGGAACTCTCCAAGAATGCGAGCAGCCTGTCCATATGATACATCTCCACCGCTATGACGGAGTGCTCATCTTTCAGAGTGCTTAGAGCGTCCATATTTCCCGGCCCATAATCTAGTACGCGAGGGATACTTGTTGTCCCTAACCAGTACGGATTCGCTTGCGCGAAGTCAGCTGGCGCCTATCTGAGCTGTTTTCCGTCCTATAGCTGGTTAAGAAGAAGCTGAGCGCGCCGTTGAGAGCCATGAGAATCAATCCCAACGACAGGTCTGGGCTCGGAGATCTCGTCCTGTTCCTGTTGGACAGTGCAAGAATTGCAGTGGCGACACCCAGCGAACTCATTCCCACTAGAAGCTTGAACCTTTCGACGAGCTCCCGAAGCTTGGAAAAGGAATCGTTGTGGTGATCAGAATTACTCATTCAGTCCAAGTAGAAGAGTCGGGTGGGCTAGAATAAGGTCTAGCCGTAACTGTTCGGGTAATCCCGTGGCGGTTGACGGTTTTCGCTCTCCACACCATTCCAGCGACTTGTCAGGATATCTCCAGAACGGTTCTGTCACTCCTACTCTGACTTGCCCTCTAAGCCTACCTAGAGGACAGGCTAGATTATTCACCTTGACGATAGAATGGAAGGGTCATGATTCGAACAGAATCCTAGCCTTTTCAACAGGCCTCTTCTAGGCTCTTGGCATGCAACAGTCCGGAAACCTCGACACGTTGTTCGCTCCAAAATCCATTGCAGTCATCGGAGCCTCCAACCGCCAAGGCAGCGTCGGAAGAGCCGTCTTCACAAACATACTACTCAACGAGTACACAGGAACAGTCTACCCTGTCAATCCAAAAGACCGCTCGATAAGCGGCGTTAGATCATACCCTTCCGTCCAGGACCTGCCAGAGAGCGTCGACGTGGCGGTTGTCGTCGTCCCGGCAGCAGTGGTCCCTGCTGTCACCGAAGAGTGCGGGAAGAGAGGGGTCAAGGGTCTCATCGTTATCTCTGCAGGCTTCAAGGAAATTGGACAAGACGGTGCGGCGCTGGAGCGCCAAGTAGCCTCGTTAGCACAGAAGTATTCCATGCGGATGGTTGGGCCTAACTGTCTGGGAACAATCAACACGGACCCAGAGGTCAGACTCAACGCTTCATTTGCATCGCAAATGCCCCTGGAAGGGTCGATCGCCTTCGCGTCGCAGAGCGGCGCCCTCGGCGAGGCAGTGATAGACTACGCAGCCGGCGAAGGAATCGGATTTTCCAAGTTCATCAGTGTCGGAAACAAGGCTGACGTGAACGAGAACGATATTTTGGAATATCTCCGAGCAGACGCGAAGACGAAGGTGATCCTACTCTACATCGAAGACATCGTCGATGGACGCAAATTCGTCGACACTGTAAGCAAAGTCACTGAGGAGAAGCCGATCATTGCAGTCAAGGCCGGAGTCTCACCTGAAGGTGCCAAGGCAGCCTCGTCGCACACAGGGGCTCTAGCCGGGTCTGATGAAGCGTACAACGCCATCCTGAAACAGTCGGGAGTTCTTCGGGTCGAATCTATAATTGACCTCTTCGACTACGCCCGAGCCTTCGCAAAACAACCCCTACCCCGAGGAAACCGAGTAGCCATCATAACCAATGGTGGCGGACCCGGAATAATGGCGACAGACGCCAGCGTCCGTTATGGATTGCAAATCTCGCAGTTCTCAGAGGCCACGAAGGCAAAGTTGCGAGCTGGTCTACCAAAGGAGGCCTCGGTGAATAATCCAATCGATCTGATCGGGGACGCTCAATCCGACAGGTATGAACTCGCTCTCCAGGCTCTTTATGATGAGAGTGTCGATTGCGGTCTCGTCCTGCTGACTCCCCAAGCGATGGTCGATCTCAAGAAGGTCGCGGAGACAATCGCTTTGGTTGGTCCCAGGTCTGGAAAGACTATACTCGCTAGCATATTGGGTCTGACAGATATCACGCCCGCGGTCGATGTCTTAGAGTCCAACAATATTCCTCACTACACGTTTCCAGAGTCGGCAGTCCGAGCGCTCGCGGCGATGTACGACTATCAACGCTGGGTCGAAAGGCCTCGAACTCAAATCAAGCATTTCGATGTAGACATTGGGAAGGCTCGGGAAATCATTTCGAGTGCGAACCGTGCAGGTCTAACTAATCTTCCGCAAGATGACGCGCTGAGAATACTCAGCACCTATGGGCTCCCTGTGATCAAGACGGAGACTGCTTCGTCGAAGGCGGAGGCTGTGGAGGCTGCTAAGAGAATCGGCTATCCCGTGGCGATGAAAATCATTTCCCCGGATGTGGTTCACAAGATCGACGTTGGGGGAGTCAAGCTCGACCTGAACCGCGACCAGGATGTTAGCGAAGCGTTCGATGAAATTCTGAAGAATGTCAATGCACAGGTTCCCGGTGCAAGGATTGAGGGAGTGCTTCTTCAGGAATACATCACTGGCGGAACAGAAACGATCATTGGAATCCACCGAGACCCGAAGTTTGGGCCCTTGCTGATGTTTGGCCTGGGAGGAATATACGTCGAAGCTTATCGAGACGTCTCGTTCCGCCTCGCACCGATTCGAGAACTAAGCGCGGACAACATGATCAGCCAGATTCGGGGAAGCAAGATACTGCAAGGGTTCAGAGGCCAACCGCCGGCAGATACAAAGTCCATCGCCGAGTGCATCGAACGACTCTCCCAAATGTCGATCGAGCTTCCAGATGTAGCCGAGCTGGATGTTAACCCTCTAGTCGCATTCGCGAATGGTTGTAAAGCTCTCGACGCAAGAATAATCGTCACCACGTAGTAAGAACCCCCACTCTAAAATCTGTACGATCTGCCACGAGTTGGGGAAGCAAGGTCAGGGGTCGCTTGTTCTTGAGCTTCTCGCGGCGCGTTTCTATTGAGACAAAGAATGGGACTTGAGTCGTGGACTGCTGGCTATCCAAGATGGGACTTGGGCGCGATGAGGGCCGCGTCTACCATCAATCCGACGAAGAGAACCACTCCCACAACTAATAGGAGCATCATTATCTTCCGTTTTCTCGGGTTTGTCTCAGCCCCTCTGTCCAGGGCTGGCACGATTGTCATGAGGACGAGGGCAGGGGTTAGAATGTATGGGACCGCCTGAAGGCCTAGATAGTTCTCCACTGAGTAAATCCAGAGGAGGTACCAGTCGGGCTTTGACACCTCAATGGCCGTGTTGCCAACGGAGGAGAGAGGCGCTGCCACGATGAGAGAGATAACTACAGTCAAGCCGAATGCCAACATCCCGTAGAAAATCATCCATTTGACATGTGTGCTGAATGGAACCATCTTCTCCTGCGTCGCGCGCGGAATCTTCGGGTTGGAGATGCCAAGCACTCTAATCAGATAGATGTGGACCCCGACTACCAGGATGGCTACCAGTGGGAGAATGGTCACGTGGGCACTGTTCAGTCTGATCAAGATGGGGACATCGGGGGCAAAGGATGGGCTGAACCAGTACGCGAGAGGTCCAGCAAAGCTAGACAGTTCCAAGTTGTGCCCTAACGCCTCGACCCCCTCTTGGTCCCACTTGAGCACGGACCCAGTGAAGGCAAGTAGCCAGATGCTTACGAGGAGGGCAATGCCGGACACCCAGAGGATTTCTCGGGGTTTCTTGTACGCGGCAGAAGCGTAGACCCGCATCATGTGGAGCAGAACCAGAACGACCAGTAACTGGGCTCCCCAGTAGTGGAGGTTCCGAACAAAACCCCAGGGCGCCGTATCAGTGATGAACTTGACCGTGTTGTAGGCCGCGTTCGCGTCGGGGGCCGGATGGTAGAACTGCTGCAGCAGGACCCCTGTAATCCCCTGCACCAGCCCCAAAACCACTATCGAGCCGCCGATAACGTAGGTGGGGCTGTTGGCGTGTGATGGAATGAGATGGTCCAGAAAACTGCCAAGTCCAAGCCTTCCCCTGACCCAAGAGGGGACCTTCGACAATTTCATAGCCGATACCTCCTGAATTCAAGGAGTGTGAAGGCCACCGCACCGGCTAGAAGTACTCCGGCGTAGACTAACGGGGTCTTTGGAAAAATGTCGAGGCGGGGAAGCAGTTCCAGGCCCATTGACCCGACACCATCGTAGTTCAGTCGAGTAGCAGCTGTGCCATTGTTCCAGGATGCTACCTTCAGCGCGTCATCGTAGGCGACGCCGATGTTGAGACGTGCAGTTGAACCTGCGGTCGGGACTAGCAACCGTCCGAAAACGACCGTCAGCACTCCTCCCGTGAGGGTTCCTGTCGAATTGACACCGGGGTCGGTGGAATTGTTTTGTCCCCCAACCCAACCCCAAATGTCAGTCGAACTGTTGAAGACGGTTCCGTTGAAGTAGATGGACACTCCGGCGTTGTTCAGGGAGCCGTTGAAGTTCCGCTGTGCCAATAGTACGAGGTAAGTTCCGTTGTGGACTGTCATCAGATCCATAGTAACTTGGTCTAGGCCTTCCACCATAGCATGATGTGATTGGCTCCACTGAGAGAGTGAAGGGTCCGTGGAAACAACCAGATTACCCTCTACTAGGTGAACAGGCAACCATGCAGCCTCCTCTCCTTCATGAGCGTAAGCGATTGGGAAAAAAATTGGATAGGTCGATAAGAATATCAAAATGCTGACCGAGAGTGTTCCCGCTATTCGAGCCAGAGTACGACTAGATGATTGGCCTTTCAATATCCCAGTAGACCCAACCCTTCGATGATTTTCGACTACAGATATATCCTAGCGGTACACTTTGCCCGCCAGTCCCTTGAGAAATTAGGATACTATGAGGATTCAGATCCTTTTCAAAATACATCAGATCGTGAGTTCTGCCATTCGAAGAGAAACTTGCCAGTCTGATGTTCCTTTCAATTTCGTCCGCCTCTTGCTCGACAACATAGTGTCTCTTCCAAAAATCCCGTTGCAGTTCCAAACGCATCATCCGCTGCCTAACTTACATGCTATTGCCTTTCTCAAGGCCCTGAGGCCGGGACCTGGACACGTGCAGCGGCTCCCTCAATGTGTTTCATGAGCTGGAGGATCGAAATGCCCACGCCCCCAGTCCAACCATGCCTGCACCCAAGTATACCAAAGCAACGGACGCGAGAAGTTTCTTGTTCCTGGTGATGCTCAGCTCACAACTACGGTCTGGATGTAGGCTCCGTGCCAGCTGTGGTACCAGACTTGGCCCGTGTAGCCGTTTACGCTGAGCATTCCAAAGGTGGGCCCGTTCAACAGAACATCGATGTTGTAGTAACCATAGTAGGCGTCAGCATCACCCGCGGTCTTCCCCGGCAGACTATTGTTGAGATATTGTTGGGCCATTGTTTTGGCTTGACCGCTCATGATCGTCATGGGTGTCGATGCCCGCTGACTGTAGCCTCCCATCATTCTCCCGCCCGTCATGCCTCCGCTCATCATTCCGTTCACAACACTGTATTTCGTGTTCCACATCATGTTAGGACCTATCTCAGGCACTGCAACACTGGCTACTCCCGTATAACCCATCATTCCCATCACGTGGGAGGCACCGGGTTTCCAGATCAACATCTGGAAGGCGAAGTTGCCGGTGTTATTCTCATAATAGGAAGCGTAGAAATTGTACTGATATTCTTCTACCTCATGCAGGGCTAGATTGGGATTATGGAGGGATACGAGATAATTCTTGAAGATCTGAACAGCCAGGCTCATATTGATCTGCTGTTCGATCGGGCCTGTTCGGTTGCTCCCATTTGCCAAGCTGTTCATGATTCTGGGTCCGTAAAGCCCGAGCGCAACGGAGCCGAGCATCAGGACCCCTAAGACGACAACAGCCAGAACGACTAAGACTATCTTTCCATGAGACGTATTATCCTGCATTGCACATTCTCCAAAACAGCTAGCTCTTCTTCGGGGTATAATCTGTAGGTCCACAATGTGTACCCTTTGCTCACTTGTGTGACAGATTTCATGATTTCAAGCACTAGCGAGAACCATGCTGATCATTTGAGTCGTTATGCTCAACGAGACAATGATCGAAGCTACTTCTGGAACAGACAGAAACTACTAGATGGTGCAATTGGGATCTTCGTACCTCGACTGGCGATAACACATGCCTGTCCTTACCCTGATTTATACGCGCGTTGCCGCAGTTGGCGTCTTCTCAACTTCGAGGGTACATTTCGTCGCAACTCCTGCGATGACCCCCAAAGCCGCGAGCCAAGGTGCCAGGGCTAGTGTTGCAACGGCTCCCGCCGCTCCCCAAGTAACCGGCACAGAGAGGATCGTCTTTCCAGCCTCATTCTTGACAACGATTCTCTTCACACTAGCGTCTTTTGATATTTCTTTGAACTTCTCGACCAATTTCTCCGGAGAAACCTGGAACACTTCTTTCTTGAGCCCGACCTGGGCTCCGCACGATGAGCAGAATCTCGAGTTAGCTGCTAGTTCGACTCCGCATTCTACGCATTTTACCATGGTCATCGACCAGCAGTAAGATTTGATGACGTCTTCTCATCCTTTCTCATAGTGTTTCCGATTTCGAAGCCGACCCTCTCGAATGCCTCCATCTCACCTTCCTCCAATGGTCCTTCAGTCTTCTCTACAATCGCTGATTGCCGGGGCCTGATTACGTTCATCCCCAGATGTGCGAGATTCTTCTCGATGAATTTCCCGGCGCTTCCAGCGAGCGGACTTCCAAACTTCGTGTCAAAAGCGAACCCGGACTTTCCTTTCAAACCATGCGCCTCTTCGAGCTTCAGGAGGAAATCTTTCATAGGCTTAGACGCGGTGAACATCTGGGTGGGTCCACCGATGGCGATTAGATCGAATTCCTTGAGAGAGTCGACTTGAACATCTCTCGTATTGACGCATACCGCGTCGACTCCCGCCCGTAACAACCCGCCCGCAAGCGACTTTGCTATCTTCTCGGTGTTTCCAAACTTACTGTCAAAGATGACAACTCCACGGTCAGGTTTACTGTTGTATCCATGCATTCCTCTTCACTTCTAGGGACCTAGCTCTGATGCGATATAACGCGGAGGTCCACTATGCGATACATTGTGGACTCTCTTGGCCGAGGGTCCAACGACGTTATTCATAATCTGGGTGCTGTGAACCTGAGAATGGGTTCTGTGCCACAAAGCACCCACTTGTGGACGGGCTGCTCTTATTCTCCAGGGTCGACGATTGTGTAGTGTTTGAAGTGTTACAAGGACAAAGAAACAGCAGCGGTTCGTTGTGGCTAGGGGCCATTGTAGGACTGGTCGGAGTTTTCGGCATCGGGCATCTCTTCTTGGGTCGCACGAGGAGAGGGCTTGCGTTCCTAGCAATGACAGCCGTCCTAGCTATCTACGTTTTCGTCGGCCCTCTTCTTTACCACCAGCTTTGGCAGACGCCGGGAAGCCCCACTGTAGTTTTCGGCGTCCTATGGCTCGTGCAGACATACGACTTGTACAGGCTGACAAAGAGAGACGTTTGACCTGAGGTCGAACGTTGAACCCGATCTGAATACCTAGACGCGCGACAAACATTCGATGGCCTCGAGCGCTTCGAGCCATCGACGAGAGAATCCTTAGCCAAAGATTGGAATGAACCTCAATTGCCCGTAGTGCATTGTGTACGCACGAGATATTATGCAGAGGCACGTAGAAAATAGGGGTGTTCAATGGTCAATAGAAGAACGTTCATTCTCGTACTCACAATCGCCTCTGTGATCGTTGGCCTCTTCCATCTGGTACTTTACTTCTACAATCTCATTCCAGGCCAGATTCCAACTAGCGCACCATTCTACCTTCGCATGGGACTCATCTTCATCTTAGGCGTTCCAATGATTCTCCAGGTCCCCGGCCGCGTCGCTCGACCGAGTCCAAGGATAGTGAATTACTTCGCTCTTCTCGCGGTTCTCACAATAGCAATCATAGCTATGATTCTGTTGCTTCCTTCGATGATGGTAGGCTCGTCCTGGGGCGGCTAGACAAGCGAGTCGATTATCGCGCGTAGAGAACTAATCAAGCCACACCGTCCCTAGCCGAAGGCATTCGAGTTGTCTTCGCTTGTATCGCATTGAGATACAAGTCATGGATTTGCGTTCACTGTGGACGCCCCGACTATATGCGTCCAAGCGCATTGCTATCTCGAGGAAGAACAAATGCAAACTCTCAATCCAAACAAGATAGACACCCTCGAGTTGAAAGGCCCCTATACTGAGAAGAGAAACAAGCTGGTAATCGTCTGTTCCAAAGGCAGTCTTGACATGGCGTATCCGCCACTCATGCTAGCGTCGAGCGGGGCCGCGATGGGGATGGAGGTCCATCTCTACTTCACGTTCTGGGGACTCAATATCATTCGAAAGAAGACCGTTCAATCGTTGAAGGTGTCACCCGTAGGAAACCCGGCCATGCCAATGCCCAACATTCTCGGGATGATCCCAGGAATGACCCGGCTGGCCACACGGATGATGAAAGGATCGATGCAGAAGATCAAAATGCCATCGATTCAGGAAATGATCAAGACAGCAAAAGAATCCGGTGTCCACTTCCACGCCTGCTCATCATCCATGGATGTGATGAACGTGACCAGGGATGATCTCATCCCCGAGGTTGACGATATCATAGGCGCAGCAACGTATCTCGACCTCGCATCTGAGGATGCGATCACACTCTTCGTGTAGAGGGAGCGCTCATGGAAAACCCCGTCATAGTAAAACCTGCAACTGTTGTCGACTCGCGAGGTACAATGTGCCCTGGACCCATCACCGACCTTTTCAGAGCATACCGGAACGCTAGCATTGGAGACGTCATCGAGCTGTGGGCGACGGACCCGGCCGCCAAGCCCGATACACAAACCTGGGCGAGGAGGAGTGGTAACGAGATCCTATCGATAACTGATGAGAAGGACTTTGTGCGCATCCAGGTTCGAATCCTGAGGAAAGGACGACAGCAGGGCTAGGAAACATGAGGGAGCATACCATGAACATTGTTGTTGTCGGAGGAGGTACATGTGGAACGCTGGCCGCTAACCTGGCCGCTAAACAACTCCACAAAGAGCTAGCAAGCGGCGCTGCCCAAGTCTTTCTAGTTTCCAGCGCAAAGTATCACGCGTTCCAGCCAGGATACTTGGAGATCGCCTTCGAAGGGAAAGACCCGCACAAGGTGATCCGCAAAGAACGAGAACTCGTGAACGAACACGTGTCCTTCATCGAAGAGAATGTTGCAAAAATCGAACTCCAAGGACAAGAACTTCTTCTAGAATCAGGACGGAAACTCAGCTACGATTATCTGATCATTGCAACGGGAAGCGTGCCGAACCCGGACGCGATTCCAGGATTCAACGGTGGAGCCTTGAACTTCCACACTAGCCCTGAGAATTCGGTGAAGACATGGAATGCGATCCAACAGCTAAAGGAAGGACATGTAGTCTTAGGAATTGCAGGGGTCCCCCACAAATGTCCCCCGTCCCCAAACGAAGCAGTCTTTCTACTGGACGACTACCTGCGGAAGAACCACAAGCGAGACAAGGTAAAGATCACATTCCTCACACCATATCCACGCCCCTACCCAGCAGAACCAATGTCCAAAGTTGTCGAACCCCTCTTTGAAAAGAGAGGAATCGAAGTGGTCACATTCTTCAACGTAGAATCAGTCGACCCCATCAAGAAAGAACTCTACTCTCTAGAAGGTGAAACGGTCTCATACGACACATTGATCATGGTTCCTCCTCATCGAGGCGCCGACGTGATAATCAAGTCAGGAATCGGTGACAAAGATGGCTGGATCCCAACCGACAAGCACACGATGAGAATAACTGGCTACGAGAACGCGTACGCGATCGGAGACTCAACGAACATTCCAGTTTCCAAGACCGGAGTAACGGCTCATTTAGAAGCGATAGTAGCTGTTAGCAACGTCGTCTCGTCAATTCGCAAACTTGGAGAGCTGCACAAGTACACTGGTCGAATCAACTGTCCCTTCGAAATGGGCTCAGGGAAGGCAGCCTTCGTCGTCGGGACTTATGACAAGCCCGTGAAACAGATCCACCCAACGCGAATTCGCCATTTGATGAAGAGGGGATTCGAGAAATTCTACTGGCGAACCCTCTCAGGAAACTGGGACTGGCTACTCAATGCCTACTTCGGTAAGACTCAGACTGTAGAGACACAGCCTTCTCCTTCCAAAGCTGTCGCATAGAACTCGGGACAAGAGATCTCAGAAACGGAAAGATAGTCGGCATGGGACAGAGAATGAGTCCCTGGATTCTCCAATTGGCATGATTCCGGAAGGAGTGGAATGACTCACGAAGAAGGTTCTTATCCCCCTCACAATGAGGCGAGCATCATGAGTAATCTGAAAATAGAACTCGAACACATCAAGCACCATATCAAGTACCCCGCTAACAAGACGCAGGTCCTAGCAGCATGCAACAACATGACGGACGTCCCATCAATCGACAAGGAATTCGTCACCAAATCTCTCCCTGACAGCAACTACAAGGGCCCCGAAGACGTCGTAAGGGCCCTCCTCACCAAAGTCTAAGCTTCCTCCAACTTCCCCCCTTTTTTTTCTTTAGCGTCCGACCTAATCGCCGGCCCTATTCTTTTGCGGAAAAAAAACAGTATTCTAGATCTCGGTCCGACATCGATAGACGGCCTTTGTAGCTAGTCGGGCTGAAGGTTCTCCAGAAATGTCGCGGATGGCACAAAGAAGAGGTTCCCGGTGGCCGCCCGGCTATAATCCAGCAGCCGGTCATAGTTGCCTGCAGGCTTGCCCACGAACATGTTATGCAGCATCTGCTCGATTGTGTGAGGAGAACGGCTGTAGCCGATGAAGTAGGTGCCGAACTCTCCCTGACCAGCGTGACCGAAGGGCATGTTGTCCCGGAGTATCTTGATCTCCTTTCCATCCTCCACTATCTTGGTCAGCGCGTTATGCGCATAGGTAGGCTTGACGGAGTCGTCCAGCTCTACATCGGTTAGCTTCGTCCGGCCAACGATGTGTTCTTGCTTTTCCGTCGGTAGCTTATTCCAGCCAGCTAAATCGTGGAGGTACTTTTGCACAATCACGTAGCTGCCTCCAACGAACTTGGGATCCTCGCCGCCTATGATGGTGGCATCAATAGCCTCCTGGCCTTTGGGATTCTCAGTCCCGTCAACGAAGCCGATGAGGTCACGACTGTCAAAGAAACGGAATCCGTGTACTTCGTCCGTAGGAGAGACTGCGGCTCCAAGTCGAGCCATGATTCGCGTCGCTAGCTCGAAACACAGGTCCATCCGCTGCGCTCGGATATGAAAGAGCACATCGCCTGGTGTTGAGACGGCGTAGCGCTCTCCCGCGCGGATCTCCCGGAACTTGTGCAACTCCGCGGGCCTCGGCTGCCCGAAGACGTGGTCCCACGCTTCTGACCCAAACCCAATTACGCATGAAAGGCTTCCCTCAAGTTCGCGAAACCCCACTGAGCGCACGAGCGCGGAGAGGTCAGCACAGAAGGATCGGATTGCGGTTCGATTTC
>WNFX01005418.1_pt1 | contig 20864 bp, 19 predicted proteins | sample 5400111 | NCBI WGS metagenome assembly WNFX01 (sample SAMN13153363, study PRJNA577476) | soil metagenome | isolation source: 40 cm soil or saprolite under grassland replicate 1 | place: USA:California | collected 2016-06-15 | reverse complement strand
CGCCCGGCCCGACCGCGGCCCCACGTCAGCGCCAATCACTCAGTGAGGCGGCGCAGCGGTCGAAGCTTCGGCACCGCGGATCTTCCGAGGTGCAGTTTCGCGAACAAAACGTTCCGAGAACGATGTTGCCGGCGCCTACGCTCGCCAGGGCCAGGTAGGCGACGAACCGGCTGCGCATCGGCCCGGTGAAATCGACCAGCACCAGCATGGCGAACGATCCGAAGGCAGCGAAGATGGCCGTCTGCGGGTTCCCGATCACCTTGTCGGCGAACGCGAAGACGGCCGGCATGACGATCGCCGCGCGTGACGCGCTCTTCAGCGAGGCCAGGCCCGAATCCTTAAGCGGAAATTGCGGAATCGTCGCGTGAATGTTCTGGGCGACCCGCCATAACGGCGGCCACGTCGATCCTGCCCGCCAAGGGAGGCGCGCCACGGTTTCCGATCATAGGACGAAGTCCCCGTCGCGCAGGTCGAGGCGACGCTGTCTCTTTCTAGAATCAGAATGTGGCGAGGCTCGCGTTTGTCTTGTCAGACACTGTGGCCGAAGAGGCGGCAGCGGCTTTCGCCGAGCATGAGCGCCAAATCCGTGCCGCCTGGCGTACGTCGAGGTTCGACACACCGGTGGAACGTCAGTTCCCGGTGTCCTGACGAGCGGCGACGTGGATCTGCACGTGAGGGCCGAGAAGCAGACGTTCGCGTCAGCCCGTGACGTGCTTTGCGAGCTTTACGAGCCTCTCTACCCTGACGCCTGGCACGATGAGAGCGCGTATTTCTTCGCCGCCGGCTCGACGCCGCCGGTCGAGGTTGCACTGACCGTGATCGGGACCCTTGACGACCTCCACCACGGCGAGGCCTGGCAGCAAATCGAAGCCGATCCTGAGCTGATCAAGCGTTACAACGCCTTGAAGCGAGCTCACGAAGGCGGCTCGGAGGATGACTACAAGGCGGCGAAGAGGGACTTCTTCCACGGCAACTTCGGCCTGTAGAAACTCTAATTGCCGCCTTATTTGCAGGAGTTTTCTGTTGTCGGGGGCCGTTACATATCCGTAGCCGCGGGTAGGGGATTTGTACCTAGCAGGTCACCTGACGACTCGAGGGCGAGGGCCCTCGAAAGGGGTTGATGCACAATGACAGTCGCAGAAATCTGGACACACAGCGTTGCGGCCGCGCCTAACGTCGACCTTTCTGGGTTCAAGGTCGAAGCGATCGATGGGAGCATCGGCAAGGTCGATGAGGCCACCTATGAGGCCGGTGGCAGCTTTGTCGTGGTCGACACGGGTCCGTGGATCTTCGGGAAGAAGGTCATGCTCCCGGCCGGTGTGATTCGGGACATCGATCTGGACACGGAGACGGTGTTCGTCAACCGCATGAAGGACCAGATCAAGAACGCACCGGAGTTCGACGAGAAGCGGTATCGCGACCAGGACTATCGGAACAAGCTCGGCAGCTACTACGACCGTGGTGGTGCCGGCTACTCCGAGCGAAGGTAGTCGCTTACCAGTGGGGCCGCCGGCAGCGCCGCAGCGTCGTCGGCGGCCACACTAACTATGTTCAACCACCGTCAACTGGCTACTGGACGATGGGCTAGATTCACGCGCAGCTGAACGGTTATTCGAATCGACGGCCGCTGACGAGTTCGCCCGGATCGCCCTCGAGCGATTCGGATCGATCTCCCAGCCGAGACCATCGTGGGCTTGCCTCGCAACGTCGCTCACCCCTCCCCAATTCGTGCTCAGTGTTAGAAAATGGCTGCTCCGGGGCAAATCTGTGTTGAACCACAACGCACTTGCGAAGGGGAGTGAGGTTATATGCGGCGCTTGATTCTCTGTCTCGTTGTCGCCTGCGCGGTCGGCGTGCCTGCCGCCAGCGTGGCGTCGGCGAAGAGCGACGTGGGCGTGATGTGCGTCCTGCACGCGAAGCTGGCGGCCAAGAACGAGACGCCCCCCACGACGTCCGCCGCCAAGGGTCACACGCTGATCAAGGTCCGAAACAACGGGACGATCGAGTTCAAGACCCACATCAACAACAAGAACCACGAAACGTTTACCGCCGGCCATATCCACCAGGCGCCAGTCGGCGTCGCCGGGCCGGTCGTCGTACCGCTGTTCGTCGCGCCGACCCCGGCGACGAGCGCCCGCCACATCAAGCAGAGCGGCGTAGCAACCCCGAACGCCGGCACGACGGGCACTGCCCTCTGCCAAAACCCGAGCGCCTACTACGTCAACTACCACACGACGGCGTTCCCGGCCGGCGCGATCCGCGGCCAACTGCGCTAGCGCGCGAGTCTGGAGGGGTGAGCGAGGGCTCACCCCTCCTCGCGCCTAACGAAGAGCTGGTGCCACGGTCCCGCGGTCGCCGTCGCGCGCAGTCAGCGCCGTGTAGCGGCCGCCGCCGAGGATCAGGTCCTCGTGCGTACCCGACTCGACGACACGTCCGTGGTCGAGCACGATGATCTGGTCGGCGTCGCGCACGGTCGAGAGGCGGTGTGCGATCGCGATCGTCGTCCGTCCCTCCGAGAGACGGTCGAGCGCCTCCTGGACCAGCCGCTCGGTTTTGGTGTCGAGTGAGCTCGTCGCCTCGTCGAGCACGAGGATCGGCGGGTTGCGCAGGATCGTGCGCGCAATCGCGATCCGCTGCTTCTCGCCGCCGGAGAACCGATAGCCGCGCTCGCCCACGACGGTGTCGTACCCGTCGGGCAACGCCGCGATCACATGATGGATGCGCGCAGCTTCGGCGGCCGTCTCGATCTCCTCGTCGGTGGCGTCCGGCTTGGCAAAGCGCAGGTTCTCGCGCACGGACTCGTGGAAGAGATACGTCTCCTGCGAGACGACGCCGACGAGGTCGGACAACGCCTTGAAGCTCAGATCGCGGATGTCGACGCCGCCGATCGTGATGCGCCCACGAGTGGCGTCGTACAGACGCGCCGCGAGGTAGCCGAGCGTGGTCTTTCCCGAGCCGGTCTCTCCGACGAGCGCGGTCGTCGTGCCTGCAGCCACGGTGAAGGAGACGTCCTGCAGCGTCCAGTCCTCGCCGTAGCGAAACCAGACCTGATCGAAGACGACGTCGCCGGCCTGTCCGACGGCGAGCGCGTCCGGCCTTTCCTCGATGTCGATCGGCTGGTCGAGGTATTCGAAGATCCGATCGAACAGCGCAAGGGAGGTCTGCACGTCGAGGCCGACGCCGAGCAGGGACCCGACCGGAAAGAAGAGCCGTGTCTGCAGCGTCGTGAAAGCGACGAGCATCGGGATCGAGACCGCAGACGATCCGTGCGCGAGCGCGAGCCCGCCGAACCAGTAGACGGCGGCGGGCATGATCGCGAAGCTCGTCTGGATCGACGCCATCACCCAGCGCCCTGCCATCCGCTGACGCACCTCGAGTGCGGCGAGGCGCAACGAGTCCGCCTCGAAGCGATCCGCGAGCTCGTCTCCGCGCCCCATCGTCTTACCGAGCATGATCCCCGAGACCGAGAGCGACTCCTGCACGAGGCTCGAGATGTCGGCAAGCGTCTCCTGAGTCGTCTTCGCGATCCGCCGCCGCTCGTTGCCGACGCGACGTGTGAGCAGCACGAACAGGGGAATCAGCGCGAAGGCGAACAACGCCAATTTCCAGTTCAGCACCAGCATGCCCACCATCGTCGCGGCGACGGTCGTCACGTTCGACGCGATCGACGTCGCCGTGTTCGTGACGACGTTCTGCACGCCGCCGATGTCGTTCGAGATCCTCGACTGCACTTCGCCCGTGCGCGTGCGGGTGAAGAACGCGAGCGACAGGCGCTGCAGATGGCGGAAGACCGCGGCGCGCAGATCGTGCATCACGCGCTGGCCGATCTGATTGGAGAGGAGCGTCTGGATCACGCCGAGCACACCGGTCGCGATCGCGATTGCGATGATCCCGCCCGCGTTGAACGAGAGCGATGTCGTGTCGTTCCGCCCGATCGCCTCCAGCACGTTTTTGAGCAGGAAGGCCGGGACCACGCCGAGCCCGGCCGAGACGACGATCAGCAGCAGGACTCCTCCGAGCCGGACCCTGTAAGCCGCAAAGAGCCGGCCGATGCGGTTCAAGTTCGCGCGGCGCACCTCCGGGTCGGCGGGGCGCTCCGGCGGCGCATCAGAAGAGTGGAAGAACATGCCCATCGAGGGTCAGGGTACGTCGCGAGGCAACATCGAGGTAACGTGCCCTGATGGACCCTGAGCGGGCTCGCGAACTGCTGGCGGAAGAGCGGAAGCGGATCGAGCGAACCCTCGCGAGACGCACGCACGAGGACGGCGGCGGCGAGCCGGGTGAAGAAGATTCTGCCAACCTCGCTTCCGACCTCTATCAGGACGAGCTCGACGAGGGCCTCGCAGACGATCTACGCGAGGAACTCGCCGCGGTGGAGCGCGCCGAAGCTCGTCTTGCCGCCGGTACCTACGGCCGCTCGATCGAGAGCGGCAAGCCGATTCCGGACGAGCGCCTCGAGGCAATCCCGACGGCCGAACGCACGGCTGAAGAGGAAGCTCGCTGAGGGAACGGTCGCGGCGTTAGCGCGCGAGTCGCGATCGAGCCGCTGCTGCTGCCGCCAACGAGTCCGCCACGCTCGTCGAGGTCGTTCGTGGGACACCCGCAGCCGCGTACGCATCTTCCTCGTCGAGGGTCTCGTGCTCGAGCAGTGCATTCGCGAGCGAATCCAGCTTGCTGCGATTCTCCTCGAGCAGCTCAATGACCGCCTGGTGCGATTCCTCGACGATGCGGCGCACCTCAGTGTCGACGAGCTTCTGCGTATCGGGCGAGACCTCGGCGGCACCCGGGAGGAACGGGCCCTGGCCGTCACGAGGTATCACCGCAATCGGGCCGATCGCTGAGCTCATGCCCCAGCGGCCGACCATCTGGCGGGCGATCTCCGTGAGCTGCTGGATGTCCGACTCGGCGCCCGTGCTCGTCTCGCCGTACACGATTTCTTCTGCGGCACGGCCGCCGAGAGCGACGTTGATCTTCGCCTGGATCTCTGGCTGCCGATAGTTGAAGCGGTCGCTCTCGGGCGCCGCGAACGTCACGCCGAGCGCAAGGCCGCGTGGGATGATCGAGACCTTTCGCACCGGGTCGGCGCCCTCGGTGAGCATGCCGACGATCGCGTGACCACCCTCGTGATAGGCGGTCCGCCGGCGGTCATCGAGGCTCATCATCACCTGCCGTTCGGCGCCCAAGATGATCCGCTCGAGCGAGTCGGTGAAGTCGGATTCGTCGACGACCTCATGGCTCCGCCGTGCCGCGAGCAGCGCAGCCTCGTTGACGAGATTCGCCAGATCCGCCCCGACCATGCCGGGCGTCGTCGAGGCGATCCTGCCGAGATCGACGTCGGGTCCGAGCGGCACGCCGCGCGTGTGCACCCTGAGGATCGCCTCTCGGCCGGCCCGATCGGGAGGCTGCACAGCAACCCTGCGGTCGAACCGACCCGGGCGCAGCAGCGCCTGGTCGAGCACGTCGGGCCGGTTGGTCGCACCGATGACGATCACGTTCGTGGAGGAGTCGAAGCCGTCCATCTCGGTGAGGATCTGATTCAGGGTCTGCTCGCGTTCGTCGTTGCCGCCGCTGAACCCTGCGACCCCCGAGGTGCGCGACCGGCCGATCGCGTCGAGCTCGTCGATGAACACGATTGCCGGGGCGGCCTCCTTCGCCTGCGTGAACAGGTCACGCACGCGCGACGCCCCCACGCCGACGATCGCCTCGACGAACTCGGACGCCGCCATCGAGAAGAACGGAACGTCCGCCTCGCCGGCGACCGCGCGCGCGAGCAGCGTCTTGCCGGTGCCGGGCGGACCCGAGAGCAGGACTCCGTGGGGTATCCGGCCGCCGAGCTTTCGGTACTTCTCCGGATGACGCAGGAAGTCGACCACCTCCGTCAGCTCTGCCTTCGCTTCGTCGATGCCCGCCACGTCTTCGAACGTCACCCGGTCGCCGGACGGTTGATACCGCCGAGCGCGCGAGCGGCCGAACGATCCCAGGACGTTCTGAACGTTTCCCGCGCGCCGCATCAGCCAGAACAGCAGGAAGATGAAAAGAACCGTCGGCCCGAAACCGAGCAGCAGGTTTTGCCACCACGGTGCTCCGGTGTCGAGCGGTTGGGCGTTCACGACTACGCGCTTCTGCTGGAGCAGTGCCGAGAGGGCGTCGTTGTTGGCGAACGCAGGGATCTCCGTTTGGAACTTGGTGGTCGGCTTACTTCCCGCGTACTGCTCCTTCTTCGTGAACGTGCCTTGAATCGCCGTGCCCTTGGACGTGATCTCCTTCACGTGGCCTGCTGTCACCTGCTCGAGGAAGAACGGGCTATACGGAACGCGGACGCGCGACGTCGGCTGCGTCGCCCGCGAGCCGAGGTAGAAGTTCAGGAGCAGAAGGCCGATTGCGAACAAGACCCAGCGCCTGCTGAAGCCAAAGCGAGGCGGCTGCGGTGTCGACGGCGAAGGTCCGCGCGGCGACGGCGGCGCGCCGGCGTTCTTGCTCTGATCTTCGCGGGTTGCGGTCGATCTGGGCGGACTCACACGTCCATCTTGCTCACATCGGCCGGGCTACGCAAAACGGCGCAGCCAGTCGGTCGAGGGGACGAAGTAGTACGCCCCCGTGACCGCCCGTGTGTAGAGCGTGAGCGCGTCGCGGACGCCGGTGGCCAATCCCGCCATGCTTTCCAGCATCGTGGAGAGCGGCCGCTGTTCCGAGCTGAAGCCTACGAACATGGTGCCGTGGTCGGTGACCGTGCCGTAGGGCATGTTGCGCCGGAAGATCTTGCCGAAGCTGTCCTGGTCGGTGCTCGCCACATGGGAGTCCGGTGCCTTGTCCTCGAGCTCGACGCTGTCGAGCTTCGCCCGGCCGATCACGCGCTCCTGCTTCGCGACCGGGAGCGATTCCCATGCGGCAGCGTCGTGAGTCCACTTCTGCAGCAGCAGGATCGTCCCTCCCGCTCCGGGGTTCCCCTCGGGCACGAGGACCAGTTCGGGGGCATCGACCAGAGTGGGATTCTCGGTTCCGTCGATGAAGCCGGTCAGATCTCGATCGTGTCGATAGGGCCAGCTCGAGGTCTCTTCGACGATCGACGCCAGCCCGTTGAGCTCGGCAATGGTGTTTCGTGCCACGTCGAAGATCACGTCGTACGCGCTTCCCGAGAGCCACAGGACGGCATCGTGCTGCGTGGCCGGCATCACGAAGCCGTCGATCCCGATCAGGTCTTCGTTGAACCCCTCGACGTCGGCGGGCGCGTCGTCGGGGGCGGCTTCTCTCCAGAGTTCCGGCCTGAACCCTGCGACCAGGTTGACGCCACCCATCGTCGTCCTCGGCTCACGAAGGGAAGAGATCGCCGCCACGAGCTCTCGGCCATGCCGACCGCTCGAGACATCGAACTCGAGGTAAGCGTGGGAAGCGGTGCCGAGGGCGAAGATCCCGCCTTGAGGAGCGCTCATTGGGCGAGTTCTGCCCAATGAGCGAGGGAAGGGGCCTCGGGGGAAACCGTGCGGGTTCCCCTCTCTTTCTCCTCAGCACACGCGGCGATCACAGCGGCGCGAGGGCTGAGGCGATCCCTGAGGAAGGGAGCTCGTGAGGGAAGACGCGCGGCGTCTCGTCCGCGAAGCGGACCGGTGGAGGGGGTCTGGGGGAACCGGGAGGTTCCCCCAGTTCGAACCTCTGAGTTCTTCACGGGAGCGAGCCGCAGGCGAGCGACGCTCATTCGTGAATCGTGCCTCGGCACGCGAGCGATCACAACCTGAATCGAGAGCACGGTCGCTCCCGCAGGTCTGAACGCGCAGTTGCCTGAGGCAACCCACTAGACAAGGAGTCGGATATGCAAATGAACGACCGTTCCCATGGTGCCCGCGCGTCAGTGCCGGGCATGGACACACGCTCTACATGTTCGGGAAGGACAAGAACGGTAAGAGCTCCTGCACCGGCCAGTGCGCGACTTTCTGGCCGCCATTGATCGCATCCGGGAAGCTACAAGCGGCAGCAGGCGCCAAGGCGTCCCTGTCCGGGAAGTCACTCGCTCGAGGCTGCGAGCTCGACCGCGGCACCGATCGGCAGCCACCGGATGCGCCGGCGGATGTCCTCCGGCGCGAGCTCGAACTCGCGCTCGATTGATTCTCGGCCCTCTTTGAAGTGCTTCCAGCCCTCGTAGTGCAGTGGGATCGCGGTGCGCGGGCGGATCAAACGGCACAGTTCGACGGCGTCCTTCGACGTCATGGTGTAGCGAACCGGCCCTGTTACCGGGAACTGCACGCCCCCCAGGTGGAGGATGGCAATGTCGACCTCCAGGCGGTCGGCGACCTGGCGCACACCGTCGTAGAGCACCGTGTCGCCGGAGATCCAGAGCACGCCGTGTTGCTGGCCTTCCCAGCCGAGGGCGAAGCCGATCACGTCGCCGGTGAGCGCGTGGGTCAGCGGCGGCCCGTGGCGGCACGGCGTAGCGGTGATCTCAATCGGCGGCCGCCCCGGTGCCTCGAGCCGGGTCGTTCCCCACGCCTCGAGCCCGCGAGCGCCGCCGCTCAGCCGCTTCGCGCCCGAGACGGTGGTGACGACCACGCCGGCCGAAGGAAGCAGGGGCCCGGCCAGCTTGACCGACCCTGTGCCCCAGCCGAAGTTGTACTTCCGGCCTGGAGGGTCGAACGTCGGGTCGGTCAGAAGCCGCCAGCCGTCCACCTCGATCAGAGCCGTCGGCCCGCCGATGTGCGTGATCCGTACGCCCGTCATGTACTCGCCACGCGCGATCATCGTCTCAGCCGACGCGATGTTCAAGCCGGCTCCCGGCGGCGCCGAGTCGTGTGGCCTTGACGTCGGCCACGGAGCCTGCACTAGGTCTGCGCCGCGGCCTGCTCGAGCTCGTCGATCTCGATCTTCTTCATCTTCAGCATCGCCGCCATCACCCGCTGCGCCTTCTCCCGGTCGGGATCGGCGAGCAACTCGGGCAGAACAGTCGGCACGATCTGCCAGGACAGGCCGAACCGGTCCTTCAGCCAGCCACAAGGCCCCTCTTCGCCACCTTCGGAGAGCTTGCTCCAGAACGCGTCGACCTCTTCCTGGTTCTTGCAACTCACCTGGAACGAGATGGCCTCGGTGAACTTGAATTCGGGCCCGCCGTTCAAGGCCATGAACTTCTGCCCGTCCAGCTCGAAGATCACGGTCATCACCATCCCTTCGGGGCGGGGTCCGGCTTCGCCGTAGCGTGCGATCTCCACGATCTTCGAGTTAGGGAAAACCGACGTGTACAAGTTCGCCGCCTCTTCTCCTTCGGTGTCGAACCACAGGCACGGAGTGATCTCGTTCATCGTTTCGCCCTTCTGTTGGTGGCCATCCTCGGTTAGACGATCACACAGCAGAAAAGTCATCGATCGCTCGACCGATTCGAACGGCCACGTTCAACCTGCAGGCAGGCCGAGCCTGCTTAGGTATTTCGCAAGGAAGATGCTGCGGAAGGCCGATGCCCCCACAGCAGGGGCACACGCAGGCCGCTTGCAATCCGCCGCCCGACGTGAGAGAGTCGCTTCGTCAAGTCCTGTGGGCCCTCGGGTTCGCAGGACTTGGCGTTTCAGGGCACACACTCGTCTTTAGACTTCAACGATGAGCGCGACGCCCAAGCATTCACCGGAGCCGGAAGTCTGGTCGCCCTCGTCCTGGCGCGCGTACCCAGCGCTGCATCAACCCGAGTGGCCGGACGCCGAGCAGGCGGAATCCGCCCGTTCCCGCCTCGCGTCCCTGCCGCCGCTCGTCTTCGCCGGCGAGGCCCGGCAGCTGCGCGATGCGCTCGGCGAGGTCGCCGCTGGGCGGGCATTCGTCCTCCAGGCCGGGGACTGCGCCGAGTCCTTCCACGAGTTTTCGGCGCCGCTCATCCGCGACAAGCTCAAGATCTTGCTGCAAATGGCGGCAGTCCTGACCTATGGGGGGATGCTTCCGGTCGTCAAGGTCGGACGAATCGCGGGTCAGTTCGCGAAGGCCCGCTCCTCGCCGACGGAAACCGTTGAAGGCGTGGAGCTCACGTCCTTCCGGGGACACATGGTCCACGGAGACGAGCCGACACTCGACGCGCGCGTCCCGGATCCCGAGCGGATGCTGCAGGTGTACCACCAGTCCGCGGCCACGCTCAACCTGCTGCGTGCGTTCACGAAAGGCGGTTTCGCCGACCTCATGCAGGTGCATGCCTGGAACCAGGAGTTCGTCGCAAGATCGCCCGAGGGACGACGCTACGAGGTGATCGCCTCGGAGATCGAGCGAGCTCTCCGCTTCATGGCGGCCTGCGGGATCGACCTGACCTCCGCGCCGCAGCTCCACCAGATCGACTTCTGGACGAGTCACGAGGGGCTCGTCCTCGACCACGAGGAGGGCTTGACGCGGCGCGACTCGCTGACCGGGGAGTGGTACGACTGCTCCGCGCACATGCTCTGGATCGGTGAGCGCACGCGGCAGCCGGACGGAGCCCACGTCGAGTTCTTCTCCGGGGTGAACAACCCGATCGGCTGCAAGATCGGGCCCGACGCCTCGCCCGAGGACGTGCTCCTGCTCTGCGAGCGCTTGAATCCGGACCGAATTCCCGGGCGACTCACGCTCATCTCGCGGATGGGAGCCGATCGCGTCTTCGACCTGTTGCCGCCACACCTCCGCGCGGTGCGCGAGTCCGGCCATCCCGTCGTCTGGGTCTGCGATCCGATGCACGCGAACGTCTTCACGACCGACTCCGGGCTCAAGACGCGTCACCTCGACGCGATCATGGGAGAGATCGAGGGCTTCTTCGCTGCGCACCGGCAAGAGGGGACGTGGCCGGGCGGGGTCCATCTCGAATTCACGGGCGAGGACGTGACCGAATGCCTCGGCGGGTCCGAAGAAGTGCACGAAGGCGAGCTGAACCTGCGTTACATGACCCTATGCGACCCGAGACTGAACGCGCGCCAGTCGCTCGATCTCGCGTTCCGCGTTGCCGAGCTCATGCGCCGCTATCCGACCTCGCACTGACCAGCTCGTGACCTCGCGAGCCGCGGCGTCGGCGCCGGTCCTCCACCCGTCTGGAGCGATCGGCCGATCGACCCTCCGCGCCGGGCTCGTCCACTTGCGCGTAGCACCCGCGCGTAGGCCTGCGACACGGTGTCCCCGCTCGCCATCACCTCGCCGGTCGAGCGCATCTCGGGCCCCCGATCGGCACCGTTCGCGAAGCGATCTTCCGGGAAGACTGCTTCCTTCGCCCACGCTCGCACGGCTGCCGCGCGAGCCGGGAGATTCAGGTCCTCGAGGCCGGCGCCCAGCAGCAGCCGGCACGCGTGGTCGACGAGCGGGATCCCCGTCGCCTTCGCCAGGAAAGGAATGGTGCGCGACGCTCGGGGATTCGCCTCGAGCACGTAGAGCTCGCCGCGGTACAGCGCGAGCTGCAGGTTGAGCAGTCCGCGAGCACCGAGCCCGACGGCGATCGCAGCGGAGAGCTCACGGATCTCGGACTCGAGCAGCGGGGTCACCGACGGCGCCGGGATGACGCAAGCCGAGTCGCCCGAGTGAACGCCGGCCGGCTCGACGTGCTCGAGGATCCCGCCGACCCACGCCGACTCCCCGTCGCAGAGGATGTCGACATCGAGCTCGAGCGCGCCTGCGAGGAACTCGTCTACCAGCGCCGGCTCGTCGAGCTCGAGCTCCTTCGGCCCTCTCGCGACGCGCATCCCGCGCCCGCCCAGCACGTGGTGCGGACGAACGAGCACCGGATAGCCCACGCGCTCGGCGACCGCACTCGCCTCCGCCCCGGTTGTCGCGGTTCCCCAGGCCGGGGCACGCAGGCCGAGCTCGCCGAGCAGAGCACCGAACCGACCGCGGTCCTCCGCGCGCTCGATCGCAGGCAGAGGATCGCCGAGCAGCACGAAGCCCGCACCGGCAACGCCCGGCGCCAGCGCGAGCGGCGTCTGGCCGCCGAGTTGCACGACAACACTTGCGGGCTGCTCCAGCTCGCAGACGTCGAGCGTGCGCTCGAGCGTGAGCGGCTCGAGATAGAGGCGGTCGCTCGTGTCGTAGTCGGTGGACACGGTCTCCGGATTGGAGTTGAGAAGCACCGTCTCGTAACCGAGACGTCGGAATGCCCCCGCCGCCCGTGAGCAGCAGTAGTCGAACTCGATTCCCTGCCCGATCCGGTTCGGGCCGGAGCCGAGAATCACGATCGCCGGGCGCGAGCCGTGCGGAACGGGGTCGGACGCCTCGTACGAGAGGTAGAAGTACGGCGTTCTCGCCTCGAACTCCGCAGCGCACGAGTCGACGGCGAGACGGCCCGGCCGCGTGCGCCGGCGCCGCACCTCGTCCTCGCCGACCTCGAGGATGCGCGCCACTGTCGCGTCGGGCAGCCCGAACCGCTTCGCGGCGGCGATGTCTCCGGTCGTGGCAAGCTCTCGCTCAGCGTGCGCGACGGCGCGCAGCTCGTCTGCGAAGTACGCGTGTACGGCGGGCAGATCGAGACCACGGCGCGCCGACTCGAGCAAGAGGTCCCAGCGCTCGGGTACGGGCTCGCCGCGAAGCCCGAGGTCGAGCTCGACCGGGGCTTGCTCACGCCCGTCCAGCGCTTTCAGGAACGCCTCCGCGAACGTCCGTCCCAGCCCAAGCGACTCGCCGACGGCACGCATCTCGGTGCCGAGGCGTGGTTTCGCGACTCCGAACTTCGCGAAGTCGAAGCGCGGGGCCTTGACGGCCAAATAGTCGAGCGCCGGCTCGAAGGCGGCGGTCGTCTTGCCGGTGATGTCGTTCGGCAGCTCGTCGAGCGTGTAGCAGACGGCGAGCAGTGCGGCGATCTTCGCGATCGGGAATCCCGTCGCCTTCGACGCGAGCGCGGATGAGCGCGAGACGCGTGGGTTCATCTCGATGACGGCGAGCTCTCGGCTCGCCGTGTCGTATGCGAACTGCACGTTCGCGCCTCCCGTGGCAACGCCGACGGCGCGCGCGCAAGCGAACGCCGCCTCGCGCAGGCGCTGGTATTCGCCGTCGGGAAGCGTCTGCTGCGGCGCCACGGTCCACGAGTCGCCCGTGTGGACGCCCAGCGGGTCGAGATTCTCGATCGAGCACACGACGACGCAGTTGCCGGCGATGTCGATCATCACCTCGAGCTCGTGCTCCTGCCAGCCTTCGAGGAAGCGCTCGACCAGCACCTGGCCGATCGGGCTCACAGCAAGGCCGCGGCGGACGAGTTCCTCGAGCTCCTCCCGCCCGCGCGCGATGCCGCCACCGGTGCCCCCGAGTGTGAATGCCGGCCGCACGACGGCCGGCAAGCTGACACCGTCGAGCTGATCGGCTGACGAGACGACACGACTCTCAGGAACGGGAACGCCCGCAGCCGTGACGGCCGCGCGGAATGCGAGCCGGTCCTCCGCGCGACGAATCGCGTCGACGTCGGCGCCGATCAACTCGACTCCCAAGCGGGACAGCACGCCCAGTTCGGCGAGCTCGACGGCCAGGTTCAGCGCGGTCTGACCACCGAGCGTCGGCAGCAGCGCGTCCGGACGCTCGCGTTCGATGATCTCGGCGACGGTTTCCGCGTCCAACGGCTCGATGTACGTCGCGTCGGCCCACTCGGGGTCGGTCATGATCGTCGCCGGGTTGGAATTGACGAGCACGACGCGATAGCCCTCGCGTCGCAACACACGGCACGCCTGCGCTCCCGCGTAGTCGAACTCGCACCCCTGCCCGATCCGGATCGGGCCGGAGCCGATGATCAGGACAGAGCGAAGGTCGGTGCGCTTCGGCACGTGCCTGCAATCAGCTCGAAGAAGGGAAGGGCGTCGAGCGGCCCGGGGGCCGCCTCGGGGTGAAACTGTACGGTGGCGAAGCCGTCGCCGGCGAATCCTTCCACCGTCCCGTCGTTGAGCGAGACATGCGTGACCTCCACGTCGCCGCCGCAGTCTGCGACCGCGAAGCCGTGGTTCTGAACGGTCACGAGCACGCGGCCCGTCCTCAGATCGCGAACGGGATGGTTCGCACCGCGGTGGCCAAACGGGAGCTTGAACGTCTCCAGCCGGAGCGCGAGCCCGAGGATCTGGTGACCGAGGCAAATACCGAAGACCGGTACCCGCCCGAGCAGGTCGCGGACCGTTTCGATTGGCCCGGCGAGCACCGCCGGGTCGCCGGGGCCGTTGCTGACGAGTACGGCACGTGGGCCGGTCTCGAGGATCGCCGCGGCGTCCCAGTCGCCCGGGACGACCAGGACCTCGAGCCCACAAGCGGCGAGGCGCGCAGGGATGGAGCGCTTCGTGCCGAGGTCGAGCACGGTGATCCGCGGGCCCGACCCGAGGCGGTACGGCTGCGCCGTCCCCACCGCACGGCCGAGCGGCCGGCCGTCGATCGGCGGCTCGGCGAGCGCGCGGGCGTGCAGCTCGTCCACCGGCGCCTCGCCGAGCGCGCAGCGAAGCACGCCGCCGTCGCGAATCTTCCGAACGAGCGCGCGAGTGTCGACGTCCTCGAGCGCAACGACGCCCTGCGAAGCCAGCCAGTGCTTCCAGGCTGGGCGCGCTCTACGCATCACGATCGCCTCGGCCTGCACGCCGTCTGACTCCAGCCGGCCCCGGTCGACGCCGTAGTTACCGATCAGCGGATAGCTGAAGGCGAGCACCTGCGCCATGTAGCTGGGATCGCTCGCCGCCTCCTCGTAACCCGCCATCGCAGTCGTGAAGCACGCCTCACCGGCCGCAACGCCGGGGGCGCCGACGGCGGAGCCGGCAAAGACGGTGCCGTCCTCGAGGACGAGCTTGGCTGGTCGAGTCGTTTGCATGATAGGTGCTTGATCCGCATAATACGCATAGATGTTCACGACTGCGCTCATCGGGTGCTCGGGCTATGCAGGCCAGGAGACGCTCGACCGAGTCCTTGCGCACCCCGAGCTCGAGGTGATCGCGCTCGGCTCGGACTCCCTCGCGGGGGCGCCGCCGTCTGCGCTCGATCTCCGACTCAACGGCTCGCTGCCGGCTTTCGTCCCGAACGCTGAAGCACTCGCAAGTGGGGCCGACGTTCTCTTCCTCTGCCTGGGCCACGACGAAGCGGCTGCACTCGAGCCGCCGGCGGAAGGGGTTGTCGTCGACCTGTCCGGCGGGCACCGGCTCCGCGACGCGGCGCTGTACGACGACTGGTACGGCTTCGCGCATCCGTTCGCCGGCGAGCTCGCGGAGTGGAGCTATGCGCTGCCGGAGCTCTATCCGCCGGCGGGAAGGCTGATCGCGAATCCGGGCTGCTACGCAACCGCGGCGTTGCTGGCCCTCGCACCGCTCGCGGATGCGATCGAGCCTGAGGGAATCGTGGTCGACGCGAAGTCCGGCGTGTCAGGCGCAGGCCGCGCGCTCAAGGCAAGCTCGCACGCAGGATTTGTGCTCGAGAATCTGTCGCCTTACCGAATCGGCGCGCACCAGCACGCACCCGAGCTGGAACAGGCGCTCGGCTTTCCGGTCTGCTTCGTCCCGCACCTGCTGCCAATCCGACGCGGCTTGCTCGCGACCTGTTACGCACGCGCCGTCGACAGCGGGTTGCGCGAGCGGCTGGAGGACGCATATGTCGACAGCGACGTCGTGCGCGTCCTGCGTGAAGGTGTCGCGCCTGAGCTCAATCGCGTGCAGGGCACGGACACCGCGGAGGTTGCGTTGTTCGATGACCGTTCGACCGGTACGACGATCGTCGTCTGCGCGCTCGACAATCTCGGCAAGGGCGCTGCCGGCCAGGCGGTGCAGAACGCGAATCTCGCGCTCGGTCTCGACGAGACCGCGGGTCTGCGGCTGACGGGAGTGTTGGTATGAGCGTCGCTCGCCTTCGGCTCGCTCCCGTGAGGGAAACCATGTTTCCCTCACGAGCTCCCTTCTTCAGGGATCGCCACAGCGCCCACAGCATGGCGACCGCCGCCGCGCGCGCTGAGGACCGCGACGTCGCTTGCGACGTCGCTGAAGAGGCCTTGCCGGCTTTGCCGGCATGGCCGCTTCCGCAGCGGGGAAACCTCCCGGTTTCCCCTTACGCCCCTTCCACCGCTCATTGGCCAAAGGACGGCCGATGAGCGTCACTGCGGCGAAGGGTTTCGTCGCGAGCGGCGTGCACTCCGGACTGCGCCGGAGCGCGCCCGACCTCGCGATCGTGCGCTCGCTCGCTCCCGCGGCCGGTGCGGCGATGTTCACCGCGAATCGCATGCAGGCGGCGCCGGTCCTGATCTCCAAGGAGCATCTGGAGCTCGCGGAGCCCCAGGCCGTCGTGATCAATTCCGGTTCTGCCAACGCGGCGACAGGCCTCCGCGGCGAGCTCGATGCACGCGCGACCGCAGCAGAGGCGGCACGTTTGCTCGGCCTCGCGGTCGAGGAGGTCGTCGTGCTCTCGACCGGCGTGATCGGCAAACGGCTCGCGCTCGACAAGATCTTGCCCGCGCTCCGGACGGCGACGGGCTCGCTCTCGGAAGACGGTGGCGACGACGCAGCCGAGGCGATCCTGACGACCGATACGCACGCGAAGCAGGCGGTCGCGAACGGGCCGGGGTTCATGGTGGGCGGAATGGCGAAGGGCTCCGGGATGATCCATCCCAACCTGGCGACGATGCTCGCCGTCGTCACGACGGACTATCCACTCGAGTCGGGCGAGGCAAAGGATTTCCTGCGGGCCGCGGTCGACGAGAGCTTCAACGCGATCTCCGTCGACGGCGAGTGTTCGACGAACGACACGGTCGTGCTACTGGCGAACGGCGCAAGCGGCGTGCCGCGCTCCGCTGCAAGCGATGCGGCGTTCGACGAATGTCTACATGCCGTCTGCGCCGACCTCGCGGGCCAGATCGTCACGGACGGCGAAGGCGCGACCTTCACAGCGGCGATCAGCGTCAGTGGCGCAGCAAGCGATCTCGAAGCGAAGGCGATCGCACGGCGCATCGCGACCTCGCCACTCGTGAAGACGGCGCTGTTCGGACGCGATGCAAACTGGGGGCGCGTACTCGCGGCAGCGGGGTCGGCGCCGCACAACGGCGGCTACGCGCAACTCGATCCCGATTGCGTCACCCTCGACCTCGCGGGCGTGCGTGTCGTCGACGCGGGCGCGCCGCAGGATGTCGAGCCGACGCTCGACGGTGCAGGCTGCACGATCGTCCTCGACCTGGCGCTCGGCGAAGGATCAGCCAGCTACCTGACGAGCGACCTCTCGTACGACTACGTCCGGATCAACGCGGAGTACCGCTCGTGAGTCTCGTCGTCCTCAAGTGCGGCGGCGCGGTTGCCTGCGAGTCGGCCGGCGCGATCCTGCGACTCGCCGAGGCGGGCCACGACGTGTGCGTCGTGCACGGCGCCGGGACACAGATCTCCGAGGAGATGGAGCGGTTCGACATTCCCGTCGAGTTCGTCGGCGGCCGGCGCATCACCACGACGGCGGGACTCACAGTCGTTCGTTCGTCCTTCGCCGCCATCAACCGGGCGCTGTGCACCGCGCTCGGGACGCGTGCCGTCGGTCTCTTCGGCGACGAGATCGGGCTCCACGCCGTACAGATCCCTGCGCTGGGGTGTGTCGGCGATCCGCTGCCCAGCCGGCCGCGCGCGGTCGTCGAGGCACTCGCATCCGGCCACATCCCGGTTGTCGCCCCGCTCGGCGTCGGGCCGCTGAATGTCAACGCCGACGATGCGGCGGCGGCACTCGCAGTCGGGCTCGAGGCCGACCGGCTCCTGTTCGTCACCGACGTCGCGGGCGTCTTCCACGGCGGTTCCATGCTCACGAGCATCGGCGCAGGCGAAGCCGACCGGCTGCTCGGCGACGGCACCTTCGACGGCGGGGTCGTTCCGAAGTTGCGCGCTGCGGTGATCGCCGTGCGCAACGGCGTGCGCACCGAGATCGGCGAGACGGCGGTCGTCGCATGAGCGTCGCTCGCCTTCGGCTCGCTCCCGTGAGGGAAACCATGTTTCCCTCACGCGCTCCCTTCTTCAGGGATCGCCACAGCGCCCACAGCGTGGCGACCGCCGCTGCGGGCGCTGAGGAGAAAGAGCGGGGAAACCTCCCGGTTTCCCCTTACGCCCCTTCCCTCGCTCATCGGGCAGAGACCGCCCAATGAGCACCGTCGCGCACTCCCCCGTGCTTCCGGTCTATGCCCGCCAGGACCTGACGTTCGTCAGCGGCGAGGGAACGACGCTCTACGACGCCGACGGCCGCGCGTATCTGGACTTCCTCGGCGGGATCGCCGTCGTCGGGCTCGGCCATTGCCATCCGGCGCCGCTCGCGGCCGCGCATGTCCAGCTCGACCGGCTCTGGCACGTGTCGAACCTCTACTGGACGGAGCCAATGGTCGAGCTCGCGCAGCGTCTCTCTGCACGAGCCGGCGGCGCGCGGGCGTTCTTCTGCAACTCGGGCGCAGAGGCGGTCGAGGCAGGCCTGAAGTACGCGCGCAAGGCGACCGGGAAGCCAGGTGTCGTCGCATTGAGCGGCTCGTTTCACGGCCGCACGATGGGCGCGCTCTCGGTCACCGGCCAGCCCGGCAAGCGCGAGGCGTTCGAGCCCCTGCTGCCACACGTGCAGTTCGCGGACCCGAACGACGCCGACTCGCTCGAGGCGTCAACCTCCCCGGAGACCGGCTGCATCCTGCTCGAGCCGGTGCAGGGCGAAGGCGGCGTGCACGTGCTCGAAGCCGCGTTCGTCGCCGCCGCGCGCCAGATCGCCGACGAAACCGGTGCAGTGTTGCTCTTCGACGAGGTGCAGACCGGAGTCGGCCGGACCGGCGCGTTCTTCGCCCACGAGCACGTGGGTGTCCGGCCCGACGCCCTCATGCTGGCAAAGGGTCTCGCCAACGGCTTGCCCATCGGCTGCCTGCTCGTCTTCGACGAGGCCCCGGAGGGCTTGGCCGCGGGAGACCACGCCAGCACGTTCGGCGGCAACCCTGTGGCGTGCGCCGCGGCGAGGGCTGTCTGCGATGAGTTGACGGACGAGTTGCTCGCAACCGTCACGGCGAACGGTCTCGTGCTTGCCGACGGGCTTGCAGCGCTGCCCGGCGTCCGCGAGGTGCGCGGCGCCGGTCTGATGCTCGGCGCCGAGCTCGACCGCCCGGCGGAGGATGTCGTCGCCGCGTGCGCGGAGCGCGGCTTGCTCGTCGGTACGGCAGGGGCGGACGTCCTCCGTCTGACGCCGCCGTTGGTCGTCACCACCGCTGAGATCGAATACGCACTCGGTGTCCTAGGGGAGGTGCTCGCATGAGGAAGTTCGAGCGGCAAGGCGTGATCCTGCGCCTCGTATCCGAACAAGAGCTCTCGACGCAGACGGAGCTGGCGGATGCGCTACACGAGGCAGGCTTCGACGCCGTTCAGACGACCGTCTCGCGCGACGTCGCGGAGCTCGGGCTCGTCAAGGTGCGGAACGTTGAAGGCCGGCTCGTGTACGCACCTCCAGGCGCGGCCGATCTCTCGCGCCTCGGCGAGCTCGCCTCGGCCCTGCGCCGCTGGGCACTCTCCATCGTTCCGACCGGCACGATCGTCGTGATCCAGACCCCGCCCGGCCATGCGAATGCGCTGGCACGGGCGATCGACGGGGCAGGCCTCGCGGACGTCGCCGGCACCGTCGCAGGCGACGACACGATCTTCGTCGCCGCCCGCGAGGGCAGCGGCAACGCGCTTGCAGACCAGTTGCAACATCACCTGGAAGGAGAAAGCCAGTGAACGGCATCGCCGTGCTCGCCTACTCGGGCGGGCTCGACACGAGCTGCGCGATTGCGTGGCTGAAGGAGGACTACGGCTTCGAGGAAGTGGTTGCCGTCCTCGTCGACGTCGGCCAGGAGGCGAGTTTCCGCCCGGCCATCGATCGCGGCAAGCTCGCGGGAGCGGACGACGTCCTGCTGCTCGACCGCAAGGAGGCGTTCGCAGACGAGCAGGTGGCGAAGGCGGTGCTCGCGAACGCGCTCTACGAGGGGAAGTACCCGCTCGTCTCCGCACTTTCGCGACCGGTGATCGCCGAGGCGGTCGCCGAGGTCGCGGTCGAGCTCGGCGCCGACGCGGTCGTGCACGGTTGCACCGGCAAGGGAAACGACCAGCTCCGCTTCGAGCTGGCCTTCAAGGCGAAGTACCCGGGCGTGAAGGTGATCGCCCCGCTGCGCGACCGCGTGTGGACACGTGACGCCGAGATCGCGTACGCCGAGGAACGTGGCATCCCCGTCGAGGCGAAGGCGGAATCGCCGTACTCCGTGGACGACAACCTGTTCGGCCGCGCGATCGAGGCGGGAATTCTCGAGGACCCGTGGACGGCGCCGCCCGATGACGCCTTTCTCCTCACCGCCGATCTCTCGGTGGCCCCCGCTCCGACCGACATCATCGTCTCGTTCGAGCAGGGCCTCCCCGCTTCTATCGACGGAGAGGAGCTTCCGCTCTTCGTGCTCGTCGGTGTCCTCAACGAGCGCGCCGGTGCGTACGGGATCGGTCGCATCGACATGATCGAGAACCGCGCCGTCGGCATCAAGAGCCGAGAGTTGTACGAGGCGCCGGCAGCGCTGACGCTGATCAACGCGCACCGCGCGCTGGAAGAGCTCGTCTTGACGAAAGGTGAGCTCGAGACCAAGCGCGAGCTCGAACCGAAATGGGCGAAGCTCGTCTACGACGGCGGCTGGTTCGCGCCGGTCCGCAGCGCGTACGACGCGTTCTTCGCGGCGACGCAGGAGCTCGTCACTGGCGACGTGCGCTTGTCACTCCAGCCGGGCGCGGCAATCGTGACCGGCCGGCGTTCCGACCATGCGCTCTACTCCGAGTCGCTCGCTTCGTACGGCATCGGCGAGACCTTCCCGCACCACGAGGCTGCAGGCTTCATCGGAATCACAGCGCTGGAGACGCAGCTCGTGGCCGCGCGCAAACAGGTGCAGGTCGCATGACGCTCTGGTCCGGACGCGTCGAGAACAACGTCGCGGAGGCGGTCTGGGACTTCCTGCGCGC
>WNFX01002042.1_pt1 | contig 20864 bp, 20 predicted proteins | sample 5400111 | NCBI WGS metagenome assembly WNFX01 (sample SAMN13153363, study PRJNA577476) | soil metagenome | isolation source: 40 cm soil or saprolite under grassland replicate 1 | place: USA:California | collected 2016-06-15 | reverse complement strand
GTCGACGTTCGCGGCGGTGGGGACCACGTCGATCAGCGCCGCGATGTACTCCATCCCGCCGGCCCGATCGAGGTCGCCGCGCCGGCTCAGCTCGTCGCGCAGCGTCACGGGATCGATGACGTCGCCGCGTTCGGTCAACGACATCATCGACCGGAACAGGAGACGGTGGCCTTCGCGATAGAACATGCTGTCGTCCAGGATCTCGGCGGCCTTGAGCGCCGCGTCCTGGTCGAGCATCATCGCGCCTAAGACGGCTTGCTCGGCCTCGTGACTCCAGGGCGTCTGCCGGCCGGCGTATGGCTCAGTCGTCGAGGAGGCGGGCGGCGATACGGACGTCATCCCAGGTTGGTCTCTTCCAGTTGGGGTTGCGCAGCAGCGCGGCCGGATGGTAGGTCACAACCACGGGGATGCCGCGGAAGCGGTGCACCTGATTCCGGAGCGCGCCTAACGATTGTTTGGTGCTGAGCAGGCTCTGCGCCGCCGTCCCGCCCATCGCCAGAATGACTCTCGGCTTGACCAGCTCGATCTGGCGGTAGAGGTACGGCAGGCACGCCGCGATTTCGTCGTATTGCGGCAGGCGGTTCTCGGGCGGCCGGCATTTCACGACATTGCAGATGAACACCTGCTCGCGCGGCAGCTTGATGGCCTCGAGGATCTTCGTGAGCAGCTCCCCGGCCCTGCCGACGAACGGGCGCCCCGTCTCGTCTTCGGTGCGTCCTGGCCCTTCCCCGATGACGACGAGGCGGGCGGTGGCGGAGCCTTCGCCCGGCACGGTGTTGGTGCGGCCCTCGCACAGCTTGCACTTGCGACAGGCCGCGATGAGCGTTGCGACGTCCTGGAGGCTTGCCGCCCGTTGGATCGGATCGGAGGCGAAGAGATCGGCGCTGGGTGGATCGAAAGAAAGACCGGGAGCAGGGAGCGGGGAGCGGGGAGCAGGCGCGACCGCAGAGACCGGTGCCGACGGCGCAGAGACGGCTCCCTGCTCCCTGCTCCCCGCTCCCGTGAGGATCACCGAGTCCCCACCTAGGAGCCGCTGCTGTTTCAAGTATTCAGCCGCCAGAGCCCGCGCGTCAGTCAAAGCGCTTCTTCCACCACGTCGAGGATTCGTTCGGCCACGTCGCGCTTGGGCAGCAACGGCAAGTCGACTTGCGTACCGTTGCGTCCCAGAATCGTCACGCGATTGGTCGTGACCTCGAATCCGGCGCCGGGCTCAGTGGCGTCATTCAGGATCACGAAATCGAGCGCCTTATTCTGCATCTTGGAGCGCGCGTTGGCGAGTCCGTTTCCCGTCTCGAGCGCGAACCCGACCACGATGATGCGCTTGGGGCGCTTGAGGCTGCCGAGGATGTCGGGCGTCGCTTCCAGCTCCACGGTCAATGGGCCGTTCGCGCGGGCGCGCTTCTTCGCCGCCGGGCTCTTGGGCCGGTAATCGGCCGGCGCCGCACTCATGATCAGGGCGTCCGCAGTGGTGACCACGCTCTGCAGCGCGCGCTGCATCTCTTCGGTCGTCTCCACGTGCGTCGTCGCGAGACCGGGGGGCGGCGGGAGCTCGGTCGGGCCCGTGATCAGCACGACGTCGGCACCACGCTGCTGCGCCGCTGCGGCGAGCGCGTAGCCCATCCGGCCGCTCGACGGATTCGTGATGACACGCACGGGGTCGAGATGCTCGCGCGTCGGGCCGGCGGTCACGACCACCCGCTTCCCCGACCATTTGCTCTTGTGCGGATCGCCGAGCAGACGCTCGGCCGCGGCGAAGATCGCCTCGGGCTCGCTCATGCGGCCGGGCCGCTCGCTCGGCCCCTCCGCGAGCGCGCCGACGTCCGGGCCGATGAATTGCCAGCCGCGCTGGGTAAGGGCCGTGATGTTCGCCGTGGTCGCCGGATTGGCATACATCGCGTCGTTCATCGCCGGCGCGGCGAGCACCGGGCGATCGGTGCGCGCCAGCAGCAGCGCCGTGAGCAGGTCGTCCGCCATCCCCATCGCAGCGCGCGCGAGCAGATGGGCGGTGGCGGGAGCGATGATCACGAGATCCGGATCCTTCGCGAGATCGATGTGCGCCAGCGCCCGGCCCCCCCCGCGGTCCCAGAGGGACGTGAGGACGGGGCGTCCGGTCAACGCTTCGAACGTCAGGGGGCGCACGAATTCCGCGGCCGCAGCGGTGAGCACCACATCTACGGTGGCGCCCGCCTCGGTCAGCCGGCGCGCCAGGATGCAGCTCTTGTAGCAGGCGATTCCGCCCGACACGCCTAACACGACGTGACGGCCGGGCAACGGCATCAGGCTTCCTGCTGGCGCCGCCGCCGGACCAGGCGGTACTTCAGGCCGCCGCGCACCAGCTCGTCGAACGCGCGCGTGGTGAGCTTCTCTTCCCAGTCCACCGACCGGTCCCGCGGGAAATCATTGACGTAGCGGGCGAACTTGGCGGCCACGAGCACGCCCAGGTACTTGTTCTGTGTCTGTCCTGCGACTTCTGCCGGTGTCACGATCCGCATGATTCAGCCTTTCTGTTGGTGCAGCCTATCGTAGAGTCGTTGTCTCTCGCGTTGGAGACCATCTAAATAACCGTTTAGCCATGCAAAGTCATGCTTATCTCGCCAAAGCTTCTCAGGGCTAGCGTCAACTGTCTTGACTACGGCACCGACAGCCTCGTCGAGATCATCATTCTTGATCCATCGCGTGAATAACGGCGCATGACCCAATTCCTCGATCGCGGTTTCCAGCCGCCGCTGAATCGCTTCCGGAGATTCACTGGCACGCGTCACAAGTCGCTGAGTCAGGACTCGAGGATCGCTCGGTAATATGAAAATCGTTATGGCGTTCGGTTCCAGGCGCCTGACCTGCTCCGCTCCCTTCACCTCGATATCGAGCAGCACATGACGCCCTGAATCGAGAATCGTCTGCACATCCCGTTTCAGTGTGCCGTACAACTCACCCGCGTACTCTGCATGCTCCAGGAACTTTCCCTGGTTCACTCCGTCGAGGAACGCGCTCGGTGTCCAGAAGTGATAATCGACGCCATCCTGCTCGCCCGGACGCGGCGTGCGCGTCGTCGCCGACACGGAAAAGCCAAACCGATTCGGATAACGATCCCGCACCGCCTTTGCGATCGTCGTCTTCCCACCGCCCGATGGCGCGGAAAGGACGACCAACCGTGGGGTCACTCCAGATTCTCCAGCTGCTCCCGAAACTTCTCGAGGTCGCCCTTCATCGCGATCACCGTGTGCGTGATGCGGGCGTCGTTCGCCTTGGAGCCCATCGTATTCACCTCGCGCAGCAGCTCCTGCGCCAGGAACCCGAGCTGCTTCCCCACCGCCTGGTCCGACGTCAGCGCCGCGCGAGCCGCCGCCACGTGCGAGCGAAACCGCACCAGCTCCTCCGTGATGTCCAGGCGGTCCGCCAGCAGCGCGATCTCGAGCGCGAGCCGTTGCGCGTCGATCGTGGCGCCCGCGGTCAATGCCGCCACGGCATGCTTCAACCGCTCGTGCTCCGCCGTGAGACGCGCCGGCGCCTGCTCTTCGATCGTGTGCGCCGCGGCCTCGAGCGCGTTGAGCCGGGCGTTGAGCTCGGCCGCGAGGGCCTGGCCTTCCCGCTCACGCATCGCGACGACGTCCCGCGCCGCGCGCTCGACCACCGGCTGCACGTCCGACCACTGCACGGGCGGCTCGCTGCCCGCGCCGCCGTTCGTTGCCGTCAGGACGTCGGGATGCCTGGCGACGAACGCCAGATCGACGCTGCCTTTCAGCTTCAGCTTCTTCTTGAGCTGCTGCGCGGCCGCGACGACCTGCTTGGCCCGCGACAGATCGACGGTGACCTCCCGCGCGGCCGCCGGCCCTTCGATCCAGCGGGCCGTCACGGCGACGTGACCCCGCTCGAGCAGCTGGCGCAGCCGCTCGCGCATCTCGATCTCGACGCCGCCGAGGTCCGCCGGCAGCTTGAGCTGCGCGTTGAAATAGCGGTGATTGACGGTGCGGATCTCGATGCGCAGCCGACCGCTGGACACCCGATCTTCGGCCGAACCGAAGCCTGTCATACTGCGTGGCACAGGGTGTTAAATGTAGTCCCGGCCGCCAGCCCTAGTTAGTGAAGAACCAGCGGGCGCCATATTCCTGGATGCTCTTGGGATAACCCAGGCCCTCCACGTAGCTCGACCGCATGATATTGACGTTCTGCACACTCCAGAACAGCGTCACGCCGGCGAGCTGCATCTCGATGTTCGTCTCGACGAAGCTCGCGCCCGCCATCGTGCGCTGCGTCGCTCCCTGGCGGCCGCCGAGGCCCCAGCGGCTCCAGGACTCCATCGCGATCTCACCGCGCAACGCGAAGATGCCGCTTTTGAAGACGCGCCAGAACTTCGAGTAGAACGCGGCCGAAACGCGCCCGTGCCGCGGTGGCTCGAAATCACCGCCGCCCACCACCGGATCGAAATACCAGCCTGAGAGTGCCAGCCCGGGGACGACGTTGATGCTGGCGCGCGCGGCGATGAACCCAGTGAGCGGCGTGGGATTCAGCGAGTCCACGGTTTGAATGCCCTTGGCGAATCCCAGCGGGGCGAACGGGTCACGCCGGCCACGGCCCACCTCGATCGTGAACCGGCGATTCTCGAGACGCAGCCAGCCGGCCATGTCGCGCGCGGTATGCGTCTGGTCCGTCGTCACGAACACCGCCTGGACGTCCTTCTGCCAGTTGACCTCGGCGCGCGCGGACAATCCCAGCGGCAAGGCGAGCCCGGTGGTTCCATAGACCTGCACGCCTTCGCGCTGGGCGCTGTACAGCCCCTGCCGAAACGCGCCGGCGATGGTAAACGGACGAATCGGTCTCCACCCGCCGCGTGCCTCGAACTGTTGCGGCAGCCCGCCGGCGCCGAACCGGGCGGTCCCGGCGAGCGTCAGCGTGGGCCACGCGCGGCTCAATTCGACGATGGCCGTCGAAACGGTGCGCGGCGCGACGGCGGTGTCGTGACTGACGGCGCTCGTCGCGACCGTCGTCGTCAGCCGCCACCCGAGGCCATCGTCGCGATCGGCGACGAACAACCGTAGGATGCGGTCGCGCCGCTCCTGCCGCCAGGCATCCACGTTGGGCCCCGTGTTGCGGTGCCAACTCGACGCGGCGAGCTGAAACGACGCTCCCATCCGTCCGCCCGGCGGGACGTAATCGGCCTTGAGCCACAGGTCGCTGGTCCCGAACGGCGTCGATGAGCTGTTACTCGGACCCTGGCCGATGCTGCTCCAATCCGCGAGCAGCGCGACGCCGAAGCCCGACCGGGTACGGATCGAGTATCCGGCGCGATAATCGGCGACGTCCTGCTGGCCGGTGACGACGCCGACTTGCGTGCGCGGTGTGGTCGAGCGGTGCCGGGCCGTGACGAGGTACACCTGCAGCGTCGCGGGCAGTACGATCACATCCACGCGCTCGATCGCGGCGAGCGGGATCCGAGCGGGATCGAGGTAGACCGAATCGCGACCCAGCGGCGCGATGGGGACGCCGTCCCAGTAGATCTCGAGCGAGGCGGGACCGCGCCCGCCGTACAGTACGATTTCCGCCTGGCCGTACCACCCGCCCCGGGCGACGTAAACACCGGGGATGTGGATGAGCAGATCGCTCAGCGTTCGGGTGCTCGATAACAGGATCGAGTCGACCGTGAACGTATAGCGGGCGCCCGCGGGGAGTGGACCGGGAGCAATCGCCGCCGGCATCGTGGGGAGCAGCATCGCGGCCGTGTCGGGTTTTGTCGTGTCGGCAGCCACGGTCGTGTCGCGCCTGGTCGAATCGACCTGGGCGGTCAGCGTCGCGGGCAGGCAGGCCAGGGCGATCAGCCCCGCCCGAATCAGGTGCCGGCGCGTTTTAGCAGGAATTCCGTGAATAGCCGAACACCGATGGCCGTGGGACCCTTCGCGTGGCTCGCGCCTTCGCCTTCGAGGTAGGCGGTCCCGGCGATGTCCAGATGGACCCAGGGGAAGCCGTCCACGAATTCGCGCAGGAACCACGCGCCCGCAATCGTCCCGGCCGCGCGTCCGCCGGAATTCTTGACGTCGGCAACGTCGGATTTGAGCAGGTCGCGATAGTCGTCCCACAGCGGCAACGGCCAGCAGCGCTCACCGGCGCGCTCGCCCGCGTCCCGCACTTCGGCGAGCAGCGCCTCATCGTTGCCGAGCATGCCGATGGCGTGATGCCCGAGCGCGACGACGACGGCGCCGGTGAGCGTGGCGGCATCGATCGCCGCGGCCGGTTTGAAGCGCCGCGCGTACGAGAGCGCGTCGCAGAGAATGAGGCGGCCTTCCGCGTCGGTGTTGATGATCTCGATCGTCTTGCCGAGATGGCTCTTCACGACATCGCCGGGTTTGATCGCCGTACCGGAAGGAAGATTCTCCGTCGCCGGAATCAGCCCCACCACGTTGATCTTCGGTTTGAGGCGCCCCAACGTCTCGAATGTGCCAAGCACCGCCGTGGCGCCTGACTTGTCGAACTTCATGTCCTCCATGTTCAGCGCGGGTTTGATCGAGATGCCGCCCGAATCGAATGTGACGCCTTTGCCGATCAACACCACGGGAGCACCCGATCCACCCGCGTACTCCATCACGATGAACCGCGGTTCTTCGGCGCTCCCCTGCGCGACGGCCAGGAGGGCACCCATCCCTTCCTTCTTTATCTGCGCCTTGTCCAGGATGGTGACCTTGAAGCCGTGCGCCGCCGCCAGCTGCTTCGCCTGCTCGGCGAGGTAACTCGGGGTGGCCACGTTGCCCGGCTGCATCTGGAGGTTGCGGGTAAACAGGTATCCGGCCGCGACCGCGTCGCCGATGCGCCGCCCAGCCTCCGCTTCTTCCTTGTCCGCTGGTTCGACCACCAGCTCGAGGGACTCGACCTCGGGCTTCGGGTCCTCCGGCTGTTTCTTGAGCTCGGTGAACTGCCAGCCACCCTGCGCGACCCCTTCGATCACCACCTGCGCCAGCTCGGCAGCGCCCAACCCGCCGCGCGCTTCCTTCGCGACCGCCAGTGCGAGCGCCTTGGTCCCGAGGCCGCGCGCGCGCTTGGCCGCAATCGCCGCCGCCCGACGCACCGAGCTGCGGGTGACCTCGGCGGCTTTGCCGACGCCAACGAGCAGGATGCGCTGCGCTTTGCCGCCGCCGTAGACGAGCAGGGTCTCGTCCTTCTTTCCTTTATAGTCGCCGCTGGCAATGGCGCGCTCGAGGCTCCCCTCCTTGATCGGCGCGGATGCTCCTTGCGCTATGACCATCACGAGCAACGGCGTTTCCAGGTTGGAAAGGGGGTACGTCGAGATGAGAGTTTTCATGCCAGGTGCTCGATGATCGCGTCGGCAAACGCCGAGGTCGAGACTTCTGTCGCACCGGGCAGCTGGCGCGCGAGGTCATAGGTGACGCGCTGCGCCGCGATCGCGCCTTCGAGCCCGCGGACAATTGCGCGGGCCACGTCGTCCCATCCCAGCTCTTCGAACATCATCACGCCAGACAGGATCACGCTGCTCGGATTGACTTTGTCTTGTCCCGCGTACTTGGGAGCGGTCCCATGCGTGGCTTCGTACACCGCAAATCCGTCGCCTACGTTGCCCCCCGGGGCGAGGCCCAGACCGCCCACCTGGGCCGCCGCGGCGTCCGACAGGTAATCGCCGTTCAGGTTGGGTGCCGCGATCACCGAGTACTCGTCCGGACGCAGCACGAGCTGCTGGAACATCGCGTCGGCGATGCGGTCCTTGATCACGACCTTGCTCACGTCCTCTTTGCGCTTGGCGCCTTCCGCCTCCGTCACGGTCTGCTCGCTGAAGCGCTCCTTCGCGACCTCGTAGCCCCAGTCGCGGAAGCCCCCTTCGGTGAACTTCATGATGTTGCCTTTGTGAACCAGCGTGACGGAGGGGCGCTTGCGTTTGATGGCGTATTGAATCGCCTTCACGACGAGCCGCTGGGAGCCGAATTTGGACATCGGTTTCACGCCGATGGCGCTGCCGTCGCGGATCTTCGCCCCAAAGCGACTGGTGAGGAACTCGATCACGGCGTCGGCTTCCGCGCTGCCGGCTTTGTATTCGATCCCCGCATACACGTCTTCGATATTCTCACGAAAAATCACGACGTCGAGCTTGCGCGGTTCTTTCACGGGCGCCGGCACGCCGGCGAAGTAGCGCACCGGGCGGATGCAGGCGTACAGATCGAGGATCTGTCGCAGCGCGACGTTCAACGAGCGGATCCCGCCCCCCACCGGCGTCGTGAGTGGCCCCTTGATCGCCACCCGGTGCTCGCGGATCACGCCGAGCGTCTCTTCGGGCAGCCAGTTGCCGCCCTGATTGAATGCTTTTTCTCCCGCCAGGACCTCGCGCCAGACGATACTGCGCTTGCCGCCCGACGTGCGCGCGACTGCTGCGTCGAACACCTTGGAGGCGGCCCGCCAAATATCCGGGCCCGTGCCGTCACCTTCGATGAACGGGATGATGGGGTGGTCGGGCACGATCCAATGCCCGTCCCGAAAGTCGATTTTTGCACCGACGGTCCCGCCGCGGCGGCCTTCGACCTGTGTTGGCATGGCCCCCATCTTACCACAAAAAGGTGGGTTGGCGGAACGCCTTAGGGCTGTACGGGTAATGGCAACGTTATGCGACTATCTAACTCCAATATCATGCGCGCGCTGATCACCCTCGTGATCGGCGGTTGCAATACCGGCTCGCTTTTGACCGGCATCTCGGGGAACGGGGGCGGCGGCGGGGGCAACACGCCTCCTGTGCTGTCCTTCTTCGTGCAACCCAATACAGCGAATGTCGGTCAGGCCATCTCGCCGCCGGTGGAGGTCCTCGCCCGCGATTCGCTCGGCAATCCCGATTCGGCGTTCACCGGCTCGATCACGGTGAGCCTGGCGTCCAACTCCACGGGCGCGTCGCTCGGCGGCACGACGGCGGTGAGACCTGTAAACGGCATCGCGAGCTTCGGGAGCCTGGCCGTCAACCAGGCCGGGACCTACACGCTCCAGGCGAGCACGACCGACGCGGTCACTGTCACCAGTGCGGCGTTTACGATCACGACGCGGTAGGACTGCCTACAGTCGGTAGCCGGCCAACGTTCCGGGCGCCGTCCGCAGGAACAGCATTCCCGCAATATCGTCGACCGCATAGACGGGCTCGCGCTCCTTCCCTAGATCGACGCGCCCCCGCGGCTGCCCGTTGTCCTTGTCGATCTGCAGCAGCACGTTGCCGTTCCCATCGGGTGAGCGCGTCAGCATGAATACGGATGTCGGCGTAGCGAGCGAGGCCTTGAAGCGTTTTGACGCGAGCGACGCTGCCTGGCTCGAGTATCCCTGCAGCTGGGCCCCGCCCTGGGTGTAGGCCGCCGCGAGCTGTCCCGTGATCCGTTTCGCGGTCGTGTCGGTCGCCTGCCGTGAGGCTTGGGCGAACGCGTCGCCGTACGCCGCGGCGGCGGCGCCGTAGAGACCGGCGCGGATGGAGTTGATCCGGTAGAGGGCGCGCAACAGGCCGGGGAGCTGCGGTGCGGGATAATAGGCTTGCTGCTTGATCTGTCCGTCGCGTCCGAGCACGACGAGGTTTTGCGACGCGATGAGCGCGATCCCCGCTGGGCGGATCTCCAGCGTGGTCGCATCTTCGTTGCCTTGCAGCTTGATCTCGGGGCTCAGCGCGCGATACGTGCCGTCCTGGCGGTCGACCGCGTACAGCTTGTGATCGCGGCTGGTAAAGACGTACAGCGTGCGCCCATCCACGCCATGCAGGAGCGCCGCTGACTTGGTGCCCTCGATGGCATCCTTGTACTTCGGCTCGCCGCGCGCCAGATCGATGACGTTGACTTCGCCGTTGGTGGCGGCGTCGGAGCGGGACACATAGAGCAGACCGGCCGGCGTCAGCTCCGCGTACGCGAGCTGCCCCTTGATCTTCACGTCTTTGGGAAGCCGCACGGTCGCCGTCGCGACGTCGAGCACATTCACGAACGTGCGCGACTCGGCATCCACGGCGAGCACCGCGGATCCACCGGTGATGATGGCATCCGTGACCGTGCCGCGCATGCGCAGCGGCTTGGCCGCGATGGTCGTCCCATCCTCGTAGCGCGCGATGTTGAGGCCGGTCTGCACCACGCCGTTCACGATCCGCACGTTCCCGGTCGCTTGATCCGCGGGCGGTGACTCCGGCAGGATGATGATCCCGCCCGGATGCTGCACGATGTCGTGCACCCAGCCCTCGATCATGGCGGGCTTGGCCCACAACGGCTGGCCATCGGCGAGCCTGTAGGCCATGAGCCGGTCGTCGAAGCCTACGTAGATGCGATCGGGCTTGTCGATTGACGGGAACAACCGCACGTGCCTGGCGGGATTGCCGGCGCGCGCGGTCGGCAGGGTGGCCGACCAGCGCGTGGCGCCGGTGCGGGCATCGAGCCCACGCAGGCTCGTCAGCGTGTTGACCACGATGACTTCGGGACCGGCCTGGAGCACCTCGAGCGTGGTGACCTCCGAGGCCATGCGCACCAGCCCCTGCATGAGGCCGCCGAGTCCGCCGCGCTTGGGCCCGCTTTGCTGGAACAGCGACTCGCTCACCCAGCGCTGATTGCCGGTTGCGAGGTCGTACAGGGCGACGACCGGCGGGCCGGAGGCGCGCCGGCCGTGCACGATGAGCGTGCCCGTCTGCGGCAGCACCCGCCGCGTCACCACCTGTGTCAGGTTCAAGCGTCGCGAATCGAAGAGCACGGTGCCCGTGACCGGATCGAAGATCATCGAGAGACCGGGCTTCGCCGCTTCCATCAGCAGTGATCCCTCGACCATGCGGACACTGTCGACCGGCAGGCCGCCCAGCTCGGGCTTCTGCCAGGCGATCTGGCCCCGCTCGATGTCGACGCCGGCGAGTGCCCCGTCGGTCGAGACGAGGAGCGCACCGGCGGGCGTGACTTGCTGCCAGCGGATGTCGCCGCTCAGGCGGACGGTCCATGCAGGAGCAGCGCCGACTACCGGTGCTTGGGCAGTGACAGCCTGCAACAGGACGAGGAGCGACGCGAGTGTCATGAGGGCCTCCTGTGGGGAGGCCACATATCCCCCCATGCGCGCTTCCCGCGCAAGGGGTGGGGGGATCACCGATGCCGAAAACGGACGTCTATGGTGCTCTGGGTCTCTATTCGGCTGGTCACCGGGCCGAATCCGAACGTGGTGACGGCGCGCATGTAATCCTGTAACGCGACGCCGGGCGCGACGTCGCGAAACCGGGTCCGCGCGACGAGCGTGCGAAGCCCGCGAATGCCGGAGCGCTCCGGCCGAGTGAGCGATGTCACCGTGAAGCGCAGCCGATACGTGAGGGAATCGAGGTAGGCCGAGCCGGCAATGTCCGATGTGCCGAGGCGCGCTGCGGGGGCGAAGTCGATGCGCACCAGGGTCTCGCCTTCGATCGTATCACGCCCGGCGAGCTGGAAGCAGTGGGTCCGATGGAAGACGCTATCGCCCAGCTCGTGCAACGAAGCGAGCGTTACGACGATGAGATCCTGGAACGGTCCCCATCCCGGTCCGACGATATGGCCGGGACGATAGGGGCGACGCGTTTCCCGCCGGTCGAGCTCGATCGTTCCCGCTGTCACGGGGATGGTGTCGCCGCGCCAAGTCACTTCACGGACCGTACGCTCGAGCCGGAACCGGAACGGGTTGGCGTCGTCGAGCAGATCGAGCCGGTGCGCACTCTCGACGAGCTGATCGAAGACGGCAGCGAGCGCGGGGTCGGCGCTACGATCCGGGGCGCCAGGTTGTGTGCATGCTCCCTGCGCCGTGATGGTGACAGGGGGTAGTTCGACCGCCAGGTGTCGCAACGCCAGCCGCACGGTCGTCGCCGTATCGCCAAGAACCACGATTTGTGTGTCGAGAGGCGCGTACGCGATCTGGCGGACGCTCAGCAGGTACGTGCCGGCGCGAATCCCCGCGAAGGTGAACGTGCCGGCTGAATCGGTGAAGCGTTTGGTCTGTGTCGGGAGCAGCGTAACGGTGCTGAAGCCGAGTGCCTCACCGGTCTCCGCACTGACGACGGTGCCGTGGAGGGTTGATTGTTGGGAATACGCGAGCGGTGCGGTCGCCAACAGAACGATGCATGCAGATGCCCGAGGAGAGAGTCGAACTCTCATGGGGTTGCCCCCGACGGATTTTGAGTCCGTTGCGTCTGCCATTCCGCCACTCGGGCCGAGCGCGGAATATAAAGCTAGTGCGCTAAGGGCGAGGCTCCAGCGGGATCTCGCTCCAGACCTCCGTGCGCGTGCCGGAGCCCACTGCCCCGCCGACCAACGTGCCGGCAGAACCCCCGATCGTGATTCCGACGAGGACGCCGACGCCCGCGAACGAATCGCCCGAGTCCTGCATGGAGGAGGCGAGCAACGCCCCGACCAGGCCCCCCACCACGAAGCCGATCAGCTGCCCTTCCAGAGCGTGGCCGTAGCTGCCGCGACTGACGGCCAGCGTGCCCAGGTCGCCAACGGCGAGCGGTTGAGGTGCCACGCCAGCACGGGGTTGCAGGACGATCGTGTCTGTGGTCACCCGCACGACGTTTCCTATGATTGGCGCGCCGCCGCGTGGCGCCACGCGCACTCGCATCCCGGGCCAGGGACCGATCGCCTGTGCACCGAGCTGCGTATCCATCGCCTGAAAGAGACGGGGCGCGCGCTCGCGAGGCCACAGAGTAAGCAAGTCCCCAGGCTTGGTGACGACCCGGACCGCCGTGAGCGCTCCGGTGTCCCGTGCGATCCGGAGGCGAACGTACTCGCCGTCGCCGAACAGCCCTCGTGGTTTTTCCCCGATGACTACCACGATCAGGGTATCGGGCCGCGTGACCTCGGCCACCGCCAACCCCTGTTGCTGTATGGCCGTTTCGGCGATTGCGGCCAGCGTGTCCGATGACGCGGCATAGTGGGCGAGCTGGCCGGCATCGGGCGGAAGCGCCCGCATCATCCCAACGGTGGCGCAGCCCGCCAGCGCGGGCAGCAAGGCGAGGGAGGACAGTTTTGAGAGTCGCATACGCGGGTGCCTTGAGAGGGACGCCCGAACACTGCACGTGCTGCATCAAGCACTCGTCAAGCGGCCGGGTCAGAAGCTCAGCTGCAGTTGAGCCACGACCGTCCCGCTCCGCTCCGCGCCGATCTGCCGGGACACGTAATCGACCGTCAGCCGCACGTGACGATCCGTCGAGTCGAGGTTCGCCCCCGCTGTTGTGGCGATGTTGCGTGGCTCGGCCACGGCGGGCCGGCGCAGGTCCTCCTGGCGCAACACGAGCTGGACGTGCGGCTCGACCCGGTAGGCGGCGATCACATACCAGCCGTAATCGTCCTTGCCGCCGGCAGCGCGGTGCTCTCCGATGTATTCCACGCGCGTGCTGGCGGGGCCCGACGTAAACATGCCGTCGACGCCATAGCGGGTGCTGTCGGAGCTATAGGCCGCGACGTTGGCGCCGATGTCCAGATGCTCGATCGGCCGGACCGTCACGCGACCCACGGCCAGGATCGTGGAGTCGGTATTGCTCACCGCGTTGCCGCCCTCGCCGTTGAACGCGCCGGCCAGCACGGTCGCCGTCGATCCCACGGCATAGGTCGCCATGACGCCGATGTCACGCTTGGGCGGCAACGACTCGGTGACCGCCGCACGGTCCGCCATCTCAATCGCGGACGGCTGCAGCAGGTACTCGCGGCTGAACGGCGTCTTGAATTGCCCGACCGTGAAGCCCCATGCCGAGCTGGGCGTCCACCGGATGAAGGCGTCGACGAGCCTGACAAGCGGGTCCCCGGGCGATGCGCCGCCCGTGCCGAAGTCGGCGCTCAAGCGATACGAGAAGTGGGTGGCTAAGCCGCCGTCCAGATAGACACGCGCTCGGTTCACCGTCGCGCTCAGGAGATGCCGTTGATAGGTCTCGCGCAGCTGCAGGAAACCGCTGAGCTTGGGCGCGCGATCCTGCGCACCCAGCCGAGTGGTGGTCGCGAGACAGCATACGAGGACCAATCCGGGTGTCTTGACCCTGCGCATAGAGATCCCGTTCCAGCAGCGTTCGGAGACGGCGCAATATAGTCACGTGGGCTGAGATGCTCGCACCGCGCCAAAAGTAACGGACGAATTTCGACGACGCGTGACCCAAAATTCTGTGGCCGCAAAACGCTTACGGCCAATACTCCCGTTGTTGCCGCCACGCGACACCAATGCTGGTTGAGCTGACCACGCCCCGCCCCGGCATGTGCCTTGCCCAACCGTGTCCGGCCGCACCGCCGAGGGTGCGACCGGAAGCTCTCGCAGTTCTGGCAACCATCTCCGTGCAAAGGAGAAGCGAATCATGCGTACGAGCACGTTCCTCGCCCTTGCGAGCGCCTTTCTCCTGACCGGCGCGTGTCGCGAGAATTCACCCCAGCCGCTCGCTCCCTCGTTTGCGTCCACGTCGTCCCTGCCCCACATCAACATCACCGAGTTGCCCTTGCCCGTGAGCGTAGACGCCGAGCTCACGGCGACGAACTGCAGCAACAACCCCGGCCCGAACATCACGCTCGATGGCGTGGCCGCACTCGGTGGCTTTGGCGTGGAAATGAGCTTCAGCAATAACCTGAAGGGCACGCACGACACCACCTTCGACAAACAGGTGGACCTCGCGCTGCAACCCGCGGGGCAGTCGATCACTATCCCGAAGCAGCCGGTGCTCGGCGGCGTGGGCGGCAACCCGTTCATGTGGGTGCAGTTCGTGAACGCCGCCGGCACGCCGACCAGCGACGAGATCTACCTCGGCCGGTGCGTCCAAGGCTCCCGGTACGGCTTCACCCATGCGGAGGTCACGACAGGCTCGGCGTTCGCCGAGTTCGGGATCACGGGCTGCCAGAATAGCCCGGGCCCGTTCATCAGTATAGGCGCCAGCCTGGCGTACGAGGGTCTGGGCGCGCAAGTCATCTTCCGGAACAACGACAATCCGGTCGGGGGCCCGCATGAGGCGACCCGCAGCCAGACCCTCTCTCTCATCCCGCCGGGGCTGAGCTTCACGTTCCCGAAGCAAGGAGTGCAAGGCGGCGTGGGCGGCAACCCGTGGATCTACGCCGGCTTCCTCGATGGCGGGGGTGCCAGGCTCGATGATCCGACCCTGTTGGGCCGCTGCGTGCAGATAAGCAAGGCGCTCAGCTAGCGGGTGAGAGGTGCAGAAACGAGAAGGCCCGGTTCGCGAGAACCGGGCCTTTATCGGCTAGATCCCCCGGCGCCGACCTCCACGAGTCCCCGGACGACCAGCCCCCATCCCCTGGCCTCTCCCCATCCCCCGCCCTTCGCGGCGCTCCATCCGCATCTCCGCGGCCCGCTGCATGAGGCGCGCGCGCATCTGCTGATAGCGCGCGCGTTGCACCGCCGTGAGATACCCCGACATCTCCCGGTCTTCATCCTGCTCGATCTTGAGCATCTCGGCCCGGGCGGAGCGCATCCCATCCATCAGTTTGCTCACGCTGTCGGCGTTGGCCGCCACGCCCGGCTGCATCTGATCGTCCAGCGCCCGGTGCCGCTGCATTTGCTGTTGCATGACCCAGCGCCGCCGCGCGCTGAAACGCTCCTGGCTGGCGCGCAGCTTCGTCGCCTGATCCTGCGTCAGCTGCAAGTCGTGCTGCACGCGCGCGCTGAAGCGCTCCTCGATTTGCGCGCGCAGCCGCTCGGCTTCGCCCGTATCGCCGCGTTGCTGCATGCTGTCGCGCTGCTGGGCGGAAAGCCCCCCCCCCGGCGCGAGCAGGACGGCAAGACTGAGGATCGCGAGTCTATTCATTTATCCCTCCGGGGAACGCAGCAACGCGCGCAGCTGCTGCGGGTCGAGTTCGTTGAGATCAGTGCCGCTCTCCGGCACGACCACGCTGTCGCCGGCGACGATCTCATCGAACGACGTGAGGACCTCGCGCAGCTCGTCCGCCGAGAGATCGCTCAGATCATCCGCCACGAAATGGGGGATATGCTCCGCCGAGTCTCTGTCCATCCGCACCTGCCGCAGGACGACCGCGCCGCCCACCAGGATCACGACCGTGGCCGCGATGCGGACCCACGCCTGCTGGATCCACATCGCCCGCGGGGCAGGCTGCTCGCGGAGCCGCTGCACGACCTTCCGCGCAGTCGCCTCGACGTCGAGCCGCTCCGCGGCATCCGCTCCCAGCCGCCGGGCCAGTTGGTTCAACCGGTCTTCATTCATCTCGCACCATCTCCTTCAGTCGTCGCACCGCGTGATGGTAATGCACCCGCGCTGCTCCAGACGTCGTCGCCAATGCCGCCGCGATCTCGTCGTATTCGAGGCCTTGCTGCGCCCGCAGCAGGAAGACTTCGCGCTGTAACCGCGGCAATTGCTTCAGTCCCGCCAGCAGCAACGCTTCCGCTTCACTGGCCTCGGCGTGGGCATGAGGATCGCCCCGGCCGTCGCGAACTCCCTCGTCGAGCGGCATCACTTTCCGCCGCGCTGCCCTGCGCCCGAAATCCTTCAGCACGTTGCCGCCGATCGTCAGCAGCCAGGTGCGAAACTGACACTGGCCGCGGAAGCGATGCACGCCGCGAAACGCGCGGATGAATGTCTCCTGCACCAGGTCGTCCACATCGGCTTCCGGTGCGCCTGCTCCCGCGAGAAAGCGCGCCAACGGCCGGGCGTGGCGCCCGACGAGCTCGGCCGCCGCCTGTTCATCCCCGGTTTGCCACGCGGCAATCAGCGCCGTGTCAGGGGGAGCCGTTTCGGTGCGCGCCAGAGGTTGCGCCATGTGCTCTGTTTGACGGTGGACGTGGAAAGTGGCCGAATATTAAGCCCTTGCCACTGTAGGACGCCGTAGATAGCTTCGGAATTCGAACGACCGTTCGAAACCCATGCGACCTTACGACGAGCGTCTCGATCACCTCCTTGCCCGCGCCGCCCGGGTCTTCGCGGACAAGGGCTACCATCCCACCACGATGCGCGACCTGTCGGCCGCCAGCGGCATGTCGCTCGCCGGGATGTACTACTACGTCCGTGGCAAGGAGGACCTGCTCGCGCTGATCCAGGAGCGCTGCTTCGCCCAGGTCCTGGAGGGCGCCCGGCAGGCCGTCGCCACCGCCACCGACCCGGAGGAGCGGCTTCAGGCTTTCATCCGGCATCACGTCGCGTTTTTTGCGGACCACATGGCCGAGATGAAGGTGCTGTCGCATGAGACTCCGCCACGCAGCGTCAGTGCCATCAAGCGGCGTTACGTGGATCTGCTCGAATCCATTCTCAAAGATGCGGCACCCGAACACAGTATGGTGGATCGCAGTGCCGCCACATACATCCTGTTTGGCATGATGAACTGGATTTACAACTGGTACGACCCCGCCGGGGAAATCGATCCCGCGCGACTGGCCGATCTCATGGCGAGCATTTTCCTCGGCGGCTTCGTCGAGACCCATTCGGAGGCTAAGTAATCATGGCAACGATGACCGAACCGCAGGTCAAGACACTTATTCAGTATCGCGTGGAGGACGGGCTGGCGATCATCGAGCTCGACGATCCCCCCGCGAATACGTACACCTTCGAAATGATGCACCAGCTCGACGAGGCGATTCTCAAGGCGCGCTTCGACGACGGCGTCCATGTGATCGTGATTCGCGGCCGTGGCGAGAAGTTCTTTTCCGCCGGCGCGAATATCGCGATGCTCAACAAGGTGACGCCCCGCTTCAAATACTTTTTCTGCCTGCATGCCAACGAGACCTTGAACCGCCTGGAGCAGACCCCCAAGCTCACGATCGCCGCGCTCAACGGGCACACGGTGGGTGGCGGCCTCGAGATCGCGATGGCGTGCGATCTCCGCCTCGCCAAGGAGAACGCGGGCAAGATCGGGCTGCCGGAAGTGAACCTGGGTGTGCTGCCCGGCACCGGCGGCACGCAGCGGCTGGCGCGCATCGTCGGCAAGTCGCTCGCGATCGAGCTGATGGTGAAAGGCGAAACATTCTCGTTCGATCGAGCCAAGGAGCTGGGGCTCGTGAACGAAATCTTCCCCGCCGACGCGTTCTGGGAGCAGGTGGTGCTGTACGCGAAGCAGTTCTGCCCGCCGCACAAGGCGTCCAAGGCCGTCGGATTGATCAAGCGGTCGGTGCAGTCGGGCGCGGAGGTCCCCTTCGAAAGTGCCCTGGCGATCGAGCGCGAGCTGCAGCAGCAGCTGTTTCAGAGCGAGGATGCGAAGGAAGGGATTGCCGCCTACAACGAGAAGCGCGTGGCGGAGTTCAAGGGGAAGTGAAGACCGACCTCTTCATTAATAACGAGTGGCGGCCGGCCGCGTCGGGGAAGCGCTTTCCCGTGGTCAACCCGGCGACGGAAGAGGTCATCGCCGACGTTGCGGCGGGAGACGCCGCGGACGTGGACAACGCGGTGCGCGCCGCGAAAGCCTGTTTTGAGTCGCCAGCGTGGCGGGAGATGTCAGCCAGAAAGAGGGGGAGAATCCTCTTTAGGGCTGCGGATTTGCTGGAAGCGCGGCTAGACGAGGTCGCACGGCTCGAGACGGCGCAGAACGGCAAGACGCTGTTCGAGTCGAGGATCGAAATCGGGATGACGATCAACACGCTGCGCTACTACGCGGGGTGGACGGACAAGATCGTCGGTGACACGCTGCCCGTGGACGGTCCGTTCTTTACGTACACGCTGCGCGAGCCAATCGGCGTCGTGGGCGCGATCGTGCCGTGGAATTTTCCGCTCAACATCGCCAGCTGGAAATTCGCGCCGGCCCTCGCCGCCGGATGCACGATTGTCCTGAAGCCGGCCTCCGAGACACCGCTGACCGCCCTGCTCTTCGCGGAGATCGCGCTCGAGGCCGGGGTGCCGGCGGGCGCCTTTAACGTCGTGTCCGGAGGAGGTTCAACCGCGGGAGCGGCATTGGTGCGTCATCCCGACGTCGACAAGATTGCGTTTACGGGATCCACCGAAGTCGGCCGCCAAATCATGAAGCTGGCCGCCGAGACGAACAAGCGGGTGACGCTCGAGCTGGGCGGCAAGAGTCCCAACATCATCTTTGCGGATGCTGACTTGAAGGCCGCCGTGCGCGGCGCCCAGACCGGAATTTTCTATGGCAAGGGTGAGGTCTGCGCCGCCGGCTCACGGTTGCTGGTCGAGAAATCGGTGCACGCCCAGGTGATCGAGCAGCTCGCCGAAGGGGCGAAGAAGATGACGCCCGGTGATCCGCTCGACAAAAACACGCGACTCGGCGCGCTTGTCTCCAAGAAGCAGCAGGAGAGCGTGCTGTCCTATATCAAAAAGGGTCTGGACGAAGGGGCGACTCTGGTTGCTGGCGGCAGGGCGGCAAAACCCAACGGCAAGGGTTACTACGTGGAAGCCACGGTCTTCGACGGCGTGCAGCCGGAGATGACGATTGCGCGCGAGGAGATCTTCGGGCCCGTGCTGGCGGTGCTTACGTTCGACGATTTCGAGCAGGGCGTGAAGCTCGCGAATCACACGATCTACGGCTTGGCCGCCGGCATCTGGACCAGGGATATCCAGAAGGCCCATCGCGCGGCCAAGGCCATCCGCGCCGGCACGGTCTGGATCAATTCCTACAACTTCTACGACTCCGGCGCGCCGTTCGGCGGGTTTAAGGCCTCCGGTTTTGGCCGGGATTTGGGGCGAGAAGCGCTGGATGGCTACTTGGAAACGAAGACCATCTGGGTCGGGCTGTGACCGAAGCCTTTATCACGACCGCATTGCGAACCCCTGTCGGCAAACATGGGGGGTCGCTGGCCAACATCCGGCCGGATGATCTTGCCGCGGTGCCGATCAAGGCGGTGGTGGAGAGATCGGGCATCGATCCGGCCGCGATTGACGACGTGATTCTCGGCTGTGCCAATCAGGCCGGCGAGGACAACCGCAACGTCGCCCGGATGGCACTGCTCCTCGCCGGGCTGCCGATCGAAGTGCCGGGTCAGACGGTGAATCGGCTGTGCGGTTCCGGCCTTCAGGCGGTGGCGAGTGCGGCGCAAGCGATCAAAGCGGGTGAAGGCGCGACGTTCATCGCCGGCGGTGTCGAAAGCATGACACGCGCACCGTACGTCATGCTGAAATCCGGCGAGCCGTGGAGTCGCAGGGCGCCCGACACCGCGGACACGACGGTCGGTTGGCGCTTCGTGAATCCCCGCATGAAAAAGGAATGGACGATCTCGCTCGGCGAAACGGCGGAAGTCGTCGCGGAGCGCTACAAGATTACGCGTGCCGAACAGGACGCGTTCGCCGTGGAAAGCCAGCAGCGGGCGGAACGGGCGCTCAAGGAGTGCGTGTTCACGAACGAGCTCGTGCCCGTCTCGCTCCCCGACGGCTCCAAGCTCGAGTGGGATCAACGATGGCGCCGCGGCTCTTCTCGTCACAGCGAAAGCAGACAAGCCTCTGGCACGTATCGTCACGACTGCCGTGGCTGGTGTGGATCCCAGCTGCATGGGACTGGGGCCGATTCCTGCGACGAAGAAAGCACTCAAGCGTGCCGGGCTCACGATCGATCAAATCGATCTCGTCGAGCTGAACGAGGCATTCGCGGCGCAAGCGATCGCCTGCATCCGCGAGCTCAAGCTCGATCCTGCGAAGGTCAACATCTACGGTGGCGGCATCGCGCTCGGTCATCCCCTCGGCTGCACCGGCGCCAAGCTTTTGACGACGTTGGTTCACGCCTTAATCCGTACGAATTCCTCTTACGGTTTATGCAGTATGTGCATCGGTGTCGGTCAGGGCATCGCCATGATTGTCGAGCGTGTCTGATGGCGGCCTACGAGCGCGTGCTGGTCGAGATCCAGGATCACGTCGGTACGGTCACGCTCAACCGTCCGGAGAAGCTCAACGCCTTCGACCCGGAGGGCTGTGAGGATCTGCTCGAGGCGCTACGCATGCTGTCGGGTGCCGATGCGGTACGGGTCATCGTCGTGACTGGGGCCGGCCGCGCGTTCTGCGC
>WNFX01001966.1_pt1 | contig 20864 bp, 17 predicted proteins | sample 5400111 | NCBI WGS metagenome assembly WNFX01 (sample SAMN13153363, study PRJNA577476) | soil metagenome | isolation source: 40 cm soil or saprolite under grassland replicate 1 | place: USA:California | collected 2016-06-15 | reverse complement strand
CGATCTATATGGTCACCTGCGTTCCCACTTCGACGACGCGGCCGGTCGGGATCTGGAAATAATCGGTAGCGTCGTTGGCGATGCTCGCGAGCCGGATGAAGAGCCGGTCCTGCCAGCGGGGCATCCCGGAATGGGCGGCCGGCCGCAACGATCGGCGGGAGAGAAAGAACGACGTCGACATGATGTCGAATTGCCAGCCCAGCTTGCGGGCGATGGCGAGCGCTCTGGGCACGTTGGGCGTCTCCATGAAGCCGAAACGCAGCCGCACCCGAGAAAAGGTCTGCCCCACCGGTTCGATCCGGACGCGCTCGGACGCGGGAACGCGCGGCGTCTCGGCGGTCTCGACGGTCAGGATGACGTTCTTCTCGTGCAATACCTTGTAGTGCTTGAGGCTGTGGAGCAGCGCGGTCGGCGCGCTGCTCGGATCGCTGGTCAGGAACACGGCGGTTCCGGGCACCGTCTGCGGTGGCTTGCGTTCGAGCATGGCAACGAGATCATCGAGCGACATTTCCTGCCGGCGCGTTTTTTCGAACAGCAGCCGCGTACCCCGCCGCCAGGTGTACATGATGATCATCACCAGGGCGCCGATCGCGAGCGGCACCCATCCGCCCTCCACGACCTTGAGCAGGTTCGCGGCGAGGAACGTGAGGTCGACGATGAGGAACGGCACGATCAAGGCCGCCGCGGCGAGCAGCGACCATTTCCAGTCCTTCCAGATCACGACCAAGGCCATCATGGCCGTCACCACCATGGTTCCGGTCACGGCGATGCCGTAGGCCGAAGCCAATGCGCTCGAGGAGCGGAACATCACGACCAGCAACAGCACGGCGATCAACAGCAGCCAGTTGACCCGCGACATGTAGATCTGCCCTGCCAGCGCTTCGGACGTGTGGCGGATCTCCAGACGCGGCAATAGCCCGAGTTGAATTGCCTGGCGCGTGAGCGAATACGCGCCCGTGATCACCGCCTGGCTGGCGATGACGGTCGCCGCAGTCGCCAGCAGCACCATCGGCAGCAATGCCCAATCGGGATACAGCAGAAAGAACGGGTTCTCGATGGCTTTTTGATCGGCGAGCACGAGCGCGCCTTGGCCGAGATAATTGATGGTGAGCGCCGGCAAGGCGACGAATAACCAGGCGGTCCGAATCGGTCCCGGGCCGAAATGCCCGAGGTCGGCGTAAAGCGCCTCCGAACCGGTCACCACCAGGAAGACGGCACCGAGCGTGAGGAGCCCGATGATGCCGTGCGATGCCAGGAAGACCACGCCATGGATCGGGTTGAACGCCAGCAGGACGGCGGGATTCTGCGCAATATGCCAGATCCCGGCTGCAGCGATGGCGATGAACCAAACCAGCGTGATCGGCCCGAAGAACGCCGCCACCCTGGCCGTGCCGCGCGATTGCACTGCAAACAGGGCGATCAGGATCACGACCGTGATCGGCACGATGTAGGGTTCGAAAGCCGGCGTCGCGACCTTCAGCCCTTCGATCGCGGACAGCACCGATAGCGAAGGAGTGATCATCGCGTCGCCGTAGAACAGCGCCCCGCTGATGATGCCGAGCAGAATCACGAACGATCCCCGCCCGCCGAGCGCGCGATTGGCGAGCGCCATCAGGGCCAGCGTGCCGCCCTCGCCGTTGTTGTTCGCCTGCAACAGGATCAAAATGTATTTCGCGGTGACGATGAGGAGCAGCGCCCAGATGATCAGGGACAAGATTCCGAGAACGATCGGCTCACTTGCCGGATTGTCCGGACCGACGGCCGCCAACACCGATTCGCGTACGGCGTAAAGCGGGCTGGTGCCGATGTCGCCGTAGACGACGCCGATGCTGCCGAGCGTCAGCGTCCAGAACCCGGCCTTGGGATGGGCTTCGCCGTTCGCGTGGGCATGGATGCTCGGGGCGGCGGCGACCGCGGCGTTCTTCGTCATCTGCTTGTGCTAACGCCCCGCTGGCCAAAGGCTCCCGGCGGCGGGTTTGCGCCCTTCGCGGGATGAGGAGGTGGTTGACGCGCAAGCTTGTCATAACAGTCGAGACGCGGGCCGCCGTCCTCGATGCTCAGGCAAAGCCATAGTTCGCTGCGAAGTTGGGACGCAGCGTTGCTTTCAAACGTCCACGTGACCGGATCGATTGCCGCAAGGCACAGGAACGCGGCCAGCACCAATGTGCCGACGATCAGCGCAACGACGTTCTCCCCGAGCGCCGATGCCCACCGGGATAGAGTTCTTCTCGTCGCTGAGCTGCTGAAATGGCCCGCAGGCATGCGCGGTTCCGACTGGCTCTGCGCATCGCACCTATGGGGACCGGCATAAATTCTCCATGGCAAATCGGCGCGTCAGTTATAAAAATCCCATAAAGAACAAATCGAGCCTTTGCTTGCTATGCTCCTGGCTTTTCAGCCATTTTCGGCAATTCGGTAACCGATTCCGGGCTCGGTGAGGATGATGCGCGGGTCGTCCGGATTGTCCTCGATCTTTTGCCGCAGGTGCCCGACGTAAACCCGCAGATATTGCGTATCCTGGGTATGGGCGGGGCCCCATATGGCGGCCAGCACCTGCTTGTGCGTGATGACCGCGCCGGCGTGGCGCGCCAAGAGCGACAGAAGCTCGAATTCCTTCGGGGTCAGCTTGATCTCCCGGCCGGCGCGGGTGACGCGATGGCGGACGCTGTCGATCTCGAGCTCGCCGATTCTGAGCACGGGGATCTCGGCGTGACGTTGCATGCGATGGCGCATCGCGGTGCGCACTCTCGCCATCAGCTCGCCGACGCCGAACGGCTTGTTGATGAAATCATCCGCGCCGAGGTCGAGCGCCTCGATCTTCTCGCCCTCGCGGTCGCGCGCCGATAACACGATGATCGGCACGTCGGACCATTGCCGCACGTTGCGGATGACCTCCTTGCCGTCGCCGTCCGGCAAGCCGAGATCGAGCACCACGGCGTCGGGCGCTTCGGACGCGATGCGCTTGGTCGCCTCCGCAACCGTTCCGACGGTCGCGACCTCGTAATCATTGGCCGCGAGCGCGGGTTTGAGGAAGCGCAGGATCGCCGGCTCGTCGTCCACGACCAGGATGCGGGTCTTTGCCGTCATGGCGTGTCCGCCCGCGGAAACGTCAGCACGATGCGCGTGCCGCGGCCGTGCGCGACCGGGCTCTCGGCCGCGATCGAGCCGCCATGCGCCTCCATGATCCCCTTGGCAATGGCAAGGCCGAGACCGGTGCCTTGCCCGCCGTCGACACCGCTCGTTTCGGGACGCGGAGCGCGGACGAATTTTTCGAATGCCTGGGGCAGGACTTCGGCGGGAATCCCCGGCCCGCCGTCGGTGATCCGCAGCTTGACGCGCGCATTCTCGACTTCGGCATCGACAATCACGTGGGTCCGTGCCGGCGTATGCGCCACCGCATTATTGATGACATTGCCCAGGCTTTGCTCGACCAAGGCGGCATCCCCCCGCACCAGCGGCATGTCGGAGGGCCATCTTGCCTCGAACGGTTGGGAGGCGCCCCGACGTCGCGCAGCGCTGACGACGCGATCGGCGATCTCGCGCAGATCGATCCAATCGAGCCGCAGCTCGAGCGCGCCTTCCTGGATTCGCGTGATGGCGAGCAGGTTGCGGACCATTTCGTCGAGGCCCTCGGCCTCGCTCCGGATGTGTCCGAGCAGATCCTTGCGCTCGGCGGGATCGAGCTTGTCGCTGTACTCGATGAGGCTGGTGGCCGAGCCGAGAATGGAGGAAAGCGGCGTGCGGAAATCGTGGGAGATCGACGCGAGCAAGGTGTTGCGGGTGCGCTCCGTTGCCGCGGCGGTGCGGGTCGAGAGGATTTCGCGCGTCAGGGCCGCACGATCGAGCGCCGCCGCGGTCTGGTCGGCCAACGCATCGAGCAGCGCCCGAGCCTCGGAATCCAGCGGGCCGAACTCGTCGGTGCGCGCGACGCCGACCACGCCGATGCGGCTGCGGGGAGTTCGCAGCGGAACGAAGAACCACGGCAGCGTCGGCAGCGTTGCGGTATCGGCGCCGGCCGGTCCATCGTGGGTGAAGGACCAGCGCGCGGCGGTCATGGCGGCGGCGTCGAGCACGTCCTCGGGCGGCCACGCCGCGCGCAGCGCGAGCTCGCCGGCGTCGTCGAGCAGAATGAGGGTAGGGCGCCCCAACGTGCTCGAGATCTCGCCGGCGGCTCCTTCGGCGACGTCCTCCAGCCGTGCCAAGGCGGAAAGCTTGCGGGTGAACTCGTAGAGGCGCCGGGTCGACCGCATACGACCCTCCGATGTCCGCGCCTGCTCCCGCACCCGTCCCGCGAGCGCCGAGGTGATCACGGCGATCACCAAGAATACGAACAGCGCCAACAGCTCATACGCCTCGGCGACGGTGAAGGTGTAGAGCGGCTCGATGAAGAAAAAATTGTAGGCGAGAAACGAAACGACCGATGCGTAGATGGCCGGCCAGATTCCGAAGATCGCCGCCGGGAACAGCACGGCCATCAGGAAAATCATTGAAACATTGGGAAGCGGGGCGAGCACGGAAATCAGCCGGCCGATCCCCACGGCGGCCGCGACCGCGAGCGTGGACCAGACGTAAGGCATGATCCCTCGCACCGGTTCGATTGCCGGGCGCAGCCGCCGCAGCCAACGGATCGATTCCGCGCGGCCCGGGACGACGTGAACGGCGATGTCATCGGCTCGCCGAAGGAGCTCATGCGGCAGCGAGCGATGAAAGATCCCGCCGAGCAGCCGGGCGCGCGGCCGGCCGATCACGATCTGCGTCACGTTCTCGAAGCGGGCCAAGCGCAGCACCTGCGCCGGCAGATCGTTGCCGACCAGCGTCTTGATCTCCGCGCCGAGCGTCTCGGCGAGCTTGAGCGCATCCTCGATGCGCCGCCGGCTGGCATCGTCCAGGCGGTGGCCCGGGCGCTCGACCGTGACCACGAGCCAAGGCGCGTTCATCAGATTGGAAAGCCGTTTGGCATTGCGCACCACGCTCGGCGAGATCGGGTCGGGACCGATGCAGGCGAGAATGCGTTCGCCGGCGGGCGAGGCTCGCTGTGCTTGTTCGATGGCCATGCTGGACCTGGATATCATGGATGGGGCATCACGCCCCTTCCGGCAACCAAGCGCAAGCACATGGGATCGTTCCGGTTCTGCCATCGGCCGGCCATTGCTGAACTCATGAGTCGGCCCGTCCGCCTAAAGCTTTGATTATCTTGGCCGGATCGCCCATTCTGAGTGGGGTCCGAGCCGGAGATGCCCATGGTCCGCCGCTATTTGCTCGCGCTTGCGATCTTGCTCCTTCCCTTGGCCGCGCCCGCACAGGAGCGCAAGGCCGATGCGGAAGCAACCAAAGTGCTGCTCGATACCGAGCGCGTGCGCGTCATCGAAGTGCGGGTCAAGCCGGGCGGCAAGTTCGAGCTCAAGGGCCACCCGTACCAATTCGTCTACATGCTGACCGACGGCTCCCTGGTGTTCTCGCCGCCCGGCAAGCAGCCTTACGAGCTCATGCTCAGGGCCGGCGAGGTGTCGCTCTTGCCCTCGCAATCGACCGCGACCGAGAACGACGGCGAGAAGGAGCTGCGTGCGGTCCTGGTGGAAATCAAGGAAGGCGCCCGCGTCGCGACCAAAGCCTCGACGGGCAAAACCAAGGCGCGGGTCGTCCGTGCGAAGCCCAAGAGCAAGGCGCGGCAGTGAACCGGGCCTCGCGACTCTGACGGTTACTGCCGATCGCGCAAGAATTTGGCGCGCTGGCTCGCGCCGGCCATCAGCATGCCGAGATCGTTGCCGGCGATGATCACGCGCATGCCCAGGGCGACATATTTGGCCAAAAGCTCCTCGCCATAGACGCCGCCCATGCCTGGCCACTTGCGGTGCTTGCGGCAGGCGGCAATCACCTTCTCATAGGCGCGCGCGACCTCGGCGTGCCCGAACTGGCCGGGGAAGCCCATCTCCATCAGCAGGTCGTTGGTGCCGATGAGCAGCACGTCGACGCCCTCGACCGCGGCGATGGCCTCGGCGTTGGCGATCGCCTGCGGCGTCTCGAGCATGACCACGACCAGCGTCTCGGCATTCATCTTCGCCGCCGCCTCGCCGGTCGGAACGGCGCGAAAGCCGAAATAGGCCATGCCGCCCGCCATCGAGCGATGGCCGAGCGGCGGATATTTGAGATGGCCGACGATCGCGCGCGCCTCCTCGGCGGTGTCGACGTGCGGCATGACGATGCCGAGCGCGCCGCCGTCGAGCACGCGGGTTGCAAGCGAATATTGCCGCGACGGCACCCGCACCACGGGCGAAATGCCGGCGGTCAGCGCCGCGACCGAGATCTGCACCGCGGTGTCGAGCGGCATGGTGCCGTGCTCGAGATCGATGAACAGCCAGTCGAAGCCGCAGCTCGCCATCGCGGCGGCGACGTCGACGGTGCGGGCCTGGCGCAACCCGATGCCGAGGCACAGCTCGCCCTTTTCCAAGCGCTCGCGCGCGGGATTGCGCACCGTCATGATCCGGTTCCTTGGTCTGGATTCAATCTCGTTGTGAGTGCCGGCCGTGAACAGCGCGGTGCATCGCGCGTCGGACAGGCTCCGTCAAGCCTCGAACCGGGTCCAGCCGTCGGGCAGCAGCCGTTCCTGCGGCAGGAAGCGGCCCTTGTAATCCATCTTTTTGGAGCCCTTCACCCAATACCCGAGATAGACGTAGCTCAGGCCGAGCCCGCGGGCGCGAGCGATGTGATCGAGGATCATGAAGGTGCCGATCGAGCGGGCCCGCGCGTCCGGCTCGAAGAAGGAATAGACCATCGACAGGCCATCGCTGAGCAGGTCGGTCAATGCGACGCCCAGCAGCGGATCGCTGCCGCGCCCGGCGGCGTGGGCTTCCGGATCGTGGCCGCGGTATTCGACGATGCGGGTGTCGACGTGGCTGTCCTCGACCATCATCGCATAGTCGAGCACGGTCATGTCGGCCATGCCGCCATCGCGATGCCGCAGATCCAGATAGCCGCGAAACACCGAATATTGCTCCGAGGTCGGGACCGACACGCGCATCTCGCCGACCACGTCCGAGTTGCGCTCGAGCACGCGCCGCATGCTGCGGCTCGGCTGGAAATCATCGACGATGACCCGCACCGACACGCACGCGCGGCAGGCTTCGCAAGCCGGCCGATAGGCGATCGACTGGCTGCGGCGGAAGCCGCCGTGGGTAAGCAGATCATTGAGCTCGGAAGCGCGGTCGCCGACGAGATGCGTGAAGACCTTGCGCTCCTCCTTGCCCGAGAGGTACGGGCACGGCGAGGGCGCGGTGAGATAGAATTGCGGCGTGTCGCGAGAGTGCCGAGTCACGATGCGATGCTTTTCTTGCCGACGTTGCGATCAGGATCCTGGCCGAGCATTGCCAACTCCGTGTCAACGCTCAAACCCCGCGGCGCGACAATACGCGCAGCGCGTTGGCCCGCACCTCATTGTTGATGACGACGGTGCCGACCAGCATGTCGTGGAGCAGGCGCCGGCGGTCGTTGAACAACCCGACCAGCAGGATCAACGGGGTGAGGGCCGAAATCGAGATCCAGAACACGATGGCATGCACCGCACCGAGCAGGAAATAGAGCGGCGCCCCGTACCAGGTGCGCATCTCGAGATCCATAGCCCGCATGCCCATCGTCGCCGAGGCCGGACTTCCGAGCGTCACGCCGTAGTAGACCAGCGCCCAGATCACCGCAGCCGGGCTCAACAGCCAATAGAGCGCCCAGCCGAGCCCCAACGTCACCAGCCCGAACACGAAGATGAACAGGCCGGCGAATACCACCGGAATGGCGATCAGGACCACGTCGATGAAGAAAGCCAGGACGCGGCGCGACAGCACGCCCTCGAACAGCTCGGGGTCGACCGCCGGATCGTAGGCATGCGGCTTGACTTCGAACGAGACGCCAACCCGCCTCGGCTCGCTTTCCGGCATGATGCGCTATCCTCCGGCTACGTTCGGCAGCCGAAAATGGGCCGAGCCGGAGATTCACGCAAGGGGCCGCTGGGCCGAATCGAGCCGCCGGGCGAGCCTACGCCTTGCAAGCGGGAAAGGCTGCCGGCTCGAATTTGCGACGTGCGCGCATTGGGGCATTGAGGGCGAAGTTTAGGAGGATGCCGGTGGAGATCACGCTCGCCGCCATTGAGCAGGCACGCCGCGCCGTTTCCGGCGCGATCCTGCGCACGCCCTTGCTGCCGGCGCCGCGGCTTTCGGCCCTGACCGGGGCGGAGGTCCACATAAAATACGAGAATCTGCAGGTGACCGGCTCGTTCAAGGAACGCGGCGCCGTCGCCAAACTTGCGACCCTGCCGGCCGCGGCGCGAATCAGAGGCGTGATCGCCATATCGGCGGGCAATCATGCCCAGGCCGTCGCCTACCACGCGGGCCTGCTGAAGATTCCGGCCACCATCGTCATGCCGGCCGCGACCCCGTTGGTCAAAGTCGCGGCAACCGAGCGCCACGGCGCCGAAGTGGTGCTCGAGGGTGAAACGCTCGCGGAATGCGAGACGCGTGCCGAGAAAATCGCCGCGGAGCGCCATCTAACCTGGGTGCATCCTTACGACGATGCGCAGGTCATGGCCGGCCAGGGCACCATCGCGCTGGAGATGCTCGAGGAGAGCCCCGAGCTCGAGCTCCTGGTGTTTCCCATCGGCGGCGGCGGGCTCATTGCCGGCAATGCGGTGGCGGCCAAAGCCGTCAAGCCGTCGATCGGCATCATCGGGGTCGAGGCCGCGCTCTATCCGTCGATGTGGAATGCGGTGAGGGGCGATCACCGCCCGATCGGCGGACCCACCCTGGCAGAGGGCATCGCGGTCAAAAACGTGGGAAAGCTGGCGCTGCCGCTGGTCGCTGCCCTCGTCGCCGACATCGTGCTGGTCGACGAAGCGCAGCTCGAAGGCGCGGTGAACGCCTATGCCACGCTGCAAAAGACCATGGCGGAGGGCGCCGGCGCCGCCGGCCTGGCCGCGATGCTCGCCGAGCCCGATCGGTTCCGCGGCAAGAAGGTCGGGCTCGTGCTGACCGGCGGCAATATCGACCCGCGCATTCTCGCGACCATCATGGTGCGCGAGCTCGAGCGCGAGGATCGCATCATCGCGTTTCGGCTGACCATTCCCGACCAGCCGGGCGTGCTCGGGAACATCGCCAGCCGATTGGGTCAGCTCGGTGCCAATATTCTCGAAGTCGAGCACAAGCGCTTGTTGCTGGACGTTCCGGCCAAGGGCACGCAGCTCGACATCACGGTCGAGACCCGCGATCGCGCCCATGCGCAACGGGTGCTCGCGGCCTTCGAGGCGGACGGCTATGCGCCGCAGCGCATCGCCGCCGGCGCCGCGATGCGGTGATAGCGCGGCCGCAGGATGGGTTGAGCGAAGCGAAACCCATCACCGGTCGCGCATGGGCAGCGGTCGAGATGGGTTTCGCTGGCGCTCAACCCATCCTACTTTTCAATTTCTCCGCCACCCTCGGGGCGAAATAGGTGAGGATGCCGGCCGCGCCGGCGCGCTTGAACGCGATCAGGCTCTCCATCATCGCTTTGTCGCCGTCGATCCAGCCGTTCTGCGCCGCCGCCATGATCATCGAATATTCGCCCGACACCTGATAGACGAAGGTGGGCATGCCGAACGCGTCGCGGATGCGTCGCAGGATATCGAGATAGGGCAGGCCGGGTTTCACCATGATCATGTCGGCGCCCTCGGCGATGTCGAGCTCGGCCTCGCGCAGCGCCTCCTCCGAGTTCGCCGGATCCATCTGATAGGTGCGCTTATCTCCTGTGAGCGTCGCGGAGGAGCCGACCGCGTCGCGGAACGGGCCATAAAACGCCGAGGCGTATTTCGCCGTATAGGCCATGATCGCGACGTCCGCGAACGAGGCTTCGTCGAGCGCGGCCCGGATGGCGCCGACCCGTCCGTCCATCATGTCGGAGGGCGCGATGATGTCGCAGCCGGCTTGCGCCTGCACCAGAGCCTGCCGCACCAGCACCGCCACGGTCTCGTCGTTGAGGATGACCCCGTCGCGCAACAGGCCGTCGTGGCCATGGCTGGTGTAGGGATCGAGCGCGACGTCGCAGACGATGCCGACCTCCGGGATCGTCTGCTTGATGGCGCGGATGGCGCGGCACACCAGGTTGTCCGGATTGAGCGCCTCGCTGCCGTCCTCGTCGCGCAAGGCGGGGTCGGTGTAGGGGAACAAGGCGATCGCCGGAATCCGAAGCGTGGCGGCCCGCTCGGCATCGCGCACCGCCTCGTCGACCGACAAGCGTTCGACGCCGGGCATCGAATCGACCGGTACCCGCAAGCCGTTGCCCTCGACCAGGAACAGCGGCCAGATCAGATCGTCGGCGGTCAGCGCGTGCTCGCGCACCAACCGCCGCAGCCAGTCGGCGCGGCGGTTGCGGCGCGGGCGGGAGGTGAGATCGAGCTCGACGGCGCTGCCGGCGCGCGATTTTGCCTCGATCGGCGCGAGGCGGGATCTGGTCTCGATCGGGCGGCCGAATTTGATGGCCATGCTGGCGTCTCCGGACCTGGACTTTGCTCCTTTTAGCCGCTCTGAAAGGAGCGCGCCACCGGGGCGCTACCCACCGCGGCCATGGTAGCTTGGCGCCATCGCTTCGGGAGGAGAGGGTCCGCATGGATTTCGAGCTTACCGAGGAGCAGCGCGCGTTCCGGGCGGTGGCGCGCTCGTTTGCGCGCGAGCACATGATGCCGTTCGCTCGGGAGTGGGACGAGCGCGAGATTTTTCCGGTCGAGACGCTGCGCAAGGCGGCCGCCCTGGGGTTCGGGGGCATCTACGTCAAGGACGACGTCGGCGGATCGGCACTCTCGCGGCTCGATGCCACCATCATCTTCGAGGAGCTCGCCCAGGGCTGCACCTCGACCGCGGCCTATGTTTCCATCCACAACATGAATGCGTGGATGATCGATGCCTTCGGGTCGCAGGCGCAGCGGCGAAGATTCCTGCCGAAGCTCTGCGCGATGGAGCATTTTTCCAGCTATTGCCTGACCGAGCCGGGCTCGGGGTCCGATGCGGCGAGCCTGAACACGCGCGCCGTGCGCGACGGCGATCATTACATTCTCAACGGCTCGAAGGCCTTCATCTCCGGAGGAGGCATGTCGGACCTTTACGTCTGCATGGTGCGCACCGGAGAGGAGGGACCGAACGGCATTTCCTGCATGGCGGTGGAGAAGGGGACGCCGGGCCTGTCCTTCGGCGCCCAGGAGAAAAAGCTCGGCTGGAAATCACAGCCGACCGCGATGGTCATGTTCGAAGATTGTCGGGTGCCGGTCGCAAACCGCATCGGCGATGAGGGCCAGGGTTTTCGCATCGCCATGGCCGGGCTCGACGGCGGCCGGCTCAACATCGCCGCCTGCTCGATCGGCGGCGCCCAGTTCTGTCTCGACCGCACCATCGAATACATGCGCGAGCGAAAACAGTTCGGGACGCGGCTTGCCGATTTCCAGGCGCTGCAATTCCGGATCGCCGATCATGCGACCGAGCTCGAGGCGGCGCGCCTGATGGTGCGGCGCGCGGCGGTCGCGGTCGGCGCTCGCGAGGAAGGCGCCACGCGGCTTGCCGCCATGGCGAAGCGGTTCGCGACCGATGCCGGGTTCGAGGCGGTCAATGGTTGTCTGCAGCTCCACGGCGGCTACGGTTATCTGCGCGATCATCCGATCGAGCGCGTGCTGCGCGACGTGCGCGTCCATCAGATCCTCGAGGGCACCAACGAGGTGATGCGGGTGATCATCGGCCGGGACCTCCTGGGGAATTGAGGAGCGCAATGCTGATCGGGCAATTCGCGCTGATCGCCGCGGCGGCGTTCACTGGCGCGGCAATCTACGTCACCGTCGCCGAGCAGCCGGCGCGCCTTGCGCTCGGGGACGAGGCGCTGTTGCGCCAGTGGCAGTCGAGCTATCCGCGCGCTTCCGTCATGCAGGCAAGTCTTGCGCTCATCTCGGCGCTGCTCGGCGTCGCTGCATATTGGTCGAGCGGCGACTGGCGCTGGCTCGCCGGCGCGGTGTTGATCTTCAGCAATGTGCCATACACCCTCCTCGTCCTCCTGCCGACCAACAAGCGTCTGCAGGCTTTGGCGCCTGCTGCCGCCGACGCCGGCACGCGCCGTACGATCGAGACCTGGGCCCGGCTTCACCTCGTGCGCGACGCGCTCGGCCTGCTGGCGACGGCCGCCTATCTGTGGGCCGGCCATTGACCGCCGATCCGGACATTCTGTTCGAGCGGCACGGTGCGGCGGGCGTGATCACGCTCAACCGCCCGCAGGCGCTCAATGCGGTCACGCACGGCATGGTCCATGCGCTGGCGGCGCAGCTTGAAGCCTGGGCCCGCGATCCTGCCATCACCCGTGTCGTCATCCGCGGCGCCGGCGGGCGGGCGTTCTCGGCCGGCGGCGACATCCGCGCGCTCTACGAGCTCGGCCGGGCGGGACGGCAAGCCGAGGCGCTGCCGTTCTGGCGCGACGAGTACACCCTCAACGCCTTCATCAAGCGCTATCCCAAGCCCTATGTGGCGCTGATCGACGGCATCGTCATGGGCGGCGGCGTCGGCGTTTCCATCCACGGATCGCACCGGGTCGCGGGCGAAAAATTCCAATTCGCCATGCCGGAGGTCGGGATCGGGTTTTTCCCCGATGTCGGCGCCACCTGGCTACTGCCGCGCATGCTGGGCGAGACCGGCACCTATTCGGCGCTCACCGGCGAGCGGCTCAAGGCCGGCGATGCCGTGGCGACCGGCATTGCCACCCACCACGTCGCCTCCGAGCGTTTTCCCGACCTTCTCGATGCGCTTTGCGGCAACGTGCCGGTCGATGCCGTGCTTGCCGCCTTCGCCCAATCTCCTGGGGAAAGTCAGCTGGTCCACCGAAGCGCCACAATCGACCGGCTGTTCGTCGGCAATCGAGTCGAGGATATCCTCGCGCGGCTCGAACGCGAGGCGGAGGGGGGGACCGATGCAAGCTGGGCACGCGCGACCGCGGCGGCGATTCGGGCCAGGTCGCCTACCAGCCTCAAAATCGCGCTGGCACAAATGCGGCGGGGCAAGACCTGGTCGTTCACGGATTGCATGAAGGCCGAGTTCCGCATCGTCTCGCGCCTGGTCTATGGGCATGACTTCTACGAGGGCATCCGCGCGGTGATCATCGACAAGGACAATGCGCCGCGCTGGCATCCGGCAACGCTCGACGCGGTGAGCGAGGCGGAGGTCAAGCGGCACTTCGCGCCGCTCGCGGAGGAGCTCGAGCTGCCATGAGCGACCCCATGGCCGCGGTCGAGGGCATCGGGCAGCAGAAAGGGACTGGCCTGTGGACCGGCCGGCTGGTCTGGTTCCTGCGCGGAATGGCGGCCGTGTGGCTGCTCAAGGGCCTCTATCATTGGGCGGTCGTGGTCGGTCTCGGCGACGGCTCGAGCTCGGTGTTCGAGACGAGCTCGACCGCGTGGCAGGCGGCCACCATCTTTTTCGCCGTCATCGATCTTGTCGCCGCGGTCGGCCTGTGGCTCGCAGCGGCTTGGGGCGGGGTGGTGTGGCTCACCGCGGCGATTTCCATGGCCGCGGTCGAGCTGTTCTTCCCCCAAATCTACGGCGGGAGTTTCCTGGTGGTGCTCGCCGAGTTCGCGACGATCTTCGCCTATGTCGGTCTTTCGGTGATGGCGGCGCGCGAGCGCCCGCCGTGACCGCGGGCAATCGGGAGGGAACACATGGCACGCATCGCCTTCGTCGGCCTCGGCAACATGGGCTTGCCGATGTCGCTCAATCTGCGCAAGGCGGGACACGCGGTTGCGGGCTTCGACGTCAGCGCTGCGGCGATCGACAAGCTGGTCGCGGGCGGCGGCGCCGCTGCCGAGGGAATTAAAGCTGCCGCCGCGGGCGTCGACGCCGTGATCACCATGCTGCCTTCCGGCAGTGAAGTGCGCGACGTGTATCTCAACGCCGGCGTCCTGGATGCGGTCAAACCCGACACGCTCCTGATCGATTGCTCGACGATCGACGTGGACAGCGCGCGCTTCGTGTCCGCGGCGGCGCACGAGAAGGGGCTGGCGATGCTCGATGCGCCGGTCTCCGGCGGCGTTTCCGGTGCCCAAGCCGCGACGCTGACGTTCATGGTGGGCGGCACCGAGCAGGCCTTCGCTCGCGCCAAGCCGTTGCTCGAGGCGATGGGGAAGACCATCGTCCACGCCGGCCCGTCCGGCAACGGACAGGCGGCCAAGATCTGCAACAACATGGTGCTCGGCATTTCCATGATTGCCGTGAGCGAAGCCTTCGTGCTCGCCGAGCGCCTCGGGCTCGATGCGCAAAAGCTGTTCGAGATCTCCTCGAAATCCTCGGGCCAGTGCTGGTCGCTGACGAACTATTGCCCGGTCCCGGGACCGGTGCCGACGTCTCCGGCCAATCGCGATTATCAGCCGGGATTCACCGCGGCCATGATGCTCAAGGATCTGCGGCTGGCGCAGGAGGCCGCGCGCTCCGGCGGCGCGTCGACGCCGCTCGGGGCGGAAGCGGCGGCACTCTACGGCCTCTACGTCGGACACGGGTTCGGCGGGCGGGATTTTTCCGGGATCATAAAGTTCCTGCGGGGCAGTTGAGCGGGCCATCGTGAGGTTCTGGGCATGAACGAGTGGCCCGAGTTGCCCGATGCGGCTTGACAGGACACCCGCGACACGCTGCATCTGTGGACGCAAATCGTCGGCAAGGTCCGCCTGGCGCAGATGCCGTGGCTGAATCACTCTTGGCACGTAGCGGTTGGTGCTCTCGATGCCTCTCAATGCGACTTACCTGCTAGGCTTTTTGCGATAGCGGAGAGGCGGTTCACGATAGTTCGGCGCCTCATGATAGTTCGGCACCTCACGGTAATTGGTCGCACACTATGAGCTGGTGTCCCCGGAGATCGTGGCGCGACACTGGTCGTCGTCTGAAATCCGCACTGACACAAACCAACACGGGTTCGACGAGCGGGATTTTTCGGAAATGATCCACTTACCGCACGGTGAACGAAACGTAACAGATAAATGTTGCGATCGGCGGTCAATCGAACGTTCACCGTGATCGATAAACCTAATCTTTATGCTACAATTTAAGCCGACCTTAGAGCATCTGCGCTAGGTTGCCCAGCATGGGACGAGGAGCAGGGCCTCGTTCAGCATGAAAAACATCAACATCATGCGGGGCGTCAAAATGAAAGCTCTAACCAACGTGGCGGAGAGCGCCGATCGTCAGGCGCGCTTCGACCAGATTCAGCCGCTCTATCTCGAGGCTTTGACCTTGGTCGAGCGGCTGCATCGGCGGCTGCTCGACGTCATCAAGGACGAGTTCGATCGCCGCGGGCGCGCCGACATCAACGCGGTGCAGGCGCTGCTGCTGTTCAACATCGGCGAAAAGGAGCTGACCGCGGGTGAGCTGCGCACGCGCGGCTATTATCTCGGCTCCAACGTCTCCTACAATCTCAAGAAGCTCGTCGAGATGGGCTTCCTCGACCATCAGCGCTCGCGAATCGATCGCCGCTCGGTGCGCATCAAGCTCACCCAGAAGGGCCGCGAAGTGCGCGAGACCGTCAGCTCGCTCTACGAGAAGCACGTGCGCACGGTGGAGCAGGTCGGCGGCATCTCGCGCGATGAGTTCGCCGGGCTCAACAAGGCGCTGCACCGGCTCGAGCGGTTCTGGACCGACCAGATTCTCTATCGGTTGTAAGCGGAGACGGGGCGAAACGCAAATCGTTCGGCGCCATCGCTACTTAACACGCTCGGAGCCGCGGGGAGGGCGGCTCCGAGCGTGTGCCGTGCAAGCACGGTGCAAGCAACCGGACCGATTTAGCGGCCTTCCCGACGCTCGGTGCCGGTGATTGCTCGCCCCTTTCATCCGTCGTCGATCAGAAAGAAGCGCTTCTCGCGGAAGCCGAGCAGAACGTCAAGTTGCTCAAGGCCTCCTATGATCAGGCGTGTGAGAAGGACATGGCTGAATTCGAATTAGCCCAGCAGACCTACGACCGGCAACTCGAGCTCTTCGAGAAGAAGGTGGTCGCGCAAGCAACGCTTGACACGGCACTGCGCAACCTTGAATCGGCGCGGCAAGCGCTCGCTGGAGCGGAAGCTGGCGCGGAACGGGCGCGGCTCGCTCATGCATCGGAAATAGGCGGCATCAACACTTCGGTGGCGCGGGCTCAGGCGGAACTGACAAGAGCGGAGATCGATCTGAACGCAACGAACACCAAGGCGCCTACCGATAGTTACGTCACCCAGCTCTTTCTTCGACCCGGAATGGTGGCAACCCCATCAACGCCGACGATGGTTTTCATTCACAGCGACACCAATGTCTTCAGCATTTCGTTACCCCAGCGCGCGCTCCAGCTGGTTCGGCCCGGTCATGAAGTCGAGGTGGCATTCGATGGAATCCCCGGGAGAGTTTTCAAGGGCAAAATCAATTTTGTGGCCGACGCCATTGCTCAGGGACAGGTGCAGTCAAGCGGAAACTTGTTGGATCCGGAGAACAGAAGCAAATCTGTTGGCCGGGTCTTCACGGTGATCGATCTCGGTGATGACCTATCGGCCTATCGGCTTCCGGCCGGCGCGGCCGCACAGGTCGCGGTTTACACCGAGCATTGGCAGTGGCTGGCAGTCATTCGACGCATCATTCTGCGGATGCATGCCTGGTTGAACTATATGATCTGACAGGCTGCCGGATGCCCCTACTCGGGGGCATGGCGACCGATGCGGCAGATTGCCGGGGCATCTGTATTGACGAACCCGGGCCCTGCCGCTGGCCGCGAGCCCCTCTCGACAGGTCGCATTACGACTGCGCTCGACCGGCGCTGCGCCTCGTCAGCTCGATCACACGGCGATTACCAAGCAAATGCTGCATCGCAACTTGGTCGGAGTGATGATGTCTGTGAAGGGTCAGACTCGGTACTGAACTCGCCTTGTCGGCATGGCAGGCCTCAACAGCGGAAGTGCGGGTCGATGCGAGGCACAGCCGTTCAGTGCCAGATTCAGACATCACGCCCCACGCCCCCAGGAGGGCGCAAGCACGACAATTCGCCAGCTGCATTTTACAGAAGGTGCCATACTACTTTATCGTGCGCCGCTTGGCAGACCACAAGCCACCCCCCGCGCGAGTATGGTAAAATCGGCCAATTCATCTCGTCTAGGAGGCTCGCGCCATGACGGCACCGAGCGAATACGCCAAGAATGCCACAGTGGCCTTGCATAAAGCTCTGGGCATCTCACCGGGCAATTTCGATGCTGGCGGCGCCGCAGCGGTCATCGACCGAGCCATACGAAATGCAACACGCGAGCGGGAAACCAGAGCCCGTCGGCAGTTAAAACAGGCCCAGGCAGCAGCGCAGGAGCGCTTGGCGCGATTACTGAGCGCCTCACCTGCAGTGATTTATAGCTTCAAGGCCGGCGGTGATTATGCGCCGACCTTTATCAGCGACAACATCATTGACGTGTTCGGCTATGCGCCCGCCGAGTACCTGAGGGATCCTTCCTTCTGGCGCGACCGAGTCCACCCCGACGACTTAGCCAGGGTCGAGGAGGCGGTATCCAAATTCTTCCACAACGGGGTCCAGGCGGTGGAGTACCGCTTTCGCCGCAAGGATGGCTCGTATTGCTGGGTGAACGACGAGCAACGCCTGATTCGCAGCAGTGATGGCAAACCGTTGGAGATCGTAGGGTCTTGGAGCGACATCACGGCACGCAAGGCCGCTGAGGAGGCGAAAGCAGCGGCGCACGCGCGGCTGTCACAATTGCTCACTAGCTCGCCGGCGGTGATCTACAGCTACAGGGCGACGGGAGACTTCGCGCCGACATTCGTCAGTCACAACATCACCGACTGGCTGGGTTATGAACCCTCTGAATATCTGGAGAACGCCGATTTCTGGCGGCGCTGCGTGCACCCGGACGATTTGGCCACGGTGGAAGCCGAGGCGGCCCAGTTGTTCAAGAAAGGCCGCCACACTGCCGAATACCGGTTTCTCAAGAAGGACGGCACCTATTGCTGGGTAAACGACGCCCAGCAATTGATCCGGGACGACAAGGGCCAGCCATCGGAGGTGGTCGGCTCGTGGAGCGACATCAGCGAGCGCAAGCGAGCAGAGGAGGCAACGGCGGCGGCCAGGAACCGCCTCGATCGTTTGCTCGCCAGGTCGCCGGCGGTGATCTACAGCTTCAAAGCCAGCGGTGACTACGCGCCGACATTCATAAGCCAGAACGTGAAGGAACTACTCGGGTATGAACCCGAGGAATATCTCGAAAGCCCGGATTTCTGGCGCACTCGCGTACACCCCAAGGACAGCGAACGCATTCTCGGTGAGTTTTCGCGGCTATTTGCCGAGGGGCACCTTAGCATCGAATACCGTTTCCGAAAGAAGGACGACAGCTACTGCTGGATTAGCGATGAACTGCAACTGCTGCGCAGCCCGGCGGGCGACCCGATCGAGGTGGTGGGCTCGTGGAATGACATCACAGCGCGCAAGCAAATTGGCGAAGCCCTGGTCGCCGCCCAGGACCGGATCGGACGTCTGCTGTCGTCTGCCCCTGCGGTGGTCTACAGCTACAAGGCGACGGGGGATTTCGCGCCGACATTCGTCAGCCAGAACATCAGGGAGCAGCTGGGCTACGAGCCGCATGAATACCTCGAACACGCGGATTTCTGGCGCGGCCGGGTCCACCCCGAGGAGTTAGCCGCAGTCGAAGCTGAGGCGGCCCAGCTGTTCAAGAAAGGCCGCCACACGGTCGAATATCGATTTCGCAAGAAAGACGGCACTTACTGCTGGGTCAACGATGCGCAGAAACTGATCCGAGACGAACAGGGCCAACCTTCCGAGGTGGTTGGATCGTGGAGCGATGTCACCGAGCGCAAGGAGGCGGAGATTGCCTTCCGGCGCAGCGAGCAGCGGCTCACCGACGCGATCGAATCGATCTCGGAGGGTTTTTCCCTGTATGATGCCGAGGACCGACTAGTCGTCTGCAACAGCGCGTATAGCGAGCTGCTTTATCCCGGACTAGGCGCGCCGAGGCCGGGCACGCCGTATGAAACGCTCGTCCGCAACGCTGCGGAGAAAGGCCTTGTCGAGGATGCGAAAGGGCGGGTCGGCGAGTGGATTGCCGAGCGGCTGGCAAAACGCAAGCAGCCGGGTGAACCCCATGTCCAGCGCCGCGCCAGCGGCCTCTGGATTCAAATCAACGAACGCAAGACCACGGAAGGCGGCACGGTTGCCATCTACACGAACATCACCGAGATCAAACGAGCCGAACAGGAGGTTCGAGAGGCCAAGCGCAGGGCAGAGCAGGCGAACGAACTCGTAAGCGAACAGAAGCGAGAGCTGGAGATACTCTCGACCAAGCTGTCGAAGTACCTCTCACCCCAGGTTTATTCGTCGATTTTCACCGGCCAGCGCAGCGTCGAGATCGCTTCGAACCGAAAGAAGCTGACCGTGTTCTTCTCTGACATCGCGGATTTCACCGCTACGACCGATGATCTTGAATCCGAGGAGCTGACCAGTCTGCTCAACCACTACCTCACCGAGATGTCGAAGATCGCTCTCGATCATGGCGCTACCATCGACAAGTACATCGGCGACGCGATCCTGGCATTCTTCGGCGATCCGGAGACGAAGGGTGTCAAGGAGGACGCCATCGATTGCGTCAACATGGCCGTCGCAATGCAGCGACGAATGCGCGAGCTTCAGTTCGAGTGGCGCGATGCCGGCCTGGAAAAGCCGTTCCAGCTGCGGATCGGTATCAACACCGGCTATTGCACTGTCGGCAACTTCGGCAGCGAGGACCGGATGGATTACACCATCATTGGCAACGAGGTGAATCTGGCGTCTCGATTGCAATCGCATGCCGATTTGGGTGGCATTCTCATGAGCCATGAAACCTATTCGCTCGTCAAAGATGCCGTTCTGGCCGAGGAACAGGATCCCATACAGGCCAAGGGATTTGCCAAGCCGGTTCGCAACTACAAGGTTCTCGATCAAATCGACAAGCTGGTAGCTCAGAGAAGGATCATCCGCGAGGAACGAGACGGCTTGAGGATTTTCTTAGACCTGCAGAAATTGGACAAGGCAGGTGCTGTCCAGGCCCTTAGGAGCATCCTCTCGCGACTCGGGAATTGAGCGAAATTCAGCGCTCTGCCGGCGTTGCGGATGCTTTGCGGCAGGGCTCGATCGCGCCACGCTTATGTCGGTGTTGGGTCAAAGACGGCGGGCGTAATATGTCCGCAATGAGTCCGCTTACTCCCCGATTCTGTTGCAAAACTCGGCAAGAGGCGGCTGACGCGCAATAATCGAATCGGGGCGAAGGATTCGTTGAATCGATGTTGCGCCTTAATCGCTGTTCTTGAATCAATGTTGCCCGCTCGGGCGCCCAAAATAGTTTTGCAACAGAATCTCCCCGATAGCGGCTGGAGAGCGGACAGCGCGCCCGGTCGGTTCCGCGCCAATAACGCGACATTGGCTATTCGATCACCTCGTCAGCGCGGGCGATCAGCGAAGGCGGCACGGTGAGGCCGAGGGCCGTAGCGGTCTTGAGGTTGATCACGAACTCGAACTTGATCGGTGCTTGCACCGGCAATTCGCTGGGGCTTTCACCTTTGAGAATACGATCGACATACGATGCAGCGCGACGAAAAATATCAAGCGAATCGACTCCGTATGAAACTAAGCCACCGCTCGCGGCAAAATAGCGGAACGGGTAGATCGCCGGCACATGATGTCGTGCGGTCAGTTCTGTGATCGTATCACGGTGTACGGAGGTGAAGCCATCCGGCATTACGATCAGACCGCCGTCGGCCTTTGCTGCGACCGCTACGATGGAATGTTCGAGCTCGGCTGCCTGCCGAATCGAAGCCTCCATTACTTCGACCATCAGCAAC
>WNFX01001964.1_pt1 | contig 20871 bp, 17 predicted proteins | sample 5400111 | NCBI WGS metagenome assembly WNFX01 (sample SAMN13153363, study PRJNA577476) | soil metagenome | isolation source: 40 cm soil or saprolite under grassland replicate 1 | place: USA:California | collected 2016-06-15 | reverse complement strand
ATCGCCCACTACGCCTGGCTCGGCTGGGACAGCAACTTCGGGCCCGCTGTGAACCTGATCAGCAACGTGATCAAGGGCACCACCGCCGGCGTGAACTCGATCGACGGCTTCATCAGCGACACCGCCAACTACTCGCCGGTGCAAGAGCCGTTCATGACCGCCAACCAGCAGGTCAGCGGCCAGCCGGTGCGCTCGGCGCACTTCTACTCCTTTAACCAGTACATCGACGAGCAGAGCTACGACACGGCCATGCGGCAGGCGTTCATCAACGCCGGCTTCCCGAGCACCATCGGGATGCTGATCGACACCTCCCGCAACGGCTGGGGCGGCGCCAACCGGCCCACCGGTCCGAGCACCTCGACCGACCTCACCACCTTCGTCAACGCCTCCCGCATCGACCGCCGGCCGCACAGCGGCGGCTGGTGCAACCAGAACGGCTCCGGCATCGGCGCGCGGCCAACCACCAGCGTGCCGTCCGGCTTCGACGCCTGGGTATGGGTCAAACCGCCGGGCGAATCGGACGGCACCAGCGACTCGACCGCGACCCGGTTCGACGCGATGTGCGACCCCATGGCCCAGAACCGCTACGACAACACGGTCAAGACCAACGCGCTGCCTGGCGCCCCGCAGGCTGGCCAGTGGTTCTCAGCGGAGTTCCACATGCTGCTGCAGAACGCCTTCCCGGCGCTCGGGTAGGCGCGCGTTCAGGTTGAGGGCGAGCGCCTGACAACGAGGAGGGCCCCAGCGCTGGGGCCCTCCTCGTTGGTTCGGGCTGCTTGGTTCGCCTTAGCCGGTCGGGAAGAGCATCCCGTAGATCGCCTCGGCGGTGGCGACGTCGCTCTGGGCCCAGAAGCGGTGGTAGCGGAAGGTCGGGATGGTGCCGTTGCTCAGCAGGGCCTGGATCTTCGGCCAGTCCGGGTCGTTCTGGTACCAGGAACGGATGCTGCTGAAGGTGGACGTGGCGTTGATCGGATCGCCGTTGGGCATCTTGCCGGTGAAGCCCGAGGGCACGAACACCGGGTCAGCGAAGCGGGTGTAGTCGCCTCGGGCCTCGACCGCGGAGACGCCCTTGGCGTCCTGGTAGTTGCTATTCCAGAAGGCGTCCAGCAGGGCCTTGGCGCTGCTCTTGGCGGCCGTGTTGCCGGACTTGGCCGCGTAGTAGCTGAGCGCCTTGGCCGTCGCGCCGGCCACGCCGAGGTCCTGGCTGTAGCTTGCGATAGTCACGTGCAGGCTGGGGTTGGCCGGCGGCACGCCCGTGCCGGAGAAGTTGCCGGCGGGCTGCCCCATCCAGGTCAGGGACGACGGGACCTTGATGGTGCCGTCGGGGTTGACGGTGGCGTTGGCGACCACCCACGGGACCCACTTGTCGAGCAGCGCCTTGGCCTGCGCGTTGCCGGTGGCGTAGTAGTACTCGGCCACGCGCTCCATCGACCACGCCTGGAAGCCGAACCAGGTGTTGCTCGGCGGGTCGTGGTAGACGGGCGCCTCGTCGTAGGCCATCCCGAAGAAGGTCGGGTCGCCGGCTGGCGGGACGCCGTAGTGGCCGGCCCAGCTGTTGTCGGCGCCTCCGGCGATGCCGCCTTCGGCGGACTGCAGCCAGCCGTAGAACTGCAGCTGGCGGGTGAGGCTGGTGCTCCAGTCGGACACCGCCGTCGGGGACCTCGGCTGCAGCGCCGGCACCGAGGACAGCGCCCAGGACGCGAGCGGGTTCTGGTAGCCGAAGTGGGCGACGCCGTCGCCGATGCGCCATGCCCAGCCGGCGCTGGTGTCGTTCGCGCCGCCCCAGGCGTAGTACCAGCCGAGCAGGTAGTCCGCGCTGCCGCGGCCGCTGGCGCCGGGGCAGGTGTGCGGGTCGGTGCAGTTGCCCTGCTGCTTGAAGTACTTGTCGAACAGCGAGTAGCGCAGGTAGTCGCCGAGCTTGGCGGCGTTGGCCACGTTGCTGGTGATCTGCGCCTGCTTCCCCTGCGCGGTCGCCCAGGTGAGCGCCCAGTAGGCCGCCTGGATGGCGCGGGCGTCGGCGTCCGGCGCGTCGGTGAACTTCCACTGCTTGGCGTAGCTGGAGTCCTTGATGAACAGGTCCAGGTAGCCGTTGGGCCCGCCGAACGCGAAGGTGTCGCAGTCGGGCTGCGGGATCGTCTCCCACACCGACTCCTGCGGGCCGCGCTGGAAGGTGTTCATGAACGACGGCTTGGTGGTGCCGTCGCCGCAGTGGCCGAAGCCGTACTTGTTGTCGACGTCCAGCAGCCACGCCATGCCGTAGACGTCCGGCGTGCCGTAGGTGCCCTGCAGCTCGGCGGCCAGCGGGTCCTGCCCGACCGGGACGCTGGTGTCCAGCGGCGAGGGGTACTGGCTCGGCAGGTCGTTCTCGGGCGCGTAGGTGGCCGGCTTGCTGGGGTTGTAGAACGAGTTGGTCGGCTGGTCGGCGTGGGACGGGATCATGTACCGCTCCATCGTCGCCCAGGCGTTGTTGAACGGCGCCCAGTCGCCGACCACCTGGCCGTAGGTCGCCTCCAGCCACAGCCAGTAGCTGAACGCTTCGGAGGTGGTCTCGTGGCCGTAGTCGGGCGCCTCGACGATCAGGGTCTCCACCGAGTGGTACGGGATCCCCTGCGGGCTGAAGTAGCCGTTGGCCGGGTCGTGGATCTTGGTGTAGAGCTGCAGGAAGCGCTGCGTGTAGGGCGACAGGTCGTTGTCCAGCTCGGTCGCGGTCACCGTCGCCGAGCTGTGCCCGGTGGCGCTCGCCGTGAAGGTCGCTGTGCCGTTGGCCTGGTCGGGGTCCTCCGCGTCCGCGAGTGTCACCGTCTGGTTGGTGTTCCAGTTCGCGGTAGTGAAGGTGAGCGACGCGCCGGCGCTGGCGGTCAGGTCGGTGTCGCCGGTGGTGCGCGCCACCGTCACGGTGACGTTGCCGCTCGGCTGGGCCGACAGCCGCACCCCGAAGGTGGCGGTGCCGCCCTCGGGGACGCTGAGCGAACTGGCGCTGGCGACGATCCCCGGCCCGGTCGGCGGGTCCACGGTCACGGCCACCACCGTCGAGGTGGCCGAGGCGCCGGCGCTGTCGAACGCCCTGGCCGTTAGCGAGTAGCTCCCGGCCGGGACGTTGCTCCAGGTGAACGTGTACGGCGCCGTGGTGGCCGTGCCGAGCAGGGTGGTGCCGCTGTAGAACTCGACCCTGGCGACGGTGCCGTCCGGGTCGCTGGCGCTGGCGGCCAGCGGGATGGTCGCCGGCGCGGTGTAGTGCGTGCCCGCCGCCGGGCTGGTGAGCGACACCGCCGGCGGCTGGTTCGGGCCGGTGCAGGCCACGCCGTTGAGCGCGAAGCTGGCCGGCGCGGCGTTGCTGCCGCTGTAGGAGGCGTTGAAGCCGATGTCGGCGGTCCCGCCCGTGCCGAGCGAGCTGTTCCACGACAAGCTGGCGGCGCTGGCGTTGTGGCCCGACTGCGTCCAGGTCGCCGACCACCCCTGGGTGATCTGCTGGTTGCCGGGGAACGCGAAGGTGAGCGTCCACCCGTTCACCGGGTCGCCCAGGTTGGCGATGTGGACGTTGGCGGTGAACCCGGCGCCCCAGTCGTTCTGCACCGTGTAGGTGACCTGACAGGCGGTCACCGCCGCGCTGGCGCTGGGGGCGGCAAGGGTCATGGAGGCGAACAGCACGGCGACGAGGGTGAGGGGAGCAAGCGCCCGTGCGAACAAGCGTGGTCTCATGACGCCACGTGACTCCTTGGTCGATCAGGCCCGCGCGGGCCTGAGGCCGATGATCACGCGGCAGGCTCTCCAGCTCCTGGTAGCTGATGGTACGGGCCGCGGAGAGGCCCGGCAAGAACGAGGAGGACCAACATGTGGGAGTACGAGCACGCCGTGACCACCAGCGCCGACACCCAGGCGCTGTGGCGCCACTGGTCGGACATGGCCGCATGGCCGACGTGGAACGAGGGTATTGAGAAGATCGAGATCGATGGTCCGTTCGCCGTGGGGACCCGGTTCACCATGACCCCGCCCGGGGACGAGCCGGTGCAGATGCAGATCGTCGACATCGTGCCCGGTGAGTCATTCATCGACGAGATGGACGCCGGCGACTTCACGGTACGCACGGTGCACCGGCTTGAGCCCCGGGCCGACGGCACGCGGATCGTCTATCGAACCGAGATCACCGGCCCAGCCGCCGACCAGATCGGACCCGAGCTGGGGCCGCAGATCACCGCCGACTTCCCAACCGTGCTGGCCGCACTGGTCACGCTGGCCGAAAGCTGAACTGAGGGTAGCAATCGCCTGTAATCGCCCAGTCCCCGAGCCTCAGCGCGTTCCGACCTGGGCGGTCGGTGCCGGCTGCCGGAGGGAGGCACCGACCTGGTGGAGATGGCGCAGCGCCTCGGCGTAGGAGCCGACCATCCCGCTCTCGCTGTACGGGAGGCGCTGCTCCGCGCAGAACTCCCGGACGACCGACTGGCAGCGGCGCAGGCTCGGCCTCGGCATGCTCGGGAAGAGATGGTGCTCGATCTGGTAGTTCAGCCCACCGAGGGCGAAGTCGGTGAGCCTGCCGCCGCGGACGTTCCGGGATGTCAGCACCTGCCGGCGGAGGAAGCCTGGCTCCTCCCCCTCCTTCAGCACGGGCATGCCCTTGTGATTGGGTGCGAAGGCGCAGCCCAGGTACAGACCGAACAGGCCCTGCTGCACGATCAGGAAGACAGCCGCTCGCGATGGCGACAGCACCACCAGCAGCCCCGTGAGATAGCCGATGCTGTGGGCGAGCAGGAGCAGTGCCTCGACCGAGTGCAGCTTGACCGTGCCGCGGGCCACCGCACGGATGCTCGCGGCATGCAGGTGCACCGCCTCCAGCAACAGCATCGGGAAGAACAGGTACGCCTGGTACCTGACGATCAACCTGGTGACGCCACGCTTGGTGCGCGCCTGCTCGTCGGTGAACGCGACGGCGCCGATGGTGATGTCAGGGTCCGCGTCCAACTGGTTGGGGCGGCTGTGGTGGCGGTTGTGCTTGCCCACCCACCAGCCAAAGCTCAGGCCGATGAGGAGGTTCCCCAGGGCGAGGCCGAGAAGGCCGTTGGCCCGCCTGGTCCGGAAGACCTGCCGGTGGCCGGCGTCGTGGCCGAGGAAGGCGACCTGGGTGAAGGCGAACGCGAGGTACACCGCCACGGCGACCTGCCACCAGGAATCGCCAACGAGGAAGAACGCCACCCAGCCAGCGGCAAGCATGACGGTGGTCGATGCGGTCTTCATGACGTAGTAGGCGGGTCTCCGATCGAGCAGTCCCGCCTGCTTCACACGCCGGGAGAGATCGGCATAGGGACTGCCACCAGTTCCAACCGTCCGCGGTACCTCCAGAATGGCCATGCGCGCTCCTGTCTCATCGGGCAGCGAGGCGGCATAGTCAACAGCTGACTCGAGCGGCGTCCCCAGCTAGACCACGAAGATCCTCCTGTGCTGTAACCCCATTAAACCAGGCAACACGGAGTTCCGGGCAGACCTTATCCCGCGACTCCGACTGGATCAGTCGGCACCGGTCCCGAACAGCAGGCTGGACGAGGTGGCTGAACGCCTCGCCCACACCGGCTGAGCGGAGCGATGAGTTTCGCCTCGGCGCGGTGTCTATCCTGTCGTGAACAACCGTAGAAACCCGACCCAGGAGCGCTTGATGTCCCTCCACCAGGCTATGGCGGCTCGCGTCGCCAACGGTGAGCTGCCCGGCATGGTGACGCTCATCGCCCACGGTGATGACGTGCAGGTCGATGCCATCGGCACGATGGCGTTCGGCGGTGACGACCCGATGCGGCGGGACACCATCTTCCGGATCGCTTCGCTGACCAAGCCGATCCTCGCCACCGCGACGATGATGCTGGTGGAGGACGGCAGGCTGGCACTGGACGAGCCGGTCGACCGGCTGGCGCCGGAGTTGGCCAACCGCCGGGTCCTCACGCGCATCGACGGCCCGCTCGACGAGACCGTCGCGGCCAACCACCCGATCACGGTCGAGGACCTGCTGACCTTCCGGATGGGGTACGGCATGGTCTTCGAGCCGACCTTCGACCCGCCCTACCCCATCAACATCGCGGCCAACCAGCTGCAGCTGGTCATGGGGCCGCCGGACCCGCGCACGCGGCACCACCCAGACGAGTGGCTGCGGCTGTTCGGGACCCTGCCGCTGATGTATCAGCCCGGGGAGCGGTGGCAGTACAACGCCGGCGCGCTGGTGCTGAGCGTCCTGGCCGCGCGTGCCGCCGGACAGTCGCTGGAGGAGCTGTTCAGGACCCGCATCTTCGAGCCCCTGGGCATGACCGACACCGGTTTCTGGATGCCCGCCGAGCACACCGGCCGGCTGCCGAGCTACTACATGACCAATTTCCAGACCGGGAAGCTGGAGCTGCAGACGCTCTCGCCTGCCAGCGAATGGACCCGCCCGCCGGTCTTCCCAGCCGGCACGGCAGGCCTGCTCTCGACCGTCGACGACTACCTGGCATTCGCCCGGCTGCTGCTCGACCAGGGCGTCCACACAGACAGCGGCGCGCGGCTGCTGTCGGAGCGATCCGTCGAGCTGATGACCACCAACCACCTGACGCCGGAGCAGATGGCCGGCTCCGGGCCCGTGCTGGGCGGACGCGGCTGGGGGTACGGCATGGCCGTCGTCACCGAACCAGACGAGGTCTCGCCCGTTCCGGGCCGCTACGGCTGGGAAGGCGGCTACGGCACGACATGGTTCAACGACCCCAACCAGAACCTGGTCGCCATCGCCATGACGCAGACCTCCGACTTCATGTTCAACGGCGGGATGGCCGAGTTCGCCACGCTGGCAGCGCAGTCATGATCCCCGCCGCCGGGTACCAGATCACCGACACGACCCTCCCAAGCCGCGCGCGCCACGCCTGACGGTTGCCGCCTGCATCGCGTCCGGTTACTCTCAGGGGCAGGCTTATCAAGTATTCAAACGATTAGTTGATAACCATACCCGGGAGGTGAAAGGTGGCTGAGCGGGCGGCCAAGGCAGCGCTGTACGACACCTTCGCGCTGGTCGGAAAGGCGCTGGCCAGCGGCCGGCGGATCGAGCTGCTGGACGTGCTCGCCAACGGCGAGCGCACCGTCGAGGAGCTCGCCCGCCAGATCGGCCTGTCAACGGCCAATGCCAGCCAGCACCTGCAGCTGCTGCGCCAGGCAGGCCTGGTCACCACCCGCCGGGACGGCACCTTCGTCGTCTACCAGCTCGCCGGCCCGGAGGTCTTCGAGCTGTGCGAGACGCTGCGCATCCTGGCCGCGGCCCGACTCGCCGAGGTCGAGCATCTCGCCGCCGCCTACCTCGGCCCCGACGTCGGCGGCCAGGGTGAAGACGGGCTGGAGCCGGTGACCCGCCAGGAGCTTGCCCGCCGCCTGCAGGCCGGGGAGCGGCTCCTGGTGCTGGACGTGCGCCCCACCCAGGAGCATGCCGCCGCGCACCTGCCGGGGGCGGTGTCGATCCCCGTGAACGAGCTGCGCCGCCGCCTTGCCGAGCTGCCGCGTGACCAGGAGATCGTCGCCTACTGCCGAGGCCCCTACTGCGCCTTCGCACACGAAGCCGTCCGCCTGCTTCGCCACGAGGGCTTTACCGCCAGGCGCCTGGAGGACGGGCTGCCCGAATGGGTCGCCGCCGGGCTGCCAATCAGCCACTCCGCCATGAGCCTGCGGGAGCAGTGATCCGCACCCGCGCCGCGGTCGCGGTCGCGGTCGAGGAGATGGCCATGCCCACCATCCACCCGGTCTATCCGGTTACCGACGAGGGCCTGGGCAACACGGCCTGGCTGGTCGAGTTGGGCGACAGGCGAGCGCTGGTGGTCGACCCGAGCCGCGACCCCACTCCCTACCTGGAGCTGGCACGCCGTCGCCGGCTGCGGATCGCCTACGCGGCCGAGACGCACCTGCACGCCGACTTCGTCTCCGGCAGCCGCGAGCTGGCCGCCCGCGGCGCGCAGGTGCTGGCGGCGCGTGCGGCCCGCCTGGAATTCGCCCACCAAGGCCTGGACGACGGCGCCGAACTGGACCTCGGCGGGCTGGTCCTGCGAGCGGTGGCCACGCCAGGCCATGCCCCTGAGCACCTGGCCCTGCTGCTGCTCGACAGTGGCCGCCCGCTGGCGCTGTTCAGCGGCGGGGCGCTGCTGGTGGGCGCGGTCGCCCGCACCGACCTGGTCAGCCCCGACCTGACCCGCCCACTGGCCCACGCCGCATGGCAGTCGGCGCGGCAACTGCTGGCGCTGGCGCTGCCCGACGACCTGGCCGTCTACCCCACCCACGGCGCCGGCTCGTTCTGCGCTGCCACTGGCGACGTGCGGCGCAGCACCACCATCGCTGCCGAGCGAAGCGGCAACCCGCTGGTCGGAGCGCACGGGGCCAGCGACGCGGAGGACTTCACCGAGCGGCTGCTCGCCGGACTGGGCAGCTACCCGCCCTACTTCCTGCGCCTGCGCGAGCTGAACCGCCTCGGCCCCAGGGTGCGCGACCAGCGCTCCCTGGCCCTGCCGTGCCTGCGCGTCGAGCGGGTCAGCGAGCTGGCCGCTGCTGGCGCGGTCCTCATCGACGCTCGCCCGATCCGCGCCTTCGCCGCCGGCCACCCCGCCGGTGCGCTGTCGATCGAGCTGCGCCCGCAGTTCGCCACCTGGCTCGGCTGGCTGGTCCCGGCCGGGCAGCCGCTGCTCTTCGTCCTGGACGCCGACCAGGACCGCTCCGAGCTGGTCCGCCAGTGCCGCACCGTCGGCTATGAACAGCTCGCCGGTGAGCTGGCCGGCGGGATGGCCGCCTGGCGGGCCGCGGGTCTGCCCGAGCACCGCATCGCCCTGGTCGGCCCGGAACAGCTCGACCTCTCAAGCGAGCCGGTCCTGGATGTGCGCCAGCGCGCCGAGGTCTCCGCGGGCCATCTGCCCGGGGCGCGCGCGATCGAGCTGGGCGCGCTGCCCGGATCGCTGGGCCGTGGCGGCTTCCTCCCCGCTCCCGGCCGGCCCTTGACGGTGATGTGCGGGCACGGCCAGCGCGCCATGACCGCTGCCAGCCTCCTCACCCGCACCACCCAGCACCAGCACGAGCGCGAGCTGCGCGTCCTGCTCGGCGGTGCCGAGGACTGGCATCGGGCCACCGGCCGGCCCCTGGTCCGGGACTGACCGGGTGCGCCGTCCGGGTCCGGACCTGCAGCCTGGGCTGCGCCTCGGGCTGCGTGCCAACCTGGCCCAGTTCAGCCTCCTGGTCGGCGTCAACGCGCTGGTCGGCGGCATGGTCGGGCAGGAGCGCACGCTGCTGTCGCTGCTGGCCACGCAGGTGTTCGGGCTGGTCGCGCTCACCGCGGCGCTGACCTACATCGTTGCCTTCGGCGCGGTCAAGGCCGCCACCAACTTCGCCGCTGGTGCCCTGTCGGACCGGCTCGGCCGCAAACCGGTGCTGGTCGCCGGCTGGCTGGTCGGGCTGCCCGTCCCGGTCCTGCTGATCTGGGCCCCGAGCTGGGGCTGGATCATCGCCGCCAATGTCCTGCTCGGTGTCAACCAGGGCCTGTGCTGGTCCATCACGGTGATCATGAAGATCGACCTGGCCGGCCCGAAGCGACGAGGCCTGGCGATGGGCCTCAACGAGGCCGCCGGCTACGGCGCGGTCGCCCTTACCGCCTGGCTGACCGGGCTGATCGCTGCCCGCGCCGGGCTGCGGCCTGAACCCTTCTTCCTCGGCCTGGCCTACGCGGGCCTCGGGCTTGGCCTGTCCAGCCTGGCCGTCCGGGAGACCCGCGGCCACGCCAACCTGGAAGCCAGCCAGCGACCCGTTGCGGTGGCCCGCCCCGCAGCGCCCGGCACCGAAGCCGGCACCGAAGCCGAGCGGCCGACACTGCCAGCGGTCTTCGCGCTGACCAGCCTGCGGGAGCCGGCCCTGTCCGCAGCCTGCCAGGCCGGCATGGTCAACAACCTCAACGACGGCCTGGCCTGGGGCCTGCTGCCGGTGTTCTTCGCCGGCCACCACCTCTCCGTCGAGGCGATCGGCGTGCTGGCCGCCGCCTACCCGGCCGTCTGGGGTTTGGGACAGCTGCTCACCGGCCCGCTGTCGGACCGGCTCGGCCGCAAACCACTCATCACCTGGGGCATGTGGCTGCAAGCAGCCGCCCTGGCCGCCACCGCGACCCTGCGCGGCTACCCCGCCTGGCTGGCCGCCGCCGCACTGCTTGGCGTCGGCACCGCCATGGTCTACCCCACCCTGCTCGCCGCCATCGGGGACGTCGCCCATCCTCGCTGGCGGGCCTCTGCCGTCGGCGTCTACCGGCTGTGGCGCGACGCCGGCTTCGCCATCGGCGCCCTGCTCGCCGGCACGGTCGCCGACCTGCTCGGCATGGCCGCCGCGATCTGGACCGTCGCCGGACTCACCGCCGCCTCCGGCGTGATCGTCGCCATCCGCATGTACGAGACGCTCCACCTTCCCGTACCGGCGTCCCGACCCTGATCAGCGGATCCGAGTCTCTGGCGGCGCAGTGACGGCATGCACGCGTGCTGATCTGGCTGATGGACTGGTACGCCCCGACATCAGCTGACACTACGTCGATTGCACCTATCTCTTTGTCGACAACGGCTACGACGTGTCGCCGTGCTTCACCCCGCCGTGCAACTCGCGCACCCACAGCAACATCCGCGTGGACTCGTCCTCGACCAGCGGGGCCACGGTCGACGCCAACCTGGTCAACCTGACCCAGTCGGGGGTCATGTACGTGTGGGGGTCGGGAAGCTACAGCTCGCTCGCCCTCTTCCAGGCCGCCACCGGCCAGGAACCGCATGGCCTGCAGGACGACCCCAGGTGGGTGGCGGCCGGAGCCAACTTCCACCTGACCTCCAGCTCACCCGCGATCGACTCTGCCGACTCCGGAGCAAGCGGCGAGACCAGTCGTCGAACGGCGAGAGGTCAACCGCCGCCGACGCCGAGGGCTTGGCGGACTTTGTCGATGGCCGCCGCTTCGGTGTAGCTGACCCGCAGCCCCCCGATGCCGAACATCCCGCCTTCCCTGGTCGCCTGCGCGGCAACCTCCGCCAGGCTGATCACGACCTGCTGGTAGGCCGCCAGCTCGTCGGGAGTCTTGCCAGCCAGCACGGCCACGGCGGCGCGCAGCACTTCCGCGACCGGATCCTCAGCCTCCCGCGGTGACATCCTCTGCGCGATGACCGCACCGCGAGGCTGCTCAGCAGCGAGTTCCCGCACCAGCTGGCTGGGGTGGCCCGTGGCGGCCCGCAGCGCCTTGGCGACGCCCTTCATCTCCCGGACCATGGTGGATCTGCCATCCGACAGGCTCACCAGTTCCGCCCCGGCGGTCAGCGCGACACGTAGGGTCGCCCACTCCTCGGCCGTGTATTCTGCCTTGCCCGCCATAGCGGCGGCCTCCCCCGTCCGGTGCCGACCTGGCGACCGGTGCAACGGAAATACGGTACCGGTTGATTTTGGCGGTGTGGATGCCACGTGTCACTTCGTTATGCGTCGCGGAGCCGCAGCAGCAGGCCGCCGGCGAGGAGGGCTGCTGCGGCCCAGGCGGCGAGGACGCCGAGGCCCGCCCATGGGCTGATGGGCAGGCTGCGCAGGTTGGTGGTGGCCTGGATGGTGAGCCCGGCGGTCATCGGCGAGATCTGCCTGAGGTGGCGCTGCCAGTGCGGGTCGGTGACCGCCTGGATGATGATCGGGAACAGGAAGAGCAGACCGAGCACAACCCCGATCGCCGTTGCGGAGTCCCGCACGGCGGTGGCGACGCCGAGGCTGAGCAGGGCGATCAGGGCCAGGTAGAGGACCGACCCGGCGGCGGCGCGCAGCACCGGCCCGTCGCCCAGCGACAGCAGCGAGTAACCATGCGCCGCGGTGAAGCCGTGGCCAGGCAGCAGGAGCCGCCCGGCCAGCACCGATGCGAGCACGGCGATGGTCCCCGCTGCCAGCACCAGGCCACTGACGATGGCTGCTTTGGCGGCCAGGACGGTGGTACGGCGCGGCATCGCGGAGAGGGTGATGCGGATCATGCCGCTGCTGTACTCGCTGCTGATCGCCAGCACGGCCAGGATGGCGACCAGCGTCTGGCCGAGCTGGATCCCGGTGAGGCTGAGCTTGGCGGGGTCCTGGTCGCAGCCCGCCGACGGGCAGGTGATGGCGGCGGCCACCATGGCGCTGAGGCCAACGGTGAGGGCGACGACGCCGAGCAGCAGCCAGAAGGTGCCCGCGACGGTGCGCAGCTTGGTCCACTCCGCGTGCAGTGCCTGTCTCATTGGGGGACCCCGCGGCAACCTTGGCAGAGTCCCGCGGTGGTCGGTGCCGCGGGACCGTGCCCCCCAAACCCCCCGCTCATGCGTCCCGCCGGCGCAGCAGGAGGACGGCGACGCCCATGGCGACTGCGGCGTAAGCACACAGCACTGCGAAACCGGCCCACGGCGCCAGCGGGTAGTCGCGTCCGGGCACAGATGGGGTGCTGACCTGCGGGTAGTGCGGAATGCTCTGCTGAATGGCGAACCCGGCGGCCGGGCTGAGCCGCAGCAGCCACTGCGAGGGCCCGGCGGGCAGGACGGAGGCGGTGGCGAGGATGTAGGGGAGGACGATCGCCGCGATGACGACGGTGACTGCCCCGGCGCTGCGCCGCAGCATGGTGCCCACGGCCAGGGCGAGGATGGCGGCGACGGCGAGCAGCGCCGCAGTGCCGGCGACCACGCGCAGCTCGGTCAGCAACGGCGGCGGGTTCAGGAAGTTGCCGTTGTGGCGCAGGATCCGCCCGCCGAGCGGGACCACGACAGCGGCGGCGACCAGGCCAGCCACGAAGGTGACCAAGCCGATCACGATCGCTTTCGCCGCCAGGACCCGGCCTCGCCGTGGGCTCGCCGCCAGGGTGATGCGGATCAGGCCGCGCCGGTACTCGGCGGTAATGAACATCGTGGCCACGACGATCAGCGCGATCAGCCCGCCGAAGGCGCCTGTGAGGGTGTCCTCGATGGGCGTTGCAATGTTGGTGTCCGGCGCGATGTCGCCGGATCCGCTCACGGTGAACCCGCTGCCGGCCTGCCGGAACCCGCCGGGCGTGGGCCCCGGTGGGCCGAGCTGGGTGCTGAGCTCGGTGCCGCTCCACCCACCGCCGGGCTGGGTGCCCTGGAGGCCGACCTGGTCGAAGGCGGCCGTGGCCACAGTGGGGCCGCCGGTCGAGCTGCCCCCACCGAGATGCTGGGTCTGCACGGTGTAATCGGGGGAGGCGGCAAACAGCCCGGCCTGGACGGTTGCGGGCAGCCCGGCTAGGTGAGCGGTGCCGACCCTGGTCCAGTTGGTGCCGTCGGCCGACGCATAGCCGGTCAGCAGGTCACCGGAGCGGGTCAGCCGCAGCCAGCGCGGGGATGCCACGGAGACCGCGCCAGCGAGGCCAGCCGTGTCATGGGTGTAGTTGTACTGCATCCGCACCCCGTGGCTGCCGGTGACCATCATCGCGGCGTAGGCCGATCCCTGCTTGGTGGTTTCCTTGATGATGATCCCGGCCTTCGACCACGGCATGAGGCTGGACGTGGGCTGCCCGCCCCCCTGCGTCGATCGGATCACGCCGGTCAGCGAGGTCACCCGAACGGTGATGCTGCCGTTGCCGTCCAGCGGCTGGTGCACGAAGTAGAAGCTGTCGGTCACGGCCTGCCCGCCCGGCCCCAATGGAGCGGTACAGGGATGGCTCGTCGTATCTCCAGGAAACGGCCCCACGCTGCAATGGCTGCCATTCGCGGTGAGCAGCCCGAGCCCCACGGTCACCAGCGCCGCGACGACCATGCCGATCACCCAACCGCGCACTGTCCTGAACTTGGTCCATTCGGCGCGCAGCAGTTGCGCGAAACCGTCGCGTCCGGCCTGCACCCCGGAGCGGTATGGCGTGATGGTGTCGGTGGTCATGGTGCCGCCTCCTCGGCGACGGCGGCGCGGAACTCGACCGCGTTCCTGGTCAGCTCCATGTAGGCCTCCTCCAGCGTCGCGCGGTGCGCCGACACCTCCGAGAACGGCACCGCACTTTCGCCGAGCAACGCCACGACACGCTCCGCCACCAGCCCGGAAATGGTGAGCGTGTCGCGGTCGGTGGCGGCCACGGTGGCACCCGCCTGCGCCAGCACCGTCATCGCCGCCGACCGCGCGGCGGTGCGCAGGGTGACCCGGTCCCCGGACGCGGCAGCGATCAGCGCCGCCACGCTGGTGTCGGCGACGATCCGGCCGCGGCCGACCACCACCAGATGGCCGGCAGTGTCCTGCAGTTCGCTCATCAGGTGGCTGGACACCAGCACCGCGCGGCCCTCGGCGGCCAGCGACCGCAGGAAGCCGCGGATCCAAACGATGCCCTCGGGATCCAGGCCGTTGAAGGGCTCGTCCAGCATCAGCACCGGCGGGTCGCCGAGCAGCGCCGCCGCGATGCCGAGCCGCTGCCGCATGCCCAGCGAGTAGCCGCCCGCCTTGCGCCGGATCACCGCCTGCAGGCCGGCCTGCTCGATCACCGCGTCGACCCGCCGGGCAGACAGGCCCTGAGAGTGGGCCAGCCACAGCAGGTGGTTGCGGGCGCTCCGGCTCGGTTGCAGGGCGGCGGCGTCCAGCAGCGCCCCGACGTGGTGCAACGGGTGCCGCAGGCTCCGGTAGGGCCGCCCGCCGATCAGCGCGTGACCCTCGTCGGGGGCGTCCAAGCCGAGGATCACCCGCATGGTGGTGGATTTTCCCGCGCCGTTGGGACCGACGAAGCCGGTGACAGTTCCCGGCGTGACGGTGAATGACAGCCCGTCAAGGGCGATTGCCTGCCCAAATCGCTTGCGCAGGCCGGTGACTTCAATGGTTGCGTCCATACCAGGCAGACTAGGAGAGCAGGGGCAACGCGGTCGTCACGGCGGGGAGCCATCTTCGCCCTGGCTGCCACGAGGCACACCCGCCGCCGTGCGTCCCTCGCATGGGGGATAGCGGTATCCCTGGCCACGGTGACGCCAGCGCGTCAGCCAGCAGCGACAATGATCGGCACAATGGTCTATGTGAGCAGAGCGAGCGATTGGCGCAGCGGATGGGCCGACACAGGGCGGCGGATCACCGCCGCCCCCCACGCGCCTGCCGTCGCTGGGGCACTGCTGGGACTGCTCGCGGCGGCCGAGTCGCTCGCGCGGTCCGCGGTCACCGGCGTGAGCGCGCAATTCGTCCCGGTGCTCTTGCTGCTCGCCCTGTCCACCACGCTGCCGCTGGGGCTGCTGCGCCCGGCCGGTGCCGCCGTGGCCGTCTCGGCCGCAAGCGTGCTGTCGCTCGCGCTCTTCCACACCCTGACGGTCGCGGGCCTGGGAGCGCAGCTGATCGTCCTGTACCGGCTCGGTCAGAGCGGCGAACCGCGCAACGGCGCACAACTCCCGGCTACGGGCCTTGCCGTGGGCCTTGCCGTGCCGTTCCTGTTGCTGGCGCTGGCTGGTCCCCGTCCCCTTGGTACTGAGGCAGGGATCCTCACCGTGCTGCTGGCCTCGCTGGCCCTAGCGGCCGCCTGGGCCGGGACCGCGCAGCGGGCGCGCAGCGAGGCCCTGGAAAACCGCGCTGCCCGGCAGGTCATCGCCGGCACCCTGCTGGAGCACACGGCGCGCGGGGAACGCGCTCGCATCTCCCGGGAACTGCATGACGTCGTCGCCCACCACATCTCCATGGTCGCCGTGCAGGCGGAGACGGCCCGGCTGACCACGCCGGGAATGCCTGCCGCCGGGGCGCAGCGGCTGTCCGCGATCGGCGACACCGCGCGGGCCGCGCTGACCGAGATGCGGCGCCTGCTCGGCGTGCTGCGCGAGGACGCCCGGGCCGAGGTCGCCGACCGGCGCCCCCAGCCCGGCCTCAAGCAGCTCAACGACCTGCTCGACGAGGTACGGGACGCCTCCGGGACGGGCGCCCGCTTCATCCTCAGCGGCGCGCCGGCCACGCTCGACCCCGGTGTCGAGCTGGCCGCCTACCGGATCGTCCAGGAAGCTCTCACCAACGCCCGGCGCCACGCCCCGGGCGCCGCCGTCGACGTGGAACTCCACTACGCCCACGACGCGCTGCGGCTGCGCATCCGCGACAACGGACCCGGCCCGCCTCCAGCGCTGCCGGCCGGCGGCCACGGGCTGCCCGGCATGCGTGAGCGCGCCGTGGCCGTCGGCGGCCAGCTGCGCACCGGCGCCGCGGCTGGTGGCGGCTTCCTCGTCGAGGCCACCCTGCCCGCCAAGGCCGAGGCCCTCGGATGACCGTCACGCCCGCGACCTCGGCGCCGGTGCGGATCGTTGTCGCCGACGACCAGCAGGTCGTCCGTGCCGGCTTCGCCGCCCTGCTCGACACCCAGCCGGACTTCACCGTCACCGGCACCGCCGCCGACGGCGCCGAGGCAGTGCGCATCTGCCGCGAGCTGTCCCCCGACGTCGTCCTCATGGACGTGCGCATGCCAGGCATGGACGGCATCGAAGCCACCAGGCAGCTGGCCAGCTCCGGGTCCGGGTCCGGAGCCGGCTCCGGGTCCGGCTCCGGGTCCGGCTCCGGCTCCGGGTCCGCAGCGGGCGGCCCGCGCATCCTCATCCTCACGACCTTCGACCTGGACGAGTACGTCTACGACGCGCTGCGCGCCGGGGCCAGCGGCTTCCTGCTCAAGGACGTCACCGCCGAGCGGCTCTTCGACGCCGTGCGCGTCATCGCCGCTGGCGACGCGCTGCTCGCACCGGCCGTCACCCGCCGCCTCATCAGCGAGTTCGCCCAGCTGCACCCCCGGCCGGATGCCGCACCCACGCCCGCCCTCGCCGCGCTCACCCCACGCGAGACCCAGGTCCTGCGCCTGGTCGCCGAAGGCCTCTCCAACCCGGAGATCGCCGCCCGCCTGGTGGTCACCGAGGAGACGGTGAAGACCCACGTGAGCCGCGTGCTGAGCAAGCTGGGCCTGCGCGACCGGACCCAAGCGGTGGTCACCGCCTACGAGTCAGGACTGGTCGTGCCCCGCTCCCGCGAGCCGAGATAGGTTCGCTCACCGCTACTAGGCTCGGGGAGCCGCAAGCCGGGGGTCCTTGCGGAGGCCCGCGACCCGCTCGCCGGCCTCGTAGCGCTCGATCAGCTCCTGCGCCAGGCAGGTCCCGCCTTCCAGGCGCCGCCAGAGGGCCTGGATCCGGCGCCGGTCGCCGGCCTCCGCGCCGGCATCCTGCAGGGCCGCCTCGGCCGCCCGGAGCACCTCCCTGGCGCCGGCCCGGATCGCAGGGTCGGCGAACCCCCGGAGCGCGGACGCCTGGTGCAGTTCGGCGTCCGGGGTGCGGCGCCTGCCGGGCAGGCGCTCGTCCAGCACCATGCCCTTGAGCAGGCACAGCAGCTCACCGTACAGGCCAAGGTCGGCGCAGGCGTCAAAGGCCTTGAACTCGATCCGGCCCACCTCGGCGTCGACGCGGGCAAGCTGGGTCAGCGACGGATCCGACTGGACGAGGTCGGCCCGGTCCCCGACAAACACCAGCACCGCCGGCCGCATCCCCGTCCGGGCATAGGTCCGCCGTGACAGCCCCGCCCACCGCTGCCCCTTGAAGAACGGGGAGGAGAAACTGAACGGGACGATGTAGGGGCTGTAGTAGGTCAGTTTGGCGCCGATGTCGATCAGCTCGGACGCGCCGAGCCCGTAGCGGGAGAGGTTCAGGTCCGGGCCGTAGGTCGTCATGCACAGGGCCGCGGTGCGGTCCTCCGGCGTGCCCAGCCGGTGCGCCCGCTCCCAGTCGTTGAGCGGCGGGTCGACGCAGTAGGTCGCCTGGACCGGGTTGTGGCTCACCGTCACCAGGCGAAAGCCACGCTCGGCGGCCCTGGCGGCAAGCAACTCCAGGTCGCCCTCCAGCGCCGTGACCGCACCCGCGATCGAGTCGTGGATCACCGTCCGCACCTCAAGCCCCTTGGGGTCGCAACGCAGCAGCGTCCCGTCTGCCCCAAAGCGCTCGAAGCCTTCCACATACCACCGCTTCACCTTGATCTGCTGGTCCCCGACCCGGAGCTGCGGGTAGTCGGACGGGTCCAGGGGCAGCGCGTCGACGATCGCCTGCAGCTCCTCGAAGCCGGTGTTGGTAAAGTCGGCAAAGGTGCCGTCCGCCCGCTGCAGCGCGCTCTCGTGCTCGATCCCGTACCTGAAACCATGACCCACTGTGCCTCCCCCATTGACTGTGCCTCCCCCTTAATATTGGAAGTATTGATCAGGCCTCTTGCCGATGGTGGTGGGCCGGTGATCCCTTGGTGAAGATCGACGCGTTCTGCCATATCATGCCGCGGCCGTACTTCGACCGGTTCTTCGAGCTGGACACTTCGCCGCGTGCTGCCAACCTGCGCCGGCGGGTCTCCCGCATCCCGTCGCTGGTGGACATGGGTGTGCGCTTCGCGCAGATGGACGAGTTCGGCGACTACCGGCAGATCATCAACCTGTGTGCGCCGCCGGTGGAAGACCTCGGCTCGCCCGCGGTGTCCAAGGAGATGGCGCGGCTGGCCAACGAGGCGATGGCCGAGCTGGTCCGCACCCACCCCGATCGCTTCGCCGGCTTCATGGCGTCGGTGCCGATGGACGACGCCGAGGCTGGCGTGGCGGAGCTGGACTACGCCGTCAGCGAGCTTGGGGCGTTCGGCGCGCAGATCTACACCCACGTCCACGGCCAGCCCGTGGACGACCCGCGCTACGACCCGTTCTACGCCAGGATGGCCGACCTCGGCCTGCTGCTGCAGGTCCACCCGTGCCGCAACGCGGCCTGGCCGGACTACCCCACCGAGACGCGCTCGAAGTTCGAGATCTGGTGGACGTTCGGCTGGGAGTATGACCTGTCGGCCTTCATGGCCCGAGTGGTGTTCGCCGGCGTGCTGGAGCGCTACCCGGACCTGCGCTTCCTCATCCACCACGGCGGCAGCATGGTGCCGCATTTCGCCGGCCGGGTCGGGCCTGGCTGGGACCAGCTCGGCGCCCGCACCCCCGACGACCAGCGCGCCGACATCGAGGGCTACCCGCTCAGCAGGCGGCCCATCGACTACTTCAAGCAGATGTACGTCGACACCGCCATGTTCGGCGCCGCCCACGCCCTGCGCTGCGTGATCGACTTCTACGGCGTCGACCACGTGCTGTTCGGCTCCGACAGCCCCTTCGACCCCGAAGGCGGCCCCGGCTACATCCGCGCCACCATCAAGAAACTCCAGGAGATCGGCCTCAGCGAGGCAGAGCAGCAAACGATCTTCCAGGGCAACGCCTCCCGCCTGCTCGGCCTGTCCAGCAGCCGGTGACCGCAGCTAGGATGATGCTCCTTCATTGACCTTCGGGCAGGAGGGGGATCAGATGACCAGCGGCAACGATGCCGACGCAGGCGCCGAGGCCGGGGCCGCGTGGCGCTTTGACGAGCTGCACGCCCTCTACCTCAACTGCACCCTCAAGCGCTCCCCGGAGCGCAGCCACACCCAGGGCCTCATCGACCGCAGCCGGCAGATCATGGAACGCCATGGCGTGGCGGTGTCGGTGCTGCGCGCTGTCGATTTTGACATCGCCACCGGTGTGTGGCCGGACATGACCGAGCACGGCTGGGACCACGACGCCTGGCCAGAGCTCTACCCGCAGGTGCTGGCCGCCGACATCCTGGTGCTGTGCGGGCCGATCTGGCTGGGCGACAACAGCTCGGTGATGAAGCAGGTGATCGAGCGGCTGTACGGCTGCTCGCACCTGCTCAACGAGCATGGCCAGTACGCCTACTACGGCCGGGTGGGCGGCTGCCTGATCACCGGCAACGAGGACGGGATCAAGCACTGCGCCATGAACGTCCTCTATAGCCTGCAGCATCTTGGCTACACCATCCCGCCGCAGGCCGACGCCGGCTGGATCGGCGAGGCGGGCCCGGGGCCCTCCTACCTGGACCCGGGGTCGGGCGGCCCCGACAACGACTTCACCAACCGCAACACCACCTTTGCGACCTGGAACCTGCTGCACCTGGCCAAGCTGCTCAAGGCCGCAGGCGGCGTCCCCGCGCACGGCAACCAGCGCTCGCTGTGGGAGGCTGGCTGCCGCTTCGACTTCGACAACCCCGACTACCGCTGACCAGCACGGCGAGGACGGTGCGTCCATGACGTTCACGAACAGCGACGTGCGGGATGACCCGGCCAGTCCGTTGCCCGCCGAAGCGCTGCGCCGGGTACTCGCGCCGGAGGGTGAGGCGACCAGCCTGCCGGGCGAGGCCTACACCTCCGAGGCGGTGTTTGCCTGGGAGCGCGAGCACTTCTTCGAGCGCGGCTGGGTCTGCGCCGGGCGTGCCGGCGAGCTGGCGCAGCCCGGCGACCAGGCTGCGGTCGCGGTCGGGGGTGAGGCGGTGCTGCTGGTCCGCGGCGACGACGGCGAGCTGGGCGGCTTCTTCGACGTCTGCCGCCATCGCGGCCACGAACTGCTGGAACGCGGCGCCCGCGCCTCCCGGCCGGCGATCGTCTGCCCCTACCACGCGTGGAGCTACCGGCTGGACGGGCGGCTGCGGGCAGCGCCGCGCTTCGGCGACCTGCCCGCCGACCACCCGGTACGGGAGGGCCTGCTGCCCGTCAGGGTCGCCACCTGGAACGGCTGGGTGTTCGTGGACGTGGCCGGGGAGGCGCCGGACCTGGCCGCCTGGCTCGCCGACATGGACGACCTGCTGGCGCCCTACGGGCTCGCCGATCTCGCGGCCGGCGCTTCACACGACTACGAGGTGGCGGCCAACTGGAAGCTCATCGTGGAGAACTACCACGAGTGCTACCACTGCCCCAACATCCACCCTGAGCTGTGCCGCGTCACCCCGCCCGACTCCGGCGACAACTTCGCGTTCCCAGGCGGCGGCCCGTGGGTGGGCGGCTCGATGACCCTGCGGCCGCACGCGGCAACCATGTCCCTGGACGGCCGCAGCGGCGGGTCAACCCTCGCGG
>WNFX01006618.1_pt1 | contig 20895 bp, 10 predicted proteins | sample 5400111 | NCBI WGS metagenome assembly WNFX01 (sample SAMN13153363, study PRJNA577476) | soil metagenome | isolation source: 40 cm soil or saprolite under grassland replicate 1 | place: USA:California | collected 2016-06-15 | reverse complement strand
TTATGGAATTCATCAAAGACCTTTGGGGTTTTCTGCGCGAAAGGAAGAAGTTCTGGTTATTGCCGCTTATTGTGATCTTACTCACCTTTGGCGTGCTTATCGTCCTAACGGCCGGATCGGCTATTGCCCCGTTCATCTACACCCTCTTTTAGCTTGCTGAGGGAGCGCCAGGCGCGGGGAAAAATGTAAGTGCGGCTTCGAAAGGAACAGCGGTGAGGAACACGATTCTCGGCATATCAGCCTTTTATCACGATAGCGCAGCTGCGCTTCTGATTAACGGTGAAATTGCGGCGGCAGCGCACGAAGAGAGATTTACCCGGAAAAAGCACGATTCCTCGTTCCCAATTAATGCCGTTCGATACGTGCTACAGGAGGCCGGTGTGGATTACAAGGACCTCACCGCGGTAGCCTTTTATGACAAACCATTCCTGAAATTCGAGCGGCTCTTGGAGACCTATCACGGTTTTTCTCCGCGGGGCTTGGTCAGTTTTCAATCTGCTATTCCTGTTTGGATTAAAGAGAAACTCTTCATGAAAAGACTGCTGAAGGAGCAGTTGGGAACGCTCGGGGATGCGAAGGTGCCGATTTATTATCCCGAACATCATTTGTCCCATGCCGCAAGCGCCTTCTATCCGTCGCCATTCGAGGAAGCCGCCATTGTCACAATAGATGGCGTCGGGGAATGGGCCACCACGACGATCGGGTACGGCCAGGGAAACAAGATCACGCTACTGAAGGAATTGCACTTTCCGCACTCGGTCGGCCTCCTTTACTCCGCTTTCACTTACTACACAGGTTTCGTGGTGAATAGCGGCGAATACAAGCTTATGGGGCTGGCGCCTTACGGCAATCCTGAGTCGCCTCGACTGAACGATTTTGTCCGGAAAATTAAGACAGATCTTGTGGATATCCGAGAGGATGGTTCGATTCTCCTTAACATGGATTACTTCAGCTATGCCACTGGCCTTAGAATGGTTTTCGAGGACAAATGGGAGCAGCTTTTTGGCGTGCCACGGCGAAGGGCGGAATCGGAGATTTCGCAGGTTTACATGGATATGGCCCTGGCGATTCAGCAGGTGACGGAAGAGATTGTCATGAGGCTCTGCCGGACAGCGGTCGAGCTCACCAAAAGCAAGTATCTGGTGTTGGCGGGAGGAGTGGCGCTCAACTGCGTCGCCAACGGCAAGGTTCTGCGATCAGGTATGTTTGAGGACATCTGGATTCAACCCGCCGCGGGCGACGCGGGCGGGGCACTGGGCGCGGCCTACGCGGTATGGCACATTCGCGAAGGCAAGGAACGGGTGTTAAAACGCCGCGGCGATGCAATGAATGGGGCGTATCTGGGGCCTGAATTTTCGGACAAGGACATAAGGCGAAGCATTGACAACTTCGGAGCAAAGGCTTGCCATTATCAGGAATTTGAAGAACTGGCGAATGCTGTTGCCACCAGGCTGGCCGAGGGCAAAGTGATAGGCTGGTTTCAAGGCAGGATGGAATACGGTCCGAGGGCGCTGGGCAACCGCAGCATATTGGGCGATCCGCGGAATCCAGAGATGCAAAAGAAACTCAACTTGAAGATCAAATACCGCGAGGGTTTCAGACCGTTTGCGCCGAGCGTGTTGCAAGAAGACGTTCAAGACTACTTTGAGCTGGATCGTCCTTCACCTTACATGCTTCTGGTCGCTCCCGTGCGGGCAGAAAAGAGAATTCCATTACCGAATGGGTACAACGGTCACAGCCTTTACGAGAGGCTATATTTCCTGCGATCCGATCTTCCATCCATTACGCACATTGATTACTCGGCTCGAATTCAAAGCGTCGACAAAGACGTTAATCCCCGATACTGGCGGCTTATTCATGGATTCAAAAAGCTGACCGGATACGGCGTGATAGTTAACACGAGTTTCAACGTCCGAGGTGAACCGATAGTATGCAGTCCCGAAGACGCTTATCGGTGCTTCATGCGGACCGAAATGGATTACCTCGTAATGGGTAACTACATGTTAGATAAACGGGACCAGCCGAAATTTACCGAAGAGGCTGATTGGAAAACTGAGTTTAAACTCGACTAACGCTCGCAGGACCACCCGGCCTTCTTCGCCGGTGTCTCGTTCGGCACTTTTAGGACATTCTGCCAGTGAACAACAGCACAACCCACAATAGCTCCTCCTTAGGTCCGCGCGCCGAGGTATCGAAAGCGGAGTTGTTGCTGCAAGATGGCAGTCGCTTCCCCGGCGAACGCTTCGGGTCACGCTGCTCGACAGCGGGCGAGGTTGTATTCAATACGGGGATGGTCGGTTATCCCGAAGCCATGACCGATCCTTCCTACCGGGGTCAAATTTTGGTGCTGACGTATCCTTTAATTGGAAACTACGGAGTTCCGGTCAACGAAGAAACAAAGCCCAGCGAAAATGATCTCGACATCCCTGAGTTCTTTGAAAGCAACCGAATTCAAATCAGTGGGCTCATTATTGCCACGCTTTCGAAGCACTACAGCCATTGGTCGGCGCTAGATTCCCTAGATTCATGGATGCAGCGTCAAAAGATTCCGGGCATATGCAACATCGACACCCGCATGTTAACGAAGAAGCTACGGAACCAGGGAATGATGCTGGGAAAGATCGTGGTTGACGATATCGACCTCGCCTGGGAGGACCCTAACGAGCGCAATGTTGTGGCGGAGGTCAGCGTGGAGAAACGGAGATTTTATCCAGGATCCGGAAAGAAGAAGGTCGTCCTTGTCGATTTTGGATGTAAGGACAGCATTCTCCGTCATTTGGTCAATAAGGGGCTGGACGTTTTGAAGGTTCCTTGGAACTACGACTGGTCGGCAGAGGCAGCTGACGGAGTTGTTCTTTCCAACGGGCCCGGCGATCCCAAAGTGTGTAGCGATGCTTTGAAGGTGCTCCGCAAGGGTCTGGGAAGAAACATCCCCATTCTTGGAATCTGTCTCGGGCATCAACTGCTGGCACTGGCTGTCGGCGCCGATACTTTCAAGTTGAAATACGGTCATCGCAGCCAGAACCAACCCTGCATTCAGGTAGGAACCAAACGTTGCTACATTACCTCACAGAACCATGGTTTCGCAGTAAACGAACAAACGTTACCTTCAGAATGGAAGCCGTGGTTCTTTAACGCGAATGATGGCACTAACGAGGGGATGCGGCATCGGGAGCGGCCGATCTTTTCCGTGCAATTCCATCCGGAAGCGAATCCGGGACCTACAGAAGCGTCGTTTGTCTTTGATTCATTTCTAGATGCGCTCGACCATGGATAAGAAGATCCAAAAGGTTCTCCTGCTGGGCAGCGGCGCTTTAAAAATAGGCGAGGCAGGCGAGTTCGATTACTCCGGAAGCCAGGCCCTCAAAGCTCTTAAAGAAGAGGGCATCAGCACTGTTCTAATTAATCCGAACATTGCCACTATCCAGACCTCCGAAGAGTTCGCAGACCGCGTTTATCTCCTTCCGGTGAACGCGGACTTTGTAGAACGAGTAATAGAGAAAGAGAAACCTGACGGGATTCTGATAGGGTTCGGCGGCCAGACGGCGTTGAATTGTGGATTGGAAATCGCTGACCGCTGTGTACTGAAGCGATGCGGCGTGCGCGCTCTCGGCACTCCGATTGAAACGATCCGTGACACCGAGGATCGGGATTTATTCGTGAAACGGCTCGGTGAAATCGGTGTAGACACGCCACGTTCGCAAGCAGCTCGGAGTTTGGAAGAGGCCAAGAACGCCGCCCGGCAGATTGGTTATCCGGTGATGGTGAGAATCGCCTTTGCGCTGGGAGGATTGGGCTCGGGCATGTGCAAAGACGGAGCTGATCTTGAGGAGCGAGTAAAAAAAGCCCTGGCTTATTCGCCGCAGGTTCTGGTGGAGGAATATCTCAGCGGCTGGAAGGAAGTAGAATACGAAGTGGTGCGAGACGAGTCGGATAATTGCATCACCATCTGTAACATGGAGAACTTTGATCCTCTGGGTATCCACACAGGGGAGAGCATTGTGGTTGCGCCCAGTCAAACCCTAGCCAACGCGGATTACCATCGTTTGAGGGAACTTTCCATTCGCATTATTCGGCACTTAAAGATCATCGGTGAGTGCAATATCCAGTTCGCGCTGGACCCGGATTCAAGCTCCTACCGGGTGATCGAAGTTAATGCCAGGCTTAGCCGTAGCTCTGCTCTTGCTTCAAAAGCCACCGGATATCCGCTGGCTTACATTGCAGCCAAACTCGCGCTGGGATACAGCCTTACCGACCTCCAGAATTCCGTGACGAAGACGACGACGGCATGCTTTGAACCGGCTCTGGATTATGTCGTCGTGAAAATTCCCCGCTGGGACCTGAAGAAATTCCGTATCGCCTCCAGCCACCTGGGTTCCGGCATGAAATCGGTCGGCGAAGTAATGGCCATTGGCAGAACATTTGAGGAGGCATTGCAAAAGGCGGTGCGGATGCTGGACATCGGCCACGACGGAATTGTTGCCACACGGGCGGTGGATCTGAGGAAAGCGGAGGAGATGCTGGCGCAACCCGAGCCAGATCGTATTTTCGCGATACCTCAGGCAATGCGAAGTGGGCACAGCGTCGAGCAGATTCATAAACTTACTCACATAAATGAATGGTTTCTACATTGTATCAGCCATGTCGTAGAGATCGAAGATCGGCTCAGAACCTACACGGGCGGACCGTGTCCGAGGCGACTTCTCCTTGAGGCCAAGCGCGCTGGGTTTTCCGATCGGCAGTTAGGGTCCATCCTCGAAATGGACGAGAAGGTTGTTTGGAAACACCGGCAGAACATGGGGATACACCCCGTCGTAAGGCAGATTGATACCCTGGCAGCGGAATACCCTGCCCAGACGAACTATCTTTACCTGACATTTAACGGAGAAGAGAACGACGTACAAAGCGAAGGAGACAAAAGCGTCCTTCTTCTCGGTTCCGGTACCTATCGCATTGGCAGCTCGGTTGAGTTTGACTGGTGTTGCGTGAACGCCTCCCGCACTCTGCGAAAGCTTGGTTACCGTTCGATTCTTCTGAACTTCAATCCCGAGACGGTCAGCACCGATTACGACGTATGCGACAGGCTTTACTTCGACGAAATAAGCCTGGAAACTGTGCTCGACATTTATACGCGAGAGCAATGCGCCGGAGTCATTGTCTCAGTTGGTGGCCAGACTCCGAACAACCTTGCGCTTGAGCTTCATCATGCGGGAGTAAAGATTCTCGGGACCTCGCCGATAGATATTGATTGCGCCGAAGATCGACATAAGTTCTCGACCTTGTTGGATACCATTGGCGTCGATCAGCCGCCTTGGAAAGAAGCGGCTTCAGTCGGCGACGCGGTAGCATTTGCGGAGAAGACAGGCTACCCGGTTCTGCTCCGGCCATCCTATGTGCTGAGCGGCGCAGCGATGGGTGTCGCGACGAACGCAAAGGAATGCGAACTTTTTCTGAATAAGGCCGCTGATGTTTCGCCAAAACATCCAGTGGTTGTGTCCAAGTTTTTTGAAGACGCCAAGGAAATTGAGGTGGATGCGGTGGCTTCGCGGGGCGAGATCATCGCCATGGCGGTAGTCGAGCACGTGGAAAACGCCGGCGTTCATTCAGGCGATGCGACGTTGGTCATCCCGCCTCAGCGGACTTACCTTGAAGTAATCCGCAAGATCGAGAAGATCACGGCCCGGATTGCAGAGTCGCTGAAAGTCACTGGACCGTTGAATGTCCAATATCTTGCCCAGGGCACCAACGTCAAAGTGATCGAAGCCAATCTACGGGCGTCGCGTAGTTTTCCGTTCGTTTCAAAAATCTGCAAGTTGAACTTCATTGAACTCGCTACGAAAGCGATTCTCGGCGTCCCCACCAGTAAATTCGAGCAGCCGTGGCACGACCTGGACTACGTCGGGGTGAAAGCTCCCCAGTTTTCTTTCACGAGATTGCACGGTGCGGACCCAACGGTGGGAGTAGAAATGGCCTCCACCGGCGAGGTTGGCTGTCTCGGAGACGATTTTGAAGAAGCATTTTTGAAAGCGCTCATTTCGGTGGGATTCAAGTTCCCAATTAGAACCATCCTGCTCTCCACCGGCCCGCTTAAAGACAAGGTAACGTTCGTTGAAAGCGCAAAGCTGTTCGAAAGCCTTGGAATCAGGTTTTACGCGACAAAGGGGACGGCAGAGTTTCTGGCTGGCTACAGTATCGAGAGTGTAGTCGTCCACTGGCCACTGGAAAATCTCTCTCCGAATGCCGGCGAACTCATCGAGCAGCGGAAGATAGACCTGGTGATCAATATAGCAGTGGACTTTGGAATCCCCCTGCTGACGAACATTCAGTTGGCAAATCGGCTCGCTGAATCGCTTTCGCGAAAGCAAGCTGTTGATCTCGGTATCAAGGAACTGCAGGCATACTAAAGATCTCGCAATTTGGAGACAACGCGGAGCGAAAAGCGGTCAACACTGTCAAGAAGCGCGGGTACCGGATTGAACTCGGTGAGATCGAAGGCGCTTGAGTCGCTGCCGAAAACTTCGACGGAAAAAATCGATGATCAGAAGCTCGAGACAATGTAGTGACACGGCCCAGCGGCAATAACATGGTTTTTAGCAACGGTGGCCAAATCATCGCCCACATCGTTCGGTTCAAAATTAGTCGCAATTACACCAATCAAAACAGGCGATGAATTTTGAATTGGTGCCTGAACAACAAGCCTTGCAAAAGGCGGCGATTGAGTTCGCCCGTCGAGAGCTCAACAGCAATATGATTGAGCGCGACGCCCAACAGGTCTTCTCGCATGAAGCCTGGAAAAAATGCGCTTCCTTTGGCGTGCAGGGGATGCCAATTCCCAACGAGTACGGTGGTCGCGGCTCCGCTCCGATTACAACCATAGCCATGATGGAGGGGTTGGGTTACGGCGGCTCCGAGCTCCCGTCGCTGACCTATTTATCATTTACGCGACCCTGGATCCCAGACTTGGCGCCGCCGGCATCTGTGCGTTCATCGTCGAAAAAGGAAGCGGAGGACTTACTGTTGGAAAAAAGAAGGACAAGCTGGGACTACGCACCGCTCTCATAGCCGAACTCCTGCTTGAGGAGTGCCGCCTGCCAGCAACAGCGTTGCTCGGGCGGGAAGGTCGCGGCGTTGAGGTCTTCAATTGCTTCATGGCTTGGGAGCGAGTCTGTATCCTGGCGACCTGTCTTGGAACAATACGGCGCCAACTGGAACGCTGCATCGACCACGTGCGGAAGCGTGAGCAATTCGGCCAGCCGATCGGTAAGTTCCAGTCAGTGGCCAACCGCATCGTCGACATCAAGCTTCGTTATGAAACAGCCCGACTCCTGACGTACGACGTAGGGTGGCTAATGCAAGAGAGTAAATCAACCGATATGGATCCTGCCATTGCCAAGTTGTATGTCTCCGAATCATTCGTAAAATCCTGCCTCGAAGCGATTCAGGTACACGGAGGCGCAGGGTTCCTGACCGAACTCCAACTTGAACGCGAAATGCGCGACTCGGTGGGAAGCACGCTGTACTCCGGCACTTCGGAGATTCAAAGGAACATTATCGCGCGAGGATTGCGGATTTGAATGGCTTCTTCCGATCATCTGTCACAAAAGTTCTGGGGAATCGTTATCCGCAAGGAACGTTGGGGACTTTCCTGGCGTGGCTGGCTGATCGTTGTCTTGTTCGGATTTTCGATTGCTGTTGTAATCATGTTAAGTACCGAGCCGTTTCTAGCTGAGACGCGTCGCGTGAATTCCAATGTTCTCGTTGTTGAAGGCTGGATACACAAGTACGCCATTCGGGGCGCCGTGGAAGAGTTCCAGACAGGTTCCTATCAGCGCGTCTTTACGACCGGCGGTCCGATAACCGGAAGCGGCCACTACATTAACGACTATCACACCTCCGCCAGCGTTGGGGCCGACGAGTTAAAAAAACTGGGAGTTCCAAGTGAAGCGGTGCAAATGGTTCCATCGCGTGTAATGGATCGAGATAGAACATACGGAGCGGCGGTCGCTCTGCGGGAGTGGTTCCATGAGCATAATATCGCCGTACAGAGCCTCAATATTGTAACCGAGGATACGCATGCCAGGCGAACGCACCTTCTCTTTGCAAAGGCGCTAGGGCCGGGCGTTACAGTCGGCATCATTGCGGTGCCCAGTCCGGATTATGATGCGCGGCGCTGGTGGAAGTATAGCGAGGGCGTCAAAGATGTGGTCAGCGAAGGAATTGCTTATCTGTACGCCAGGTTATTCTTCTTTCCGTCGGATTCGGCAAATCCGGAGAAGCACCTCACTAACCGAAACTAAAAGAATATGTTATGTCGGTTTGCGACATAGGTGCCGGCGTTGTCCTGCAATTCGTGCGACCAGGTTTGCTTCTCTAGGCTCTCTGTATTAGATATACTATACATTGGGTCGGAGACAGGCCCGGAAGCGGCGCGGGTAGTACAGATTAGGCACTCGTGCTTCGCAAAGCCTTTGGGAGCTCATACGCTCCTTCGCACTGTTCTTTCGACTCGTAAACGACGTGCTCGATTGACCGCTTAGTGCTGGTCAACTCATTACAAGCAAACGGAGTTTGCCTCCTGCGAAATCGAAAATGCTGTGCACAGCTCTTCGAAAAGATTCGAAATGAGTTCAGATTGGGTGGTTCACAAGTTCGGCGGCACCAGCGTCGGCGATGCAAAGGGCTACCGCCAAGTTGCGATGATTTTGCGTGGCGAGAAGGATGAGAAAAAAGCCATAGTGGTCTCGGCTATGGACCGGGTGACTGATGCCCTGATCGAGCTCGTAGATCTCGCCAAGACACGTAACAACGCCTATTTGTGTTACGCCGACGCCCTGAAGGCCCGTCATGTCGACGTGATCGAAACCCTCCTCCCGTCCGAAAGAAGGCAGTCCCTTATCGACGCTCTAGAGTCCGACTTCAAGGACATTAAAGATGTCCTCAGAGGCGTTTACCTGAGCCGCACGTATTCTGACCGGGTGCTCGAGTTCATCTCGGGCTATGGCGAGCTCTGGTCGGCGCAGCTGCTGAACGCCCATCTTAATGCTACGGGGGTCGCCTCAAGCTGGCTGGATGCCAGAACGCTCCTTATCGTCGAGCTCGGCGACACCGCCGTGAGCGTGGATTGGGAGCGCACAAAATCCCAGACCGCCGAATGGCTCAAGACACTAAGCACGGATTGGGTCGTGGTTACCGGTTTTGTCGCTTCTACTTGCGATGGTATCCCAACCACGCTCAAGCGAAACGGCAGCGACCTTTCGGCCTCCATCCTGGGAAAACTTTTGAATGCACGCGTCATCACGATTTGGACGGACGTTGATGGAGTCCTTAGCGCGGATCCGAGACTCGTGCCTGAAGCGATCGTGCTTAACGACATCTCGTACCAGGAGGCCACGGAGTTAGCTTATTTTGGTGCCAAGGTCATTCATCCAAGCACGATGGCTCCCGCGATCGAAAACCAGATCCCCGTTTGGATCCGGAACACTTTCAATCCCTCCTTTCCTGGAACCAAGATTCACAAGAAGGCCGGCGCCGGCCCTTTGGTGAAGGGTTTCGCCACGGTCGACGGCATGGCGCTCGTCAATGTCGAGGGTACCGGCATGATCGGGGTGCCTGGCGTAGCCAGCCGCCTCTTTGGCGCGCTCCGTGATGTAGGCGTTTCCGTGGTCATGATCTCGCAGGCCAGTTCGGAGCATTCGATCTGCTTTGCGATCCCCGAAGTCCAAGCCGACCTCGCGCGAACGACTGTTGATCGCGCGTTTTTCGCCGAGCTACAGCATAATCAAATCCAGATGATCGGAGTGACGGACAATTGCAGCATCGTCGCTGCTGTAGGCGACAATATGGTCGATCACCCGGGCGTCGCCGGGAAATTCTTTAGCGCTCTTGGAAAAGCACAGGTCAATATTCGCGCTATCGCCCAGGGTTCCTCTGAGAGAAATATCTCGGCAGTGATTGATCGTGCCGATTCGCGAAAGGCGCTCCGCGCCGTGCACGCCGCTTTTTATCTTTCCAACCAGACGATTTCGATCGGCGTCATCGGCTCGGGACTCATCGGAGGCACTTTCCTCGATCAGCTCAAGACGCAGATGGAGACTCTTAAAAAGGAATTCAAGATCGATCTTCGCGTGCGCGGCATTCTTAACTCCAAAGCCATGGTGCTCAGCGAAAAGGGCCGATCGTTGGAGAACTGGCGCGACTCCATGAAAGATAGTGGCGTGCCCGCCGACCTCGAAGGGTTTGTGGCCCACGTCCAGGCTGATCATTTCCCTCACGCTGCTATTGTGGACTGTACTGCGAGCGCAGAGATTGCTGCACATTACCCACGCTGGCTTGAGCGCGGCTTCCACATCATTACGCCGAACAAGAAAGCAAACACCGGCACGATGAAATTCTATCGCACGCTTCGCTCGATTTCGCGAGAGAGGAATCGCCATTATCTTTACGAGACGACCGTCGGCGCCGGCCTTCCCATCATCAGCACACTTCGGGATCTTGTTCAGACCGGCGATGAAGTGTTCGAGATCGAAGGTGTGCTCTCAGGCACCCTTTCCTACATTTTCAATACTTTTGACGGGACAAAGCCATTTTCAGAGATCGTTCAAGACGCCCGCAGAAAGGGCTATACGGAACCCGATCCGCGAGAGGACCTGTCGGGTGTGGACGTCGCAAGGAAGCTTGTGATCCTCGCCCGCGAGATCGGTCTCGATCTCGAGCTCGAGGATGTCCCTGTCGAAAGCCTCGTTCCGGAATCGCTTCGTGGAGGTTCCGTCGAAGAGTTTCTCAACCGCCTGCCCGAGCATGATCCTGCGATGACCGCCCTTCTTAATCGGGCCCGAAGTCGCGGCGAAGTCATTCGTTATGCTGGCGTGGTTGATCCTAAGAGAGGGTGTGCAGTTCAACTGAAGAATTACCCTCCCTCGCATGTCTTTGCTGGGACGCGCGGAAGCGACAACGTTGTCGCTTTCAAAACGGAACGGTACCACCCGCAGCCGCTCATTGTTGAGGGGCCGGGTGCCGGGCCTGCTGTGACTGCGGGCGGGGTGTTTGCCGATCTGCTTAGGCTTGCTTCTTACCTGGGAGGCCCAGCTTGATTTAAGCTAATACTGTGCAAGGGGTCGTACCTTGCTAACTGACGCTATGAAAATATCTGTTGTCGGTTTGGGATATGTTGGGCTCCCGCTGTCGCTGCAATTCGCGCGTTCGGGTTTGCTCGTGCTCGGACTCGACACCGATCCGGCGAAAGTCGCCGCGCTTAATGCAGGGGAGAGCTACATAAGACACATCGAGTCAGCGACAGTCGAAGAGCAACTAAAAGCTAAACGGTTTGGAGCGAGCAGTGATATGTCGCGGGTAAAGGAGGTGGAGGCGATCATCTTGTGCGTTCCGACTCCGCTTAATAAAAACCGCGAACCCGATATCTCGTTCGTTCTTGAAACAGGCCGGACAATCGCGCCATATCTCTCCAAAGGCGCGTTGGTGGTCCTGGAATCGACGACCTACCCCGGAACGACTGACACCGACCTGCGCGCCGCCCTTGAAGAAGGATCGGGAATGAAAGCGGGATTGGATTTTCACCTCGCTTTTTCGCCAGAGCGAGAGGATCCGGCAAACGAACAGAATAATATTGAATTAATTCCCAAGGTTGTAGGAGGATACACTCCAGCCTGCCTCCGTCAGGCCCTGGTGCTTTATGCCAAAGCCATCAATACACTCGTGCCTGTTTCTTCTTGTCGAGTCGCTGAAGCTACCAAGTTGCTGGAGAATGTTTTCCGCAGCGTCAATATCGCATTGGTTAACGAGCTAAAGCTCGTGTACGCCGCCATGGGAATTGATATCTGGGAAGTCATAGAAGCGGCGAAGACGAAACCGTTTGGGTTCATGCCGTTCTATCCGGGTCCGGGTCTTGGCGGCCACTGTATCCCGATCGATCCGTTCTACCTCACTTGGAAAGCGCGTGAGTATGGAAAGCACACGCGCTTCATTGAACTGGCGGGCGAGATAAACACAGCAATGCCAGAATACGTCGTGCATCGCGTTGCCGACGCATTGAATGCCCGAAATAAAGCAGTGAAGGGCAGTCGAGTGCTGATTTTAGGACTAGCTTATAAGCCGAACGTCGATGACGAGCGCGAATCACCGAGTTACGTTTTGATGGACCTACTCAGCGAGCGCGGCGCCGAACTGGAGTACTACGATCCCTACGTGCCAGTGATTAAGCCAACCCGTGAGCATTCGCATTGGGCCGGTAAGAAATCCGTGGAGTGGGATCGCGCGACTATTGAGAGTTTTGATCTTGTGCTTATCGCAACAAATCACAGCTGCGTGAACTACCAGGACCTTGCTGATTTGGCCCACTGCATCGTGGACACGCGAAACGCAATGAGCGCCGCACGCGTCGCGCCTGGCAAAGTTTGGAAAGCATAGATATCGCGCGCGCGGCAAACGTTGCCTTGCCAGCTCGCCGCTAAATTAAACTTAAACGACTGGTCGGACTCGGACCAAATGAGTGGCACGAGAGATTCGCCCCGGTTGCTGTGGACTGGATTTCTGCGGTCTTGTGAACAGTTTCCCACGCGCGGAGCGATCGACGTCGCTGGCCGTGAGGTGACTTACCAGCAATTAGCTTACCTTGCTAAGCGTCTGGCGGCCACCCTTCAGGCAGGCGCAGTGCCCGGCGCAGTTCCGCTGACGGCGGTGTTCGCTTACCGTTCTGAGACGGCGTACGCTGCTGTGCTTGGAGTCTTGATGGCTGGTCATGGATACGTACCGCTGAACCGGACGTTCCCAGTAGATCGAACACGGCTGATGCTGGAGAGGTCCATGTGCCGATCGGTGATCGTCGATGCCGGGTCCGAGCCGCAGTTGGAGGGGTTATTATGCGGCATCTCCATTCCATTGGTCATCATCTGTCCAGACCGCGCCGACGTGACTGAATTAGCAGCCAAGTTTCCTGCGCATCGGATTATAGGAGCGAATGAGCTGGCTGACGCCGAGCAATGGTGTCCAGTCGATGTCGCCGTCGATTCGATTGCTTATCTGCTCTTCACTTCAGGGAGCACGGGGCAACCGAAAGGCGTGATGGTGTCCCACGCCAACGTACTCCATTACGTAGATTACGTCACGAAGCGCTACGGCTTCACGAGCAACGATCGTGTCTCGCAAACGTTCGACCTTACATTCGACTTGTCAGCACACGATATCTTCGTTGGTTGGCAAAACGGGGCATGTGTGTGTTGTCCCACGCAGAAGCAATTGATCAAGCCGGGCGCATTTGTAAATGACGCGCGATTGACGGTCTGGTTTTCCGTCCCTTCCACCGCAGTGTTCATGCGCCGATTCAGAGTTCTCAAACCGGGCATGTATCCGGCGTTGCGATTAAGCTTGTTTTGCGGCGAGGCCTTGCCTGTGGAGATCGTGCGTCAGTGGGCGCTCGCAGCACCGAATTCGGTGATTGAGAATATTTATGGCCCTACGGAGCTAACCATTGCCTGCACCGCCTACCGGTGGGACAATACAAAGTCACCCGACGCATGCGAGCAAGGGATCGTGCCGATCGGCCAACCATTCGATGGCATGCGGGCGTTGATCGTGGATGAGCAGTTGCGCGAAGTGGAACCGGGGAGGGACGGTGAGCTGCTCATGACTGGTTCGCAGCTGAGCCTGGGTTACTGGCAGGATGAGGAAAAGACTCGACAGGCATTTGTTCCCGTTCCCGGCAAGAACGGCACCTACTATAGAACGGGAGATCGCGTCCGTCGGTCTGCGGTGAATGAACCCCTCGTCTATTTGGGACGGCTTGACAATCAGATCAAAGTGCTCGGCCACAGAGTCGAGCTAGGTGAGGTGGAGGCCGCTGTAAGGCAGGTATCCGGATTAGAAGGAGTCGTTGCCCTGGGGTGGCCCACGACAGAAAGCGGTGCCGATGGAATCGAAGTTTTCTTAGAGACAGACAGTTTCGACACTAAGGCGCTAGTGAGTCAGCTCAAAAGAAAGCTGCCAGTGTACATGCTGCCTCGCAATGTTCTGGTTCTACGCCGGTTCCCGCTAAACGCAAACGGCAAATACGATCGAAAAGCATTGCAACTGATTCTTGAAAACACTTTTGGATGAGATCAGCCTCGAGCAGCGATACCACATCCTGCTGGCGACGCAGTTCTAAACTAGGTTCTAGTCTGCCTCGTCTTTCGGCGGTTCTGCCGTAGAACAGTTTACCGCGTATTTTCATAGCAGCATCGAGCGAAGTTGGCCAGGGCAATGCACCGAAACGCCCGATTAAAATGTGCTTTGAACGGACCAGCAATCAACCGCGCCCCAGAGCGCTTGGCGGAGTTCGAAACAAGAAGCCTCCTCATTGGATTTCATGGGCTTAGAACGTCGGAATCGCTAACTTTGGAAGATCTGCCTGTATTCCATTGATAATCAGAAATTTAGATGATTTTGTATAGAATCTAGTGTCGGAAATCCTTACCTTTTATCATTTTCGGCCCAATCCCAACAGAATCCGCAATTTACTAATCACCAATTACTTACATCAAGTCGATTAATAGTTGGTATGCCGTGTGCTTAGATGTTTTGCGACGGTACCCGATTAATAGATGACGGTTACCCGATTAATAGATGCAACCGGTGATCGGCTGGAAGTCACTTCCTCTTGATCGTGCGCTGAAGTCTTGGTCGTGCTCTTCCGAGCGGCTAAAAGTTCGATTAATCGCATTGGGTTGTGTTGCAGTAGCGCACTTCATTGCAGTCTCGTCTGCGAGCGCCCAGGACCCTGGTACCGTCGGGCAGGTTTCATCGGTGACAGCTTGGCCGTACAGAACAGTCCATGCTCATCTGCTGCCGATGGGCAAGGTGCTGTGGTGGCCCCCGTTTGAGAACGGCGATAACCCCACACTATGGAATCCATCGACGAACACGAACACCGCGCTTACGCATGTAGGAGCGAACATTTTCTGTTCGGGCCACGCCTTTCTGCCCGATGGACAGCTCTTGGTAGCCGGTGGACATCTAGGCACGTGGATGGGGCTGCCCAACGCCTACATCTATAACCCGTTGAACGATACCTGGACGCGGCTGCCTGATATGAACAACGGTCGATGGTACCCGACGAACACCACGCTGCCCAACGGAGACGTGCTGGTGATCAGTGGCACGATCAGTTCGGGGGTTGCCAATGTCGAGCCTCAGGTATGGCAAACTGCAACGGCGTCCTGGCGCAACCTGAGTACAGCGCACCTGTCTTTGCCAATCTATCCATACATGTTTGTTGCGCCGAACGGGAGGGTGTTCTGTGCCGGGCCCACTCAGACGACCCGGTACCTTGATGTTACTGGCACCGGTGCTTGGAACTCGGTGGGGAATAGCAACTACGGGACTCGTGATTGGGGATCGGCAGTGATGTACGATGACGGCAAGGTATTGCTCGTAGGCGGAGGCCCGTGCGCATTTTACGCCAGCAGTTGCGCAATCTATCCCACGGCAACGGCAGAAATCATCGATCTGAACAATTCCACTCCTGCTTGGGAGTACACTGGCTCGATGGTGACCGGAGGACGCAAATTTCACACCCTTACACTGCTTCCGGACGGCAAAGTGCTGGTGACTGGCGGAAGCAGAGGGACTGAGGGACCGGGCAATACCTCGAGCGATATCGCTTACCCCATCGAGATGTGGGACCCGGCAACCGGCACGTGGACAACGATGGCGAGCCTGACCAGATTTCGAGGCTATCACTCGATTGCGCTGCTGCTGCCCGATGGGCGGGTTCTGTCCGCAGGTGGCCAACCTACGGCGCCCTCCGCGGAAATTTACTCGCCTCCTTATCTGTTCCACGGCTCCCGTCCAACTATTACGTCAGCGCCCACGAGCGTTGGGTACGGGCAGTCGTTTTTCGTGGGCACACCCAACGCCGCGAGCATTTCAAACGTCACACTGATCGCGCTTCCTTCCGTCACACACGGCTTTAACATGAGCCAACGCATCAGCCGGCCCGTGTTCTCGCAAGCTACGGGCGGCCTGAACGTGACGGCGCCTTCAAACTCCAACACTACTCCGCCCGGCTACTACATGCTGTTCATTCTGAATTCGAACGGCGTTCCTTCAGTGGCAAATATTGTCCAAATTGGTGGTACCACACCTACGCCGACCCCCACCCCGACGCCCACACCTACACCAACCCCAACCCCGACGCCCACGCCAACGCCAATCCCAACACCAACACCGACCCCGACTGCAACACCAACGCCAACACCGACTCCGACCCCGACGCCAACACCGATTCCGACTGCAACACCAACGCCGACTCCTCCCCCGACTCCTACGCCAACTCCTACGCCGACTGCAACTCCGACCCCGACGAACCACGCGCCGGTCGTAAATGCGGGCCCTGACCAGACTGTCCCTCTGCGGACGGCGACCTTAATCGGTTCGGCGACTGATGATGGGTTACCAAATCCGCCAGGAGCGCTTACCTATACCTGGAGCAAGGCCAGCGGTCCTGGGACCGTCACCTTCGCTAACAAAAACGCAGCGAGCACGACGGCCACTTTTTCCAAAGACGGCGTTTACACGCTTAAGCTTACGGCAAATGATGGCACGCTTTCGGGCAGCGACACGCTGGCCGTCATCGTAAACAAGTACCCGGTGGTGAATGCAGGCCCTGACCAGGTCATTACCCTGCCAAATATTGCAACCTTGAGCGGTTCCGCGACCGACGACGGGCTGCCGAACCCACCGGGAGCGTTAACCTACACGTGGAGCAAAGTCAGCGGCCCGGGTGCGGTGACATTCGGCGATGCAAACGCAGCGAGCACGACGGCCACTTTTTCGGCGCACGGCAATTACAAGCTCAAACTTACAGCAAGCGATGGTGCAGCCTCGGGCAGCGATACGCTGAGCGTCACCGTTAACCCCGCTCCGAGCCCAACTCCAACGCCAACTCCGACCCCGACCCCGACCGCAACCCCGACCGCAACCCCGACCGCAACCCCAACTGAGACACCAACACCGACCCCGACGCCAACCCCAACCCCAACTCCGACCCCAACCGAGACCCCAACCCCAACACCAACTCCAACTGAGACCCCAACGCCAACACCAACTCCAACTGAGACCCCGACGCCAACACCAACTCCAACTGAGACCCCAGCGCCAACGCCGACACCAACGCCATGAGGAAGCGCTACACATTATGAGGCCTGTTTTGCGACAGTTTAGTTATGAGGCCTGTTTTGCGACAGTTTAGGAGAAACAAAATCAATATGACTAGCGTACTCACGGTTATTCTGGCGGTGACGGCGGGAGTGGTCACTTGCGGCGAGACATTTGGACAGATGACCGTGTACACAGTCTCGGAGCTTTCTGATGGCGTTCCCTGGCGGCTCAATAACTTCGGCGATGTAGCGGGTAAAGGCGGTGATTCTCCTTCAGGAGAGATTCTAGCTACCATCTGGCATCACGGCAGCCGTCGGCACCCAAAGCATTTGGGTAAGCTTCACGGCGGCGAATATAGTTCCGCTTCGGGTATCAACGATGCGGGAGAAGTCGCTGGAGAGGCGAATACTGCTGAGTCGATCGTTCCATTTGTCGGGACGCCTAAGGGCGTCCTTCAGCGGATTCCGCTGCTGCCTGGCGACAACGGTGGACAGGCCCTCGGCATCAATAAGCACGGCCATGTGGCCGGATACTCTTCGGGCCCGAATGGAACGAAGGCTTTCCTTTGGACGCGAAGCAGGGGCGTGCGCAATCTCGGCGTTCTGCCCGGCGGCAATTATAGCAGAGCCTGCGACGTCAACGACTTGGACGAGGTTGCCGGCACATCTGGGAGCGCGGCTGGTGAGCGTGCCGTCCTGTGGACCAAAACCGGCGATGTGCGCGATCTTGGGACGCTGCCGGGATATACGTCGAGCGAGGCGAGCGCAATCAACAACAATGGGGATGTTGTTGGGTACTCGAAAGGTCCACGGGGCATACGCGCTTTTTTGTGGACTCAAGCAACTGGAATGCAGGATCTGGGGGCGCTCCCCGGTGGAAACTCCAGCCAAGCGCTTGGTATCAACGACATGGGTGCTGTGGTTGGAAGTTCGACAAGCTCGTCGGGAGATCGCGCCTTTATATGGACACAACAAGAAGGCATGAGAGATCTGAACAGCGCAGCCTCTGTGGCTCTCGGGGTAGTGTTTGTTGAAGCACACGCGATAAACTCCAGAGGTGAGATCCTTGTGATGGGGGGTGCTATGCACGAGTCCAACGGGAGTGGCGACGCGGCTTCGCAATGCGCGCCGGCCCCTCCGTCGAGCTTCCTGCTGACACCTGTTTCACGATGACGGATGGCTATGCGCGGATAGTTACTTCAAAATTAAGCCAGTTTTTCGATGCTCGAGGGCTAGCTGCCGGGGCGCGCGACTAAGTTTGCGGAACTAGCCCGGTTGTCCGATTGCTGGTGATCCCTTCAGAATCTGCCTTGGAGGGCACTCCGGCGTGGCTATCTTCCAGTTCGAGTTGACGCACGACGTACGAATCGGGGCAGAGAAACCGATCGACCGACGCTGGCTGGAGCCTATCTCAAGCAGCGATACCACATCCTGCTGGCGACCCAGTCTAAACTTGGTTCCAGTCTAGAATTGTAATTATCAATTTTTTTAAAAAAAGGGCTTGACACCCACCGTACAAACACGATTAATCGATGCCAACATATGACCGGTTGGCCGTCGCTTCCTCTTGATCGTCCGCTGAAGTCTTGCTCACGCTCTTCCGAGCGGCTAAAAGTTCGATTGGTCGCACTGCCTTGCTTTGTGGTAGCGCACTTGATTGCAGTATCGTCTGCGAGCGCCCAGGACCCTGGTACCGTCGGGCAGGTTTCATCGGTGATGACCTGGCCGTACAAGGCAGTCCATGCTCAAGTGCTGCCGACGGGCAAGGTGTTATGGTGGCCCTCGTTCAACCTCGGCGACAACCCCACCCTCTGGAATCCATCGACCAACACGAATACTCCGGCTACGCATGCAGGAGCAAACATTTTCTGTTCGGGCTTTGCGTTTCTGCCTGATGGGCAGCTCTTGGTAGCCGGTGGACACATAAACAACTATGTGGGGCTGCCCAACGCCTATACGTATAACCCGTTGAACGATACCTGGACGCGGTTGCCTGATATGAACAACGGTCGATGGTACCCGACGAGCACCACGCTGCCGAACGGAGATGTGCTCGTGGTCAGTGGCTGGATTAATTCGGCGGTGGGTGTCAATGTCGAGCCTCAGGTATGGCATAGTGCGACGGCATCCTGGCGCAATCTGAGCACAGCGCACCTGGCTCTGCCTTTCTATCCATTTATGTTTGTTGCGCCTAACGGCAAGGTGTTCTGTGCTGGGCCCAGCCAGACGACCCGATACCTTAATAGTAATGGCACTGGTGCTTGGAGCTCAGTGGCGAATAGCAACTACGGGACTCGTAATTGGGGATCAGCAGTGATGTACGACGATGGCAAAGTACTGCTCATGGGTGGAAGCCCATGCGGACCGTACGCTGATTGCCCCACCTCGCCAACGGAAACCGCAGAGATAATCGACCTGAACAGTCCGAACCCCGATTGGACCTACACTGGATCGATGGTGACGGGAGGACGCAAACTCCACAACGCTACATTGCTCGCAGACGGCAAAGTCCTGGTAACCGGCGGAAGCAGAGGAGCTGAGGGTCCGAATACTGGATCGAACGATCCAGCATACGCATGCGAGCTGTGGGATCCGGCCACCGGCACGTGGACAACGATGGCGAGCCTGACCAGGATTCGAGCCTACCATTCCACCGCGCTGTTGCTGCCCGACGGGCGCGTTTTGTCAGCAGGAGGAGAGTACGGGTCCGGAGGAGCCTCAGCAGAAATATATTCGCCTCCTTATCTGTTCCACGGCTCCCGTCCGACTATTACGTCAGCGCCCACGAGCGTTCGGTACGGGCAGTCGTTTTTCGTGGGCACGCCCAACGCCGCGAGCATTTCAAACGTCACACTGCTCGCGCTTTCTTCCGTGACACATGGCTTTAACATGGGCCAGCGCATTAGCCGGCCCGTGTTCTCGCAAGCTACGGGCGGCCTGAACGTGACGGCGCCTTCAAACCCCAACACCACTCCGCCGGGCTACTACATGCTGTTCATCCTGAATTCGAACGGCGTTCCTTCAGTGGCAAATATTGTCCAAATTAATGATACCACACCTACCCCAACCCCGACCCCAACGCCAACTCCTAGGCCGACTCCAACCCCGACCCCGACCCCAACGCCAACTCCTAGGCCGACTCCAACCCCGACCCCGACCCCAACGCCAACTCCTAGGCCGACTGCGACCCCGACCCCAACCCCAACGCCAACTCCTAGGCCGACTGCGACCCCGACCCCAACCCCAACCCCAAGTCCTACAGCAACTCCAAGTCCTACGCCGACACCGACTCCCACGCCCACACCGGTTCAGCCGCCAGCCGCCCCGAGCAACCTGACAGCAACGGCCGTCTCGGCTAGGCAGATCAACTTGTCATGGACGGACAATTCGAACAACGAAACCGGGTTTAAGGTGTACCGCTCTAGGCGTGGCAGGAGGTTTAAGGGAATCGCGATTGTAGGCGCGGATGTCACCACGTTTTCGAATACCAGACTCCGGGCCTCGACTACATATTACTATCGGGTTCGTGCTTACAACTCTGGAGGCAATTCGGCCTATTCGAATATTGTGAGAGCCACGACCAACCCCTGACACCCGACATGAACGCCAACGCCATGAGGAAGCGCTACACATTATGAGGCCTGTTTTGCGACAGTTTAGGAGAAACAAAATCAATATGACTAGCGTACTCACGGTTATTCTGGCGGTGACGGCGGGAGTGGTCACTTGCGGCGAGACATTTGGA
>WNFX01005958.1_pt1 | contig 20895 bp, 24 predicted proteins | sample 5400111 | NCBI WGS metagenome assembly WNFX01 (sample SAMN13153363, study PRJNA577476) | soil metagenome | isolation source: 40 cm soil or saprolite under grassland replicate 1 | place: USA:California | collected 2016-06-15 | reverse complement strand
TTTGGAATTAGTGCTGGCATTTGTGCCATATTAGTCAATGAATAAGGTGGATGTCTTTTATATTAAGTTGACGTTGAGGTTTATCGGGAATATTATAGAGGATTTACAAAAAATGTTCATTTTATATAGACCATTTTTGTTTAATAGTCATGTTTCATCTTAATTATGGGACCATAAAAGGACTATCATTGATGATGAGCATAGATGATAAGCTAACGCTGTTTCAGTGTTTTCGCCATGATAGAGGAAAGTAAAAAGAACAATTGATTAAATCAAACACTCGGCTCATTCGTTTAACACGTACAGCCAATCTTCCTGTATTTTCGTTTGATAAGATTTTAGTGGTTGTTCTGCTGGAAGGTTTTGTGGGGTGCCATCTTCTAATTTAAAGGCAGACATATGTAACGGACAAGTAATTGTTTTTTCATCTTCGTTCAAGAATCCTGTTGATAAATCCGCGTAAGCATGGGTACAAATTCTATCCGTTGCATAGATTCTATTTCCGACCTTGGCTATCAAGATCTTTTTGTCATTCAAATCAAAATCCAACAAATCAGCACTCTTCAAGGACCGCGCATCACAAACCCTTATCCATTCTGACATATTATAGCTATACTTACCTGTACTTGTAGTGTTTTTCAAAAATGTCCTGCGTTTCTCTGTATCGAGACTTTTCTACTTCTAAAATTTGTTCCATTGCCTCGTCTGTTCTTAGCATTAGTGGCTTCCCAGACCATTTGTTTTCAATTAGATAATTAATCCACGCTCTAATAGTAGGACCCATCTTCCTTGATAAGGGTTCTAGAAATCCGTTTACTATCTCTCGCTTTGCACCTTCTCTACTCAAACCCCTGGACATCAAATAAAAGATCTGCATTTCATCGATTTGTGCCACTGATGCAGAATGCGTAGCCTTTACCTCATTAGTTTCAATTTCAAGACCTGGTATCGCATCAGATTTCGCACCTTTATCAAGTAGAATAGCATGGCCAGCTAGGTATGATTCCGCTGCTTTTGCCTCCTTTCCAATTTTGATCATCCCTTTGAATAACGATTTAGAGGTATCTTTCATAACAGATTTCACCAATACACGCCCCCTTGTACTATGACCAAAGTGAAGAAGATTAGATGTAACATCAAATGATTGGTTTCCGTTTCCAAAGATGATCTCCACATCTTCGGCAGAAGACCCTGGGCCTTTCATAATACTGTCGATCTTGTATCTTGATAACTGAGTACCAAACATACCAAGATACCAAGACATTTTACCATCCCTCTCTATGAATGCTTTTCTGTTTGAAAAGTTAGCGGTATCGCCGCTCATTGCTTGCAATGTTACCATTTCTAGATGAGCATTTGGACTAACATGGCATTCTACCAACTCAAAGTATGCTTGTTGTACGTCTTTTTTACTTGTTGCTGGCGGAGCATATATCTCTTGAACAAGAGTTGATTTTGAGCCTATATCAGCAACAATTATGTTTCGTGTTATTGAAGAATTACCATCATCTGCCAATGAATTAACAATTCTGATTGGTTCGTCGATTATGACATTTTTAGGGATATACACAAAAAGACCAGAACCAAAAGCAGCAGCTTCTAAGGCTAAGAATTTGTCTTCACCGTAGTCAAGCTGATTTGTAGTCAATTGTTTTTTTATAAGATCTTCGTATCTCCTTATTGCTTCTTTAAGATCTAAAATAATAACTCCCTGTTTCAAAAGACTGTCAGAGATGAACATTCTATTTATTGTAGAACCAATTCGTAAGATACTGTTTCCATGCTCTAATTCCTTAATGCTATCTTTGAGGTCTTCGTATGGCTCAGAAATTATAGCACGGTCTGGAATGTGGATATGTTCTGGTGAATGACGACTGACATTCGAATACTTCGTATAAAGAGGCGACACTTCAGCTGGCAGAGAGACATAATTAGAAAATGCTTTCTCTCTCATCTCATTAAGCCAAAGAGGCTCTTCATTTTCCTTCGTTAATGCTTCTATATTTTCTCTGTTAATCGAAGATAAAAGTACCAATTTTATCTGCCATCAATAAAGAGGAAAAAAAAAGTCTCTACCTTTAACCTACTGATCCTTCCATTTCGAGCTTTACAAGTCTATTTAGCTCAACTGCATATTCCATAGGTAATTCTTTGGTGAAGGGCTCCATAAATCCGCCAACGATCAACGATAATGCATCAGATTCTGAAAACCCTCTGCTCATCAGATAAAATATCTGATCCTCTCCAATCTTTCCAACTGATGCTTCATGCGAGATCGTTGCATCCTCTTCATTTACCTCCACATATGGGTATGTATCAGTTCTTGAATTTTCATCTAAAAGCAATGCATCACATCTTACATTAGATCTTACACCCGTGGCACCCTTTGCAACATGAAGCAGGCCTCTGTATGTTGTTCTGCCAGCGTCCTTGCTGACTGATTTACTTGTAATTCTGGAGGTTGTGTTTGGAGCCAAGTGTACTGCTTTTGCACCTGCGTCTTGGTGTTGACCAGAACCTGCAAACGCAACTGATATTACTTCAGCATGAGCGTTTTTTCCAAGCATGTATACACCTGGATACTTCATGGTTAATCTACTGCCAAGGTTTCCATCAATCCACTCAACTGTAGCATTCTCATACGCATACGCTCTCTTAGTTACTAAATTATATACGTCCTTGCTCCAGTTCTGAATCGTAGTATACCTAATCTTTGCACCTTTCTTTGCAATTAACTCAACAACTGCAGAATGCAGTGACTCTGTAGTATAGACAGGTGCTGTACATCCTTCGATATAATGGACTTCAGAGCCCTCATCTGCGATGATCAGGGTTCTTTCGAACTGACCTATATTTTCAGCGTTGATTCTGAAATATGCCTGTAATGGAAGGTCTACTTTTACATTAGGCGGAACATAAATAAAGGAACCACCAGACCAAACAGCACTATTCAATGCTGCAAACTTGTTGTCTTCTGGGGGAATAACCTTTCCGAAATGCTTTTTCATAATTTCTGGCTGCTCTTTCACGGCCGCATCTGTATCGATAAATATTACACCTTGTTTTTGGAGATCCTCTCTCAAATTGTGATACACTACCTCAGACTCGTACTGAGCCCCCACACCAGCCAAGAACTTTCTCTCAGCTTCAGGAATTCCAAGCTTTTCAAATGTATTTCTTACAGATGCCGGAACATCGTCCCAGGTCTTACCTTGCTTTTCAGATGCTTTTGCATAATAGTAAATATTTTGAAAATCAATCTTTGATAAATCGCCACCCCAACTGGGCATTGGCTTGCTGAGGAAAACATCATATGCTCTCAACCTAAAGTCTCGCATCCAGTCTGGTTCACCCTTTAGCTTGCTAATTTCTTCAACGGTGCCTCTAGATAGACCCTTTTTGCTTAGATAAACGTAAAGCTCTGTAGAATCCTTAAAGTCATACTTGCTATAATCCATATTAAGTTCTTCGGTTGTCATACGTAATCTATAACGCCGTTATGTTTTATATATATTTTGGTCTACTATTTATTGTAAATTCTATAACGTAAGATTATGATCAGGGCTTCATTTTGCTTTCACGTAAACAGAGTAGTGACTTAGAACCATAATGGTTATGATCTAGACCAAGCAAAGGCATTCAAAGTATAGCTTGTACCATGATTTATCCTCTTCCACAAATTCATATGCGTCGTATACCCTATAAAATAGATATCGTGAATACTGCTTTGCATCATACTCACATGTTAACAGATCATTCTCAAGTGCAAAACATCAAGAGATAACCAACGAGCTGCGATGATTCTTTAGTTAATGAATACTAGGTTCGCTGTTTAGCTATTTCAAGTTATAGTAAGCAGCTGCAACGGTAAAAAGTTTTGTTTGCAAGATATTTTCATATCAATTCAGTATCGGCTAGCTTGAGCTTCAATCTATAGTTGCAGAATAGATTGTTTAGGTAGTAATCACAATCAGTTTCTAAAAGACAAAAAGTATCATTTATCGACACCGAGGATGCTCGAAGTACCTCTGTATCCATTAAAATAGGGGTTATCTTGGGCCCAAGATAACCTTTGCAAGCTCGAAAGTACCTTTTATTGTGTGATCCTTAGACTCAAAGGATTGGATATCTCTCTTGCTTAGCTCATCCTTAGTAAATGGGCCGATAGCTATGATAGCTGGAACCTCTTTCAAAGGATTGAAAGTATTTGGCAAGATTTTCTGAGCTATCTCAAAGAAAGATCGAACAGCAGACGCACTAGTGAATACAATACCATCTATTTTCTGTTGCTCGAGTAACAGAGCAAAGCTATTCCAGCTGGAATTTGGTTTGGAAGTTCGCACGGAATAGAGAAATAATTCATCGACAGTCATTCCTAGATCCGATAGAGCCTTTACAATGAAGTCATTTGATATCTCACTCCTAGGAATAATAATACTTTTATTCTTTACAATATTACCTTTAGCAAAGAGCTCTACCAATCCCTTAGACGAGTATGTCTGTGGAACTATTTGTACATCCACTCCTCTTTCTATTAGGGTCTGTTTAGTTTTTGGTCCTACTGCAACAACAGTTCTAGAATTCAAGGTAGAAATAACCTGTTCGGTTGTATTCATTCTACTTGCATGATCGAATAATACATTCACAGCCTGCGAGCTCATAAAAGCACAGTAGTCGTGCATTTTTTCATTTACCGTATTAAGAAATTCTTGAACAACATTTGGATCCTTGGGAACTATTTCAATTGTGGGCAACGCAATTGTCCTGCCACCCTCTAATTTTACAAGGTCTGAAAAATCTTGAGCATGGACAAAATTCCTTGTTATTGCGAGAATTTTGCTTTCCAAACTCTTAGACAAGAGATCACTTATTGAACCAATCAAGTTTTTTCTGCAAAGAGACGACTTTACCAATTATGATAACCGCAGGTGATTTCAATTTTGCCTTTATCACTCTATTCATTATATTATTTAAGTTTCCCTTAACTATTCGTTGTTCTTTAGTAGTCGCATTTTCAATAACAGCTATCTTTGTTTCTTTACGTAGTCCTGCATCTATCAACTTATATAAAATCTGCTCTAGTTGGCTCATACCCATTAAGATGACTATTGTATCTGCGGCTTTGGCCAATTCCTTCCATCTTACCATAGGTTCTTTTTTTTTGGATCCTCATGACCTGTTACGACAATGACGGAAGATGCAAATCGTCTATGTGTCAAAGGAATTCCAGCGTATGCAGCAGATCCCAATGCAGACGTGATTCCAGGGATTATTTCAAATTTGACATAGTGTTTATCTAGATATTCGGCTTCTTCAGCTCCCCGTCCAAAGATAAAGGGGTCCCCACCCTTTAGCCGCAAAACTCTCTTCCCTCGTTTGGCATATTTAACCATTAGTTTATCTATATTATCTTGGCGTGTAGACGATTCCCCAATCCCGCTTCCAACATCGATCTTCTCTGATTTGATAGAAATCTGATCGATAATTTCTTTACTGACCAGCCTATCGTACAGCACAAGATTGCAGCTTTTAAGCAGTTCCATAGCTCTTACAGACATCAATTTGGGATCGCCTGGGCCGGCGCCGCAAATGAAGACTATACCACTTCTCATAGCTTCTTATTCCATTCTTCTATAGCTTCTCTCCAGCCTTCGGCTAGTTTTGGGGCACCTTTGTTTAAAAGCACTGTTCCTACCTTGATGCCAAGTTTAGCTGCATTTTTAATATTTCCTGTGTCTTTCAAGTTAATGGCTACTTTACCATCCGCAGAAAAAACGCTAGCATACAATCTTATCTTAAATAAATTACTGTCCATAATCGCAACTGCACCTACAGGAAATCTGCAGCCTGCTTCGATTTTTGTCAAAAGAGCACGTTCTGCATCAATCTCGGCTTTTGATCGGTAATCTTCAATACCCTTTAATATTTTAATTAATCCTTGATTACCCCGTCTACATACAATTGCAATCGCCCCTTGACCTGGAGCCGGTACAAAGTCTTTTATATTAAATCTTTCTGCTATAGTATCTTTCATTCCAAGTCTCGTGAGACCAGCTTCTGCAAGAATAATGGCATCATATTCTCCTGTAATTGATTTATTGACTCTTGTCTCTACATTTCCACGGATTGCCTTGACAGTCAAGTCAGGACGTTTCCTCATTATTTGAATAGCTCGCCTGAGGCTACTGGTCCCTATTACAGAGCCTGCACGCAGCTCACTCAACTTTAATTTTTTCTTATTGACCAAAGCATCATTTGGACGAGCCCTCCTTGGAATGCATGCAATGATTAATTCATTTGAAAGATCCGAAGGGATATCTTTCAAGCTATGAACAGTAAAATCAACTTCACCTTTAATTGCAGCTTCGTTAACATCTCTCTCAAAGATGCCTTTCTGATCCATTGTAAACAAGGGCCTCTTATCTACATCACCTTTTGTACTTATCGCAGCAACTTCAAAATTGATATGAGGATTTTTTTTTATCAACATATCTAACACGATTTGGGTCTGAGCAACGGCAAGGTTACTACCTCTTGTACCCACCCTTAACTTAACCATAATATTCTTTAACCTTGCCTAAGGCATAACTATATGACTCTACCGTCTTGTCAATATCATCTTCAGTATGGGAGTAAGAAATAAAGCAAGTCTCTAGTTGTGACGGAGGAATGAAAACTCCACATTCTAATAATTTGTCATAAAGCTTTCTGAATGCCATTGCATTAGACCTAATTGCGCTCTTAGAATCCTTTACTTTTTCTGAAGTAAAAAATAGCTGGTACATAGAACCTATCGTATTTATAACATAATTTAATTTTGATTTTTCCAACTCATCCTTTATGCCGTTAACTATGCTATCACACGTTCTTGCAATCTTCGGGTAGATCTCATTTTTTGCTTCAGTGAGTATCTTAATTGTTGCAATAGCTGCTGAAACAGAGAATGGATTTCCAGCATAGGTACTTGCTTGATATACTCTACCGCAAGGTGCAAATTGCTGCATAATTTCTTTCTTCCCAGTTATTGCTCCTATTGGAAATCCATTTCCCATAGCTTTTGCGAACGTGGCCAAATCAGGTTTAATACCAAAGAATTCACTCGCACCTCCAAGAGCGAGTCGAAATCCAGTAACTACTTCATCAAATATTAGTATAATATCCATCTGCTGCGTGATCTTTCTGATCTCGTTCAGATATTCCTTCTCAGGTACTACTAGTCCCATGTTTGATGCAACGGGTTCTATTATAATACAAGCCACATCATCTGTTTTTCTAACTAACTGTTCTAATTCTAGGTAGTTATTATAGGTGACAACCAGCGTTTGAGACGCAACTTCTTCAACTATGCCTTCAGATATTGGTATTCCTTCTGTACCTAGGCCTCGTTTGACAAGCTTGCCTGAAACTGCAAAGAACGGATAGGGCTCATAAAAGCGAATCGGGCTATTAACACCTGAGGGAATAACTTTTGTTGCTCTCTTGAACAACGACTCCGACTTACCAGCCATCTAGCAATAGCTGTGCACTCACAAAACGTTATAATTGTATCGCATGGGATCATTCATTAAGAAGTCCAGCCATTTTCTTTGCATAGTATGTGATTAACATATCCGCACCTGCTCTCTTAATTGATGTAAGAAATTCTGTCATGACTTCTCTTTCATCGATCCAACCTTCTATAGCCGCTGCTTTAATCAGGGCATATTCTCCGGAAACGCTGAATGCACAGATAGGCATGTTGGTATGTTTTCTTACTTGATAAATTAGATCAAGGTAAGGAATAGCTGGTTTGATCAGAATAATGTCAGTACCTTCACTAATATCCATTTCTATTTCACGAATTGCCTCTCTTGTATTTGTATACGGCATTTGATATGTTCTCCTGTCTTCAAACTGAGGACTAGAGAGAGCTGCATCTCTGAATGGAGCATACAAGGGTGATGCATGTTTTGCAGAGTAACTGATAATTAGAATATCTGTAAATCCAGCATTGTCTAGGGCTTGACGAATGGCCATCACTTGACCGTCCATCATAGCAGATGGGGCAACTATGTCTGCACCTGCATTTGCATGGCTAATAGCAACTTTTGCTAATGTGCTAGTAGTACTATCATTATCTACCTTTTTATTTATTACAATACCGCAATGACCATGTATTGTATATTGACATAGACACACATCTGTTATGATGACAATTTTATCAGAGAAGTGTTTACGTATCAATTCGATGGATTGTTGCACGCCCCCTTTATGATCAAATGCAGATCTCGCCGTGCGATCCTTATAGGCAGGAATACCAAATAGAATAATTGAATTAATACCAAGATCTGAAATTGCTTGGACTTCTTCAATCGTTTTAGATATAGGTATTCTTTTGATCTCAGGCATCGATTCAATCGTTTTAGGTTTTGTTATTCCCTCTTGAATGAAAATCGGACAAATTAAATCCTTTACAGAGAGGCGAGTCTCTTGCAGAAGGTCACGAATAGCTGCATTCTTTCTTAAACGCCTTAACCTGACTGCTGGAAAACCAGCGCCTGGGTAGCGACTATTGTTCTTTATACTTAAATAGTCTGGCCACGACATTCATAATCTTCTCTTCATCTTCATCACCAATTTCTACCTCTGTTTTAAGGTTATTCATTGGAGTTGATATAATCCCCTCTACTATGGCATATGACAACTGTTCTATAATTCTAGATTCTTCAGATCCTAATTTGTTTCCAAGAATGGCAAGTGCTTTCTTAAATTCACGCTCTCTGATGGCATCTACACTTTTAAAGACTGAAACCACCACAGGGTCAACCTTTTTTCTTTTGAGTATACTATCTACTGATTTCATTTCTATATCAATTATCTTTTCAGCTGATTGGATCTCATTCTTGCGAGAACGTATGTTCTTTTCCACGATTTCTGCAATTTGAGCCATGTTTATCAACTTAACTTTTTTTATTGCTGCAACTGATTCTTCAACAGTCCTAGGATTCGAAAGATCGAGGATCATCATCCCTTCAGACCTGTTTCTCATCGCTACTTGAATTCTATCGTATGTAAGTAGATAATAGGGTGCGGTAGTAGAAACAAAAATCAAATCAATCTCAGGTAACATCGCAATAGCATTTTCGAATGGAATTGGCCTACCTGCTACTCTATCAGCAAATGACTTTGCTCTATCGAATGTTCTGCTTGTGACCATGAAATTAACATCTCGTTGTTTTAACGTTTCCCCTGCTAATTTCTACAGTCTTCGCGAACTCCCCAGTGGGCAAACCAATTACTGAGGACCACGCTTCCAGCAGTCTTTGTTCATCAAGATTCTTAGCAGCTGCAAAAACTTCAACCCTATTACATGTCTGTAGGATGATGCATTCTTTTAATCCAGCTTTTTCTAACAGTAGCTTATGTGCACTTTGAGCATCTTTGAATGTGAATTTTTCGAGCAAATGGATAGGGGCACTTCTATAAGTCACTTTTGCGTTGACTATCTGCAATGATTGCATTATGGTAGATAATGTCATTTGTTATCTTTTTTCTCCCACCGATGTAATAGCTCTAGTGTTGCAGTTTTAGCATCTTCAATCTTATCCTCCATAATAAGGTTCTGAATATGCTCATCGTGGATTAAAGAATATAGAAATTTCTTTCGATCTTTGAGTGTATATATCTTTGGTTTTGCAACAGTGCGTGCGAATTCCTGTAACTTAGCATTTTCAATATCTGATTTTTTAATTACTCTTCGTAAAATACGTTCTGCCCTAATCCTTACTTTGCGTGCCATGATTGGGCTTTTGCCAAAGGTAGATACTGCAACCTGTATCACTCCTTCAATATTTATAGTTGAGGCATAAGAAAAATCGCTATTTAAGGGATCATCAGCGGCATAAACAAACGTTCCCATGGAACGACCTTTCTCGATGAGATTGCGATTTAAGCTTTTATCGCTAGTGCAAGCTAGAATCAAATAGGAATGTTTATATTCATCAAGTATGCTAGTATCCTTTACCTTTGCCTTTACGATATCGATTTGACCTTGCTCTTTAGCGTGTGTGAGATAACGATTTAATCTACTGCTGATAACAGTTATTTTACAATTCTGATTCAGTAGTCCCCGGACTTTTCTTACACCTTCAGTACCGCCCCCGATGACTATAACATGCTTATGGTTAAGGTTAAGGTCAACTATCAATTATAGCACCAATAAACGGATCATAGAAAAGAAATCATTTTCTTTATTTATTTGTTGCACAAAAAACCATCAAAATGCTGATAACAAACTGAGCTTTTAACATCATATGATAGCAGAAATTATATACTTGGATGGATTAGATCTTTTGTTTTATTTCATCGAAGATATCGACTCAAGACTAATTAGTAGCCAAATTATTTTATAAATAAACCTTGGAAGAGGATAACCAGTCTAGGATTACATTGGATCTTGATGCTATAGAAGAAATCGGACCAGCCACAAGAAAGCGTTTGGAAGAAGCTGGATTCAAATCGATTAAAGATCTAGTGACAAGAGGTCCAATAGACATTACCGAGGCTACTGGAATGGAAAATGAGAAATCCATATTTCTTTGCAACAAAGCAAGAATTATACTTGAAGATAGAGGGATTCTGGATAAGAGCTTTATTACAGCAACTGCCCTGTATGACAAAAGGAAGAGGGAAGATCGGATTTCTACTGGATCAAAAAATTTGGATAACCTTTTTGGAGGTACTGGCATTGAAACAAAGGCAGTTACCGAGTTATATGGGGAGTTTAGTACAGGCAAAACTCAGATATGTCACACATTATGTGTAATGGTACAGAGAGCGAAATCTGAAGGTGGACTAAATGGCAAAGCACTTTATATCGATACGGAAAATACGTTCAGACCCGAAAGAATTGTTTCGATATCTAAAGCAAGGAATCTAGATCCATACACTACACTAGAAAATATCATAGTGGCTAAAGCATATAATAGTGCCCATCAAGAGTTAATAATTGAAGAGAGCGGATATTTTATTGATGCAAACAATGTGAAATTACTAATAGTAGATTCTGCTGTAGCACATTATAGAGCAGAATTCCTTGGAAGGGCTACACTTTCAGAACGGCAACAAAAACTTAACAAGTTAATGCACATGCTGGTCAGAATTTCGGAAACATATGCTGTGGCAGTTGTGGCGACTAACCAGATTCAATCCTCTCCAGACACAATATTTGGTGATCCGTTTCGAGCAACCGGAGGACATGTCGTAGCACATACTAGTACCTATAGAGTATATCTTAAACGTTCAGGCAAAAATCGAATTGCTCGAATGGTCGATAGCCCCTATCATCCGGAAGGCGAAGTACTGTTTACATTATCCGAAGAGGGGGTTAAAGATCCAAACTAACCAGCCGCAAATCTACAAGTAGATAATGTTAAATTAAGGCTTCCCAGTAGTGATTTCAGTCATGCCTAGTTCACATGGGAGGAGAAGAAAAAGTAGGTCTTTACTGACAAAAGATAATGTAGTTAGGGGTTTATCATACTTGCTTATCAATTACAAAATTGGTGAGAATGTTATAGTGGATATTGACCCTAGAGAACACGATACTACACCTCACAGAAGGTTCCAAGGTAAGGTAGGAGTAGTTAGAGAGGTAGGTAGAAGAACATTAAAGGTATCGGTGATGATAGGTAAAAAACAAAAAACATTACAGACTAGGCTTAATCACATCAAGCCATTAACAAGTATACAAGGTTGATAAAATGACGGATATTATCAAGAAAGAAATTATTACATTACCACAAGTAAAAGAAATATTAGAAATAGTTAAGCCAGATGAGATGGATCAGATTCAAAGATGGACATTTGATTATGTCGGAAAATTTGCAAAGACAGATTCAAGGAAAGCTCAGAAAATGGTAAAACAGCTAATTGAACAATGTGAATTGAAAGAGGAGGAAGCCGTAGAAGTTGTAAATGTAATGCCCAAGTCTTTAGAAGAATTAAGAGCGTTTACATTTGGATGGAAAAAACTCATTCTTACAGATAATCTTGAAAAAATACTAAGTATACTGAAAACGAACACCGAAAGTTAAATAAAAGTATGTAATATCTTATACTGGAAGGCTTAGATTGTCAACATCGCTGCCTGGTACCGGTAGCAGCAGAACCCTAGAGTCAAGCTCTGGGATTTCTCCGCAGGCTCAAAGAAAATATGAAGAATATGCTTATGTTTTGGATTTCACTCAGAGAGGCAAGTCAACCACAGTAAGAGGAAGAGAAGGTATTATCATACAATCATTAGGGGAAGAGCGACTAACACTACTTGAGTTGCTTGGAGTACAGAATATGAATTTCGAAGTAGGAGAACGAGTCTATATTGGCAGGGAAGGCAGAGACAAGGTAATGAGCGTCTTAGGAAGACTAGAATATAACGAGATATCCCAATCTGCAAAGAATGAACTTTCAAGCATTGTATGGAAAATAGTAGTAGCTAATGAGAAAAGGTTCATCGATTATGTTAATATGGCACAACCACTAACACCTAGAGTTCATGCCCTCGAATTGATTCCCGGTATTGGAAAGACCTATATGATGACAATGATAAAAGAACGAGACATAAGAAAGTTTGAATCTTTTGCAGATATTCAGAATAGGGTAGGATTAAGAGATCCTGCAAAATTAATCTCAAAAAGGATCGTTGATGAGATATCAGGCGAAGCAAGAATGAATTTGTTTGTTAGAAAATGAGGATTTCCAAGAGAAGAAGCCTTGGACAGCATATGCTTGTTGATCGTGATGTCCTTCTGCGAATCATCAATGCTTCTAGGATTACTAAAGACGAAAATGTTTGCGAGGCTGGTACTGGAAACGGAATTTTAACGAATGAGCTCTGTAAGTATGGTAAATCAGTAATTTCATTTGAAATTGATAGCCAAATTTTTGAAAAAGCAAAGCCAAAGTTGTTTTCTTTCCCGAACCTAAGACTAGTGAATGCAGATATATTCAAATCAATCCCTCTGAATTTTGATGTATTCATTTCAAATCTTCCATATTCTAAAAGCAAAGAAGCCTTGCAGTGGCTAGCGTTACAGAAATTCCAGAGGGCTATAATTATGGTACAAAAAGATTTCGCAGATAAATTGCAAGCTATTCCTGGAAAAGAGAACTATCGTGCAATCACTGTTATAACTCAGCATTGTTTCAATTTGCAGAAGCTATTTGTTGTTCATGAAAAATCGTTCGATCCAGAACCTAGTGTTGAATCTGAAGTTATACGATTATCTCGTAAAAATACGGTTATAACTAAACGAACTATTGGAAATTTGGAATTTATATTTTCTCAGAGAAATAAAAAAGCATCAACAGCTGCAAGAAAATTCGGTGTTAAATTTAATTTCGACAACGTCAGAATAGATGAATTAGAGACGCATGACTTGATAAAACTGGCTGAGTCATTATGACCAAACAGATGAAACACCCCTTACCTTAATTGTTGGCTAAACTAACTTGAACCCACCTAATATCAAAAATATCGTGTGTATAGATTGGTATTTTTCACTCAATTCGACTTCTAATTTTTAGTAGACTATTTGTTTGGTGGTGGGGATCTAAGCATGTGGCTGTTACAATTCGTTTTTATTTTATAAGTTGTATACCGTCAAAATAATACAAATTGTATTTACCTTCTGACGATAGTTTTCTTCTAGCAGAGTGTGCCAGCAAATATCATGGCAAATCCGCATTAGAGATAGGGGTTGGTTCTGGAATTGTACTAAGCCTACTTTGTAAGAACTTTAAGATCGTTGCTGGAACTGATATTAATTTGGAAGCCCTTAGGTTCTGTAAAAATAATGTCCCATATTGTGTTTTACTGGCATGTTGTGACGCTGCATCTGCATTTCATTATAATTTTGATTTAATCGTAAGCAATCCTCCTTATCTGCCGAATGACAATGACAACAAGAAGGATTTTACAGTGCATGGGGGTGTTAGTGGTGTAGAAACAGCTATTCATATTGTGAAATCTGCCACATTAGTCTTGGCTAAACACGGAAAAATGTTAATAGTACTTTCCACTTTCTCCAATATCTCAAAAATTGATGAATTAATGAAAAACATGAGGTTAAAAAGAAGATTAATAAAGGAAAGAAAGCTATTTTTTGAAACTCTTTCAGTGCATGAGATAGGTTTTAGATGATTGATTTGACCCTCTACACTGATCTTTCTATCTTTTCAAGAACTTATCTGCACATAGTGCTATTTTGTCTGCCATCTGAGATGTAGAAGCATTACCACCTAAATCGTATGTGACGTATTTGCCTTCATTGATGACAATCTCTGTAGCTTTAAAGATCGCATCTGAAATCTCCGTTTCTCCAAGGTAATCAGCCATCAATGCACCAGACAAAATGGTTGCGACAGGATTAACCTTGTTCTTCCCGGCATATTTTGGTGCGCTACCATGTGCCGGTTCGAACATTGCGTAATCATCGCCATAATTACCAGAATAAACGTTACCTATAGAACCGACATGACCTGATGCACATTCTGAAACTATATCCATGAACAGATTGGTACTAAGTAATATGCTATTATTGAATATCTCGGGGTTCTTAACCAACTGCTGCGTCATGTTATCGACATAATATTCTTCAACTTCGATGCCTTTGTGTTGTTGTTGGATCTTTGCTACTGCTGTCCAGAATATACCATCTGTCTCTTTTAGAATGTTTCTCTTAGTGATCGCAAAAACTTTCTTAAATCCCATCCGTTCCGCTATCTCAAATCCTTTTTTAGCGATTCGTTCGCATCCCTTTGTTGTTATTTTACGTATTGCAATAGCTGAATCATCACTCGTCTTAAATTCAATACCAGCGTACAATCCTTCTGTTGCTTCACGTACACATACAAAGTTTAACTCTCTTGGTATATTCTTGTAAGTCCTAATAGGCCGCACATTAGCATAGAGTTCAAATTTTTGCCTGATGCTTACTGCAACGCTTCTCGGTGCATTAGAAATTGGAATAGTTGTAGCTGGGCCTTTAAAGCAGGCATTACTATTTTCAAGTGATCTCCAGACTTCGTCGGAAATATAAGAGGTACCTCCTGCTTTTTGCCACCATTCGGATCCTGCTTCACGCAATATTAGCTCAATGCTTGTATTACAAGCTTTCAAAACTTTTACCATTGCTTCTACAAGTTCCGGACCAGTCCCATCCCCTTTAATTACAGTAGCAGTTTTGGTTGTCATGCAATCGAGGCAAAATCTTCTCTATTTATAGTTATTTAGAGATCAACTCTACCCTCGCTACCAAATTATCAGTAAATGGAGGCATGCTCGCCGCTTTTTCAACCCTTGTAAACTCACCTTTATCTGAAAAGTAAGAATAGTGAATATTATACTTGTCAAGTAATATTACTTCTTTCTGCGGTATCCCTGTTGAATTATCCATTACAGTGATTGTCTTGTTGTCATAAGAATAGATTTTCATAAAATCTGCCATAGTTAATCTTATGGGCCTGATATACTCGATATGTACTTTGTTTATTGCATCGGTATGAATTATATGTAGACATTCTTTGCCATTTGTTGTTTGATTACCTACTCCGTTAGGCAGCAGCTTCTTTTTGTTGTCTAAAATAACCTGAATCCTTGGATAAACATTGAATGGATCTACATTATGACCTTTGAGACAGATTTTAGTTGGTATTGGGGGCGGGGCAAAGTGTGGTATTATGACAAGCGCCACTAATAGCGAAGCTCCCATTGCGACCGGAGCTAACAATACTTCCTTCTTCCCTAGTCTTTTTGCAGGTTTTTCCTCCTTAACTTTTCGTTTTGGCATAAGGCTTCTACCGCAGTTCGATGGTAGCTATCGCACTTACCATTGATTGAAATATAACTGTATGAATATATAATGTTATTAGACAGAATATAACAATTTTCAATATTATGCATCCCACATAATCTTATTCAAAATCATACACGTTACTAAGATGCTGTTGAGATTGATAAACATAATGGTCCGCTGAATCAGGCTGAATGTCTTGACGTAGTAATCGAATTGGACTGACAATATCACAGATGGCCAATGATGAGAGATGTATACTCTTATATCCACTTGAAAATCTGTTTTTTCTAATCCGATCCGTTGAATACTAGTTATATCTGACGCCTGTACTAATATCATATCTCAAACATAGAATTGCGATAGGGTTTTAACTATAACTCGAATCTTGATATAGGACGCGGCGTTAGCTCTTATCAAATCCGTTGTTAATTATTAATATAGATGGAGCCAGTAGAGGCAATCCTGGATTATCTGGGATTGGAATCGTAATAACGAAAGACAATTTTAGCATAGCTGAGTATAAAGAATTTCTAGGTAAAAGAACCAATAACCAAGCAGAGTATACTGCCTTGAAGAGAGCTTTGCAGATGGCATATTCTATAGATAACGAAATTACTCTTTTATCTGATAGTGAATTAGTAGTAAATCAAAGAAGGAATAAATATAAGGTGCGAAATAAACAGTTAAAAATTCTTTCAAGGGAAATTTCTAATCTAGAAAGACGGTTCGATACAATCATCTATGAACATATCCCTCGTGAAAAGAATCGTACTGCAGATTTGCTAGCAAATCACGCAATAGACGAACATGTTAAATATCAAAAATTACTACAATTAAATTAGATGGCAGCTGTGAGGACTCAGAGTTAAGCGGATTTTGTTAAGAGCAGAATATGATGATAAGGCATTTGACTGAGCTGCCATTTCAATTATATCGAACTAGTTATGTTATTAACTTTTTTTCCTACGAAAGCGATTGCTCCTAAATTTATAACGAATCTTTAAAGTCAAAAAAAGATGTAAATAATGATATCAGGCTGTCTACTTAGAACATACTATGCCCTGCTACATTTTTACTTGCTATACCTATAATACCAGCATCATTAACTCACCTATGGAATTCCATAGGATCACCGCTTTTGGTATTAGAACCATCGATCTGTCAGAAACAGACTTAAGCCACTCTACTAACAGTAGAAAAAAATGCGACATATGTTAATAATTATTTTTGTTCTTCTTCTGTAATCCTCGCTCTCATTCTTAATGACGGGTCGTCAGCATGTTTTTTAGAGACATGTTCAATAAATTTTTCATAACTAGCAAGTTCCAAATTACACGCGGGACAACTCAAACGAAAATTTATCAAATAGTTATGATCCATAACGTGTATCATTACTTATTAAATTCATCTCTCCAACTGCATGGTTTGTTGTTGTTTAATCTCAGCCCTTTAATGGGAATGGGAACAATAACGCATCACGATTGTTGTTGGCAGGGCTCTATTAATTGGTATCAATACATAATCTTGCGCTGATATACGAATCAAAAGTCCCGACATAAGATCATATCAATAACCGCTATAAAATCCGTAAAAGCTGGAATTGATTAATATCAAACTATTATTAAGACTATGAAAGTAGACTTTATTTCGATGACGCGCTAGTCATTGCAATATAGTATGAAGAGGTGCAAATGCCGACGTATGCAAAATAGAGCACTTATATCTCTAGTCAATTCTAATCCCATACAACAATAGGAGCGAGAATATTCTCGTTAGAGTCTCACAAGTTAGCATGCCTTCATAGGCGTTATGTATGTTTATTTATCATGTCTTAGTTACTGAAGAAGCGCTTCAAACATGCTTTAAAAGATCCTCCTTCTTTAATACAGAAGGTGCAGAAAATGAGAAGACCAGATTGGGATACTTACTTCATGCTCCAGGCCGAGATCGCAAAGCTTCGATCAAATTGCATTACAAGACACATAGGTTCAGTAATTGTGAAAGATAATAGACAGATAGCAACAGGGTATAACGGGACTCCGACTGGAATTAGAAATTGCTTTGATGGGGGATGCTCCCGATGCACTAATAGAACAAAGGGCAAAATCAAGTCAGGTGAGGATCTAAATAGATGTTTGTGTACTCACGCAGAGGCAAATGCAATAATGCAATGTGCGTTGTTCGGAAATGCAGGAAGCACTAAAGGTGCGACACTATATTCGACCTTTACTCCATGCATAGAGTGTAGCAAGATGGCAATTAGCGTGGGTATCAATAGAATTGTAACACTCGCTAATTATCCAGAAGACGCGACGAATTTACTAAAGGAAGCAAAGATCATGTTAGTGCGATTAACTCCTACTCTCTTAAAGCCTTGGATATCATTTATTGGCCAAGGTTAATTGGCAGTATGATTCCTGTATAGCCTTGATAATCATATGATATTGTTCGTCGATTGCCTAAATACAAGCATCAAGGGCTCGACCGACTTCGCTATGAAAAAATCGTCAATTCACCACGCAGCTACATAGATCAGCTGTATTTATTGCCCTTCAGAATTTGTGCAAGTTCAGCACTGGTCGATAGGATCCACCTTTCGATCCTTTGGTAATGATTGATTGTTTCGTGGGATTATGGATCTATTATTGTGCCCATATCGTTTTACCTGGTTTTTTAATCTGATAGTGAGCAAATCTCTCTCCTTCTGATGCTCCATGCCAATGCCATTTTAAGGCAGGCACACAGACAAAATCTCCTGGCTTCAAATAATGGACTTCATCCATAGCTATTTTTCCAGTATTGTCATCTATCATTTCAACCTTTGTTTGCAATACAACAATTCCCTTGCCTTCAGTTGCCAATAGAACTTGATCAACTTCATGATAGTGAAGTTTTGTCCTGGCACCGTTCTCAAATGATACGAGATAGGTTTCAAAATCGTTGGTCAATTTATCAGTAATTAACTTTTTGATCTCCACATTTCCCTCGAAATATTGGCTCATGGTCGAATCAGATAGAATGTCATGTATGTTGGATTTTTGCATGTTGTGTTAGATCTCTGCAGTTAATATTTGTGTTTTTAGTTTCATACGATGCAGATTCAATAGCCACCCCACCCGCCCAGATTAATTTAGAAAAATATAAGGACCTAATGCGATTTATATAAAGAATCCTGCCATTAATCATAATTAATTACAGTGCTTACTAGCATTAAATATAACTTCTTTATATACTAGAATCCTATGGTGGAAGCAGTATCACGAGCAGCAGCGATATCAAGTAGTGATAACGCATACGTTAATTTCATCGAGTCGCTTGACTCCAAATACACAAAACGAGTCTATAGACTTACACTTAGTTATTTCATGAAATTCATAAAGATACAAAACTACGACGACATCGTCAAAATAGATGCTGCAACATTAGAGTCATACATAAGAGATTTTATCATTTATCTAAAAGAAGAAAGAAGATTAGCACCTGCTTCCATCCATTTGTATATTGCAGCTCTGGCCCATTTTTGCGACATGAATGACATTACAATTCGCTGGAAGAAGTTAAAAAAATTCAAACCAAAATCCAGAAGACAGCAAGACGATAAGCCTTACACCAGGGAGCAGATCCAACAATTACTAGCCAAGGCAGCTCCTAGAGAAAGAGCAATTATCTTACTTATGTCTAGTGCAGGGCTTAGACGTGGTGCAATCCCTCTGCTAAAATTTGGAGACCTTACTCCGATTCACAAATACGATATATACAAAATCCGGGTATATTCTAATGAAGCAGAAGAGTACATAACTTATTGTACTTCCGAAACAAAAAAGGCGATAGACGAGTACTTGGAATGGCGAATTAGACTAGGAGAGCAAATGAAGCCAGGTACCCCCTTATTTAGGAAAAGGTTTGATAACTCATTACAGATAAATAGACCAGTCCCAATAACTGATAATTTACTAAGCTGGACAATCGGCAAGTTATTAGTTGAATCAGGAATAAGAGAAAAGCAAGTGCTTACAGAATCAAGCCCATTAGCAAAACGTACTGATCTAATGCAATGCCATGCTTTTAGAAAATATTTTGAGACCATGGCCAAATTAGCGGGTCTTGATTTGCTTTATCTTCAAAGACTAATGGGGCATGATACGGGCTTAGAAGATTCATATTTTAAACCTAGTGAGGAAGATTTGTTAGAAGGGAATGACAAAATGTTAGGCTATATTGGTATTGCAAACGAACTACAAATTAGTGAAGAACATAAATTAAAGCAAGAAAACAAACTGCTTCGAATTCGGGGTGACAAACTAGGTGATTTGCAGAACGAGGTTAAACAGTTGAGAGCACGCTCTGAGAGATTTGAAAAATTCTTAGCAGAGACCGAGGAATTGCAAAAGACAATAGATGAAGCAAAGAGGAGATTGGGTATTTAGTTTAGCAGACTCAACTACGACTGGTTAGAAAAATGCCATCCGAACACAGTCTTTGGCTTCTTAACTTCAATCCATCTATGGCATTTAGAACATAGCTGAACCTCTTTTCCTCGGCCATTTGTTTGGGTTTCTGGTAACAGTTTACCATTACATTTACGATGATAAGGGTCTTCGATTATATTCAGTAAATATTTGTCCTTCGGCCTTTTTCTAATATCCTCTAACTCCCCGAATATTTGAGTATAGATATCAGAGTATTCCTTGACTAAGGTCTGAAAATCCTCCTGATCCATTTCATATAAAGAGTGTGATTTAAATCCAATTATTTCAAAAAGTAGTGTTCTAAACTCACGGAAAATAGAGTCTCGGTTTATAGAGTCAATCCATGTTCTTCCTATCTTGTCTTTATTTTCTGGATCATTTATGTCTGTATTTACTTCCATATTTTGGATCTTGAGAGAAGAAGATTTGTGAGGATTTAATGCTTGAATCATCATATAGAGCATTATTGCAGAAAGCCGGTTTGCAAACTCAGACAACATTTTCTTATCAAATTCTTTCAACGCCCTTTCATCTTCGAAAGACCTTGGAAGCTTGAGTCTATACATCCATACATCATTACGGAGTATCTTTCT
>WNFX01004202.1_pt1 | contig 20896 bp, 13 predicted proteins | sample 5400111 | NCBI WGS metagenome assembly WNFX01 (sample SAMN13153363, study PRJNA577476) | soil metagenome | isolation source: 40 cm soil or saprolite under grassland replicate 1 | place: USA:California | collected 2016-06-15 | reverse complement strand
ACTCTCTCCGGCCAGTCAGCAGCAAGGGTGGCTGCGGTACTGAGCGATATGGATGTTGATGTGATGGGCGCCAACTGCAGCGTAGGGCCAGCAGCGACACTCGATGTGCTCGAAGAGATGATCACTGAGGTTCATCGACAGCCTGAAGAAATTAAATCCGGAACCCACCTGTTCTCAGCACAACCTAATGCAGGATTACCGACACGCATTGGTAACCGTTTTTTTTATGTGGCCACACCCGATTACTTCGCAGATTATGCTCTGCGCTTCGCCAGAGCTGGTGTACACCTGATAGGTGGATGCTGTGGCACGACACCCCATCACATCGCAGCTATGCGTAAAGCACTCGATGAACATTACGGAGTACGTGCTTCCTTAACAACGGACACAACCGAGACAACCGTGCAGTCAAAGCCTATCACGGTCTCAAATGGTCAGATAACCATCGCCCGACTACTTGAAGAAGAAGTTATCCTTCCTCAACAAGGCTCAATGACTCGTCTGCAAGAAAAACTGGCTGCGGGAGAGTTCGTCGTAAGCGTTGAACTCGATCCTCCCAAGGGCTTAAACCCTGCCAAAGTACTTGAGGGCGCTGCACTGCTGCAAGAGGTAGGTGTTCACTTTATCAACATTGCCGATAGCCCAATGGCGCGTGTGCGCATGAGTTGCATCGCTCTCGCTCGTTTGATCCAGGATCACCTGGGTATCGAAACGATTATTCACTTCACAACGCGAGACCGCAACTTGATGGCGCTGCAATCAGATTTACTGGGGGCACATGCTTTAGGTATTCGCAATATTCTGGCGTTGACAGGAGACCCACTGCGTTTAGGCGACTACCCGAATACGACCGGTGTATGGGATGTAGATTCTTTCGGCTTATTACAAGTAATCGGAGGCATGAACGAGGGGCATGATGCAGCAGGTTCATCGATTGGCGCTAAAAGTTCATTCTTCATAGGAGCAGCACTTAATTTGAATATGACAGACGAACAGAGGGATCAAGAGATTGAGAAGTATTGGCGCAAGATAGAAGCGGGGGCACAATTTATTATGACCCAACCTATCTATGAATTAACACCGTTATTACGCTTTTTGGATCAAGTAGGACAATCACCTATCCCAATGATACTAGGTTGCATTCCTCTACACAGTTCACGTCATGCTGAGTACCTGCATAATGAAGTGCCTGGTATAATCATTCCCGATGAAGTGCGAGGGCGTATGCGTGCTGCAGGCGAACAAGGACGTGAAGAAGGGCTGAAATTGGCGCATGAACTTTTATCAGCAACACGCAGCATGGTGCAGGGAGTATATCTCATGCCATCGTATGGACGCTATGATGTCGTTGGCGAGTTGACAAAAATGCTGTATGAACAACAGGACGTTTCTATAAGCTCATAAGCCAAAAAAGGTGCGAGAAATATTTGACTTGCATAAGGGTAGTATGCTACACTCTATGGGGTTTCAGAGTTGTTATTTACACCAATTTTTAAGAGTAATTTTTTCCAGCACTAAAGGAGGTCTGGCCTATTAACAGGGATTTTCGGGGGAGCGACCGACAGCGAGAGACACGGGTGAATGAGCGTATTCGCGCACGTGAAGTTCGTTTGATTGACGAAAACGGAGAAATGATCGGGGTGATGCCTCCCTTACGCGCACTTGAGATTGCCCGTGAACGGGATCTTGATCTGGTCGAGATATCACCCAACGCTGTCCCCCCTGTCTGCAAATTGATGGACTACGGTCGATTCAAGTATGAGCAGGCAAAGAAAGAGAACGAGGCGCGAAAGAATCAGAAAACAATTACATTGAAAGAGATTCGTTTGAGTCCACGTACAGACGAACATGATGTAGATGTAAAGACGCGCAAGATTCAAGAGTTCCTGGCTGAAGGGGATAGAGTCAGGGTCAGTGTGAAGTTCCGTGGGGCGGAGATGCGCCATCCTGACATTGGCCGCAAGTTGCTTGACGGAATTGCAGAAGTTTTGAAAGGTACGGCTGTCATTGAGCGCTCTCCCATAATGGAGGGAAAGATGATGTCGATGATCATCTCTCGAGCGCCTGGATGGGAACCGCCGAAAAAGCAAGTCCCAACTCCTGCTTCAAAAAAACACCACACAACTCCAACAACCACTAGCGACACTGCAACGACTCCAACACCCGCACTTGTCCCAGAGAGCACCGAGGCGACAGCGACAGTCACTCCAGGCGAGTAAAAAGAGGTCTCGTTCACCTGGTCGGAGAGCCAGCATAGCGAAAAGCATCTGTGATACTGATTAACAGGAGTGTAGTTCAGTGAACTACACTCCTGTTTTTTGAAATACTAGCTTCTCTCGCAATTCAATTTGATCCACTACCAAATGCTATCAGTAAGTCTTTACAAATATTTTACATTTTCGTGCAGGTTTCCTGATAAATGAAAGCTACACTGGTAATGATAAATGTTGTCTTATGAAGACACTTTGAAAAAGCCGTATTTTATAAAGTAAAAACGTTGACTTTTCCGAACATGAATAACTACGATAGAACTATTGCAGAAACTACTAACAACAATGATCAGAAGGCATACGCTAATAATAAAAGTATCCAAAGATCAGGCAATGATATCGATGCAAATACCGCTGGCACGTCTACGCGTCACGTTATGTATCGAAACAAGTATGGGAGGCTACCGGTGAGTAATTACGACGATCCACGTTGGTACGAACAGCCAGATAATCTATATCCAACGCCAGCACCTGAAGACCAGTTCAATCCAACTTCGACAACACATACGGATACTGCCACCCAGCAGCAGACATCCTCAGAAGAACGTTCCCCTGATTCGAGACGTCGTCTTCGTCGGATTTTCGGGCAAATTGTAGTCACTACAGCATTGCTGATCATTGCATTTCTGGGCGGATGGTTTAGTCACCAGGCATATACAAACACCAGTTTCAATCCTCGCGATCAATCTAAAAGTTATGCTAATCTCTTTCAACAGGCCTGGAACACCGTGGACCAAAACTATGTTGATCGTAAAGCGGTGAACTATAAGGAGATGTCTTACCAGGCAATTCGCGCTATGCTGGGCGTGTTGAATGATAAAGGTCATACCCGTTTCCTGACGCCACAGGATGTACAAGCCGAAAAACAGCAGTTGAGTGGTACTCTTGTGGGTATCGGCATATACCTGCAACAAGACCCTAAAACGAAACAAATAACCATAACTTCTACCATCCCCGGGGCACCAGCAGAGAAAGCAGGGATTCAACGAGGAGATATCATTGTCACTGTCAATGGCGTGAGCACGATAGGAAAGGATCTAAATACTGTCATTCCGCTCATTCAGGGACCTGCTGGCACAAATGTATCCATCACTGTGAAACGTCCCTCAACAAATCAGACACGGACGTTTATAATGAAGCGAGTAGAGATTAAAGTTTCGGCAGTTAACTTACACTATATTCCGGAGACTCGCATCGCGCATATTCAAATCACGCAATTCTCTGAAGGAGTCTCAGATCAGCTCAAAAATGCGCTCAACAAGGCCAAAAAATTGGGAGCGAAATCGATCATTCTTGATTTGCGCGATGATCCCGGAGGATACCTCCAGGAAGCCATTAACGTAGTCAGTGAATTTGTTGGTAAAGGGAATGTGCTTTTGGAACAGAACAGCACTGGCCAACGAACGCCGCAACCGGTGAATGGGCATCCCTTTGATACGACTACACCGATCGTGGTGCTGACCAACAGTAATACGGCAAGTGCCGCAGAAATTGTTTCCGGCGCTTTGCGGGACAACCATCGTGCGATCATTCTGGGGGTGAAAACCTTTGGCACAGGCACCGTGCTCGATGAATTTGACTTATCTGATGGCTCTGCCATTCTTTTGGGGACAAGCGAGTGGCTGACACCTGGTGGTCAATTCATCCGCGATAAGGGTATCCAGCCTAATATCGAGGTGAATTTAAACGCAAACGTTAATCCCCTCACGCCTAACGATGAGAATCAGGGAAATATGACCCTGCAACAAATTCTCAGCAGTGGAGATATACAATTAGCGGGAGCAATCAGGTACCTGGAATCGCATTAACCTGTGCTCATTGCCGCCTGGTAATACTTACTCGTTGGAGCATGACCCAACAACGGAGCAATAAAATTTGTAGCTGCAACTACTTTATCCAGGTTTACACCTGTTTGGATACCCATTCCATGCAGCATGTAAAGCAGGTCTTCGGTCGCCAAATTCCCAGCAGCCCCCGGAGCATAGGGACAACCACCCAGGCCCCCTGCGGAAGAGTCAACAATGTTGATACCCAATTGCAACGCCATCAGCACATTTGCCAGCGCAGTGCCCCGTGTATCATGGAAATGTACAGCTAATTGCCCAATAGGAATAGCGCCATTATTCAGTAAGAGGCTGATCATATCCACCACCTGATTCGGTGTCGCTACGCCAATCGTGTCACCCAAAGAAAGTTCCTGCACGCCTATCTCTAAAAGTGCCTGTGCTACATTGAGAACCTGCCGGGCTTCTACTCTTCCCTCGTAGGGACAACCGAAAACTGTCGAAATATAGCCACGAACAGTCACTCCTTCTTGCCGGGCCAATGCCACGACAGGACGAAAATTAGCAAGGCTTTCCGCAATGGTGGCATTGATGTTATGGCGTGTAAAACTCTCGCTAGCGGCTGTAAATACGGCGATAGAGCGAACTCCAGCCGCCAATGCACGCTCCAGGCCTTTCAAATTCGGAACCAGCACAGCATAGGATGTTGTGGGCCGTCGTGCCACGCCAGCCATAACCTCGCTCGCATCGCTCAACTGAGGAATAGCGCGTGGGCTAACAAATGAAGTGGCTTCAACAACTGGAAGACCCGCTTCAGCAAGCATGTGAATGAATTGTATTTTCTTTCCGGTGGGAATGAGCGCCCTTTCATTTTGCAGACCATCGCGAGGACCAACTTCTACGACTCGTACTACATGTGGAAGAGCAGGTAGCGCGGATATCATCGCTCAAACCTCTTTTATTTCATAGCGCGGATGTGGTTCCGATGGAGGCTCCGTCTTATTCTGCGTATCAGTTTTATCTACTTCCTTAGCAGGCGGCAAAAGCAACGGACCAGATTGCTCTTTCCCTGGCTGTTTAGAATCGCTCGAAGTATCATATGTATGTACACGTTCTACTCTCACCTTGGTTATGCGGAGTCCACGAGTAGTTAAGACCGTGAAAGCTAGATCCTTGTAGGCGATAGTATCACCCGCCACAGGAATCTTGTCGAGCTGAGCCAACAAAAAACCTCCCAGGGTCTCGTAATCTTCACTTTCCAGGTCAGCACCCATCAGCTCATTAAATTCGTCAATATTAATCTTGGCATCGAAGACATATTCGTATTGAGTGACCTGCTCGTAGAGGTTCTCTTCGCGGTCATACTCATCTTGAATGTCACCCACAATTTCCTCAACCAGATCTTCGATAGTCACCAGACCTGCGACCGAGCCATATTCATCGACAACAATAGCCATATGGGTGCGCTTCTGACGAATTTCACGCAACAAATCGTCTAACTTTTTCGTCTCAGGCACAAAATATGCCGGACGCACAAGCTCACGTATAGGTAAGGCATTGTGGTCTTCGCGCAACTGTTTGAGCATATCTTTGGTAAACAGCACACCAATGATATTGTCGATTGTTTCTTCATAGACAGGGATACGAGAAAAGCCGCCCTGTAAAGCCAGGTCTACCGCCTCATCAACGGTGGCATCGCTTTCCAGCGTTACCATATCTATACGGGGTATCATCACTTCGCGCACAGTTGTATCAGCGAACTCAAAGATGCTGTGAATCATCTCAGTTTCTTCTTCTTCGAGCACTCCTTCTTCCTCGCCAACATTCACCAGCAGGCGTAGTTCTTCTTCAGTCACGAAAGGACCACGATGCTTGATTTGACCACCGAAGAGGCGGACCAGGGTATTTGTTATGGCGCTCAACGACACAACCACCGGGTGAAGCAGCCAGGCGGCAGCACGTACAGGGTTTACCAGAGCGCGGGCCCAACGTACGGGGTTTTGCACAGCGGCAGTTTTGGGCGTAATCTCGCAGAAGATCAACACAATCAGAGAGATGAGGATAGTTCCAATAAGTTCACCAAAATCTGGAATGAAACGGAGAGCCAGCACGGTAGTCATGCTGGAAGCAACGATCACAGCTACGCTATTAACGACCAGGATGGTAGAGAGGAAAACATTCGGTTTCGATATCAGTCGTTCAATCTCAAGTGCCTTTTTGTCGCCCTCTTCTACCAGATTCTTGAGTTTAATGCGACTAACGGAGGTAAGCGCAGTTTCAGCAGCAGATGCCGTGGCACATAGAATTAATGATACAATCAGTACGATCAGTTGCAACCACGCTTCAAAATCGAATTGTGGAACTTGAGATGCAGCAGAGGCACGGACGACCGATAGGGCCGCCACAACAATTCCGGCCAGGCCAGTGCCGTCCATAAGATCGATCACTCCTTTTCGATTTCCTCTTTCGCGGAATTGTCTGATGGCTGAGGCATGCTAAGCACACGCGCGGGTACGCCTACAACCACAGATCCAGGAGGGACATCGCGGGTCACTACTGATCCAGCTCCTGTAATGGCATGTTCACCAACGGTTACCGGGGCTATTAACATTGTATCACTTCCGATGGAGGCACCGTCACCTATCGTGGTGTGATTTTTCTTAACCCCATCATAATTACAAGTAATTGTGCCCGCACCGATATTCACATGCTCACCCACAGTAGCATCGCCAACATAGCTGAAGTGATGCATGTCGGTTTCCGTGCCGATATAGGAGTTTTTCACTTCTCCAAAGTTGCCCATACGTACATTACGTGCAAGGTAGGCGCCGGGACGACAATGACTGTAAGGCCCAATATGTACCCCATCTTCAAGCGTTGTTTCTTCTAATACCGAATTTCGTACAATACAACCATTTCCAAGTACGGACTGATCGATGGTCGTTCCAGGTCCAATGCGACACATTGATCCAATGCTTGTTTTGCCTGTGATCATCGTACCAGGAAGAATGAGCGTGTCAGGCCCAACTTCCACATCAGCATCGATATAAGTGTTTGTAGGGTCGATAATAGTTACGCCCGCATACATAAGACGCTCTAGCACGCGCAGGCGTAGCAGCCGTTCAACAGCAGCCAGTTGCACGCGGTCATTGACACCGATGGTCTCGTCAAGTGTTCCGCTCACGGTTACAATCTTACGTCCCTGTGAGCTTGCTACACCTACCAGATCGGTCAGATAGTATTCGCCCGAAGCATTTCTGGGCAGCGCTTGTAAATTCGGCCAGAGCCAGCTTCTATCAAAACAGTAGACTCCCGAATTGACTTCGATGATTCGCTTTTGCTCTTCGGTGGCACGTTTGACCTCAACGATTTCGCGTACCTGACCATCCACATCACGCAGTACACGACCAAAGTCGGAGGAATGGTCAGCGATTGCAGTGAGGAAAGTTAGTGTTGCCTGGTTTGTGATATGCTCAAACAGAACGCGAGCAAGTATCTCGCCACTTATCAACGGCGTATCGCCATAACAAACCAGGATCGTCTGAGGCGCAGGTTTTAACTCATTTACGACTTTCTCTGCGGCCAGTACTGCGTGACCGGTGCCTGATTGCTCCTCCTGGAGAGCATAGAGACAACGCTCACCAAAAGCAGTTTCAACTTGATCTGCCTCGTGTCCCAGTACGACGATAGGAAGATGGCCGGTGGTTGTAGCTTGGAGTTGGGCAAAAGCAGAAGTGGAGCGAATGCTGTCGATGGCATTAATTACATGCGCCAGCAGTGGCAACCCCACCACCTGGTGAAGCACCTTTGGCAGAGTTGAACGCATCCTGGTGCCTTTGCCTGCAGCGAGCACTACGGCAGCATATGTGTCCATAATAAAATTGTAAACCTTATTGTGATGTTTTTAGCCCCCGGGGATAACGGGTCAAGCCAACACTTGCCCTGCCCTGACGCAATCAACTAAGTTCTCATCATCCATGAAGTAGGCTCGGGTGCTAGGATTCGAACCTAGGATCGTGGATCCAAAGTCCACTGCCTTACCGCTTGGCCACACCCGAATATTGTACGAGAAGAAGCTTAGGAGGAAACTCAAACCCTCCATTTCAACCCCATTGGCGGGCTTAAAGCATTTTCTTCTCTCGGTACCGCACGACTTGTATAGTACACGATGGAGGGGTCTTTGTCAACACGACGCGCTACCCCTACGAGATGTCAGAAAGAGCCTTGACGCTCCTTCTATGCAGTGCTATGCTGCAAACAGCATAAGGAGACGCCATGTATTGCGTCCGTGACAGCACTGTCGAGAGGAAAAGACTTTCACATGGGTATCATCGAGACTCGCATAGACCGCAATAGTCCCGAATTTCAAGAAAATACACCCTATTTCTTGCAACTTCTGGATCAGCTTAACGAATGTGTGCGACAGGTGCAGCAGGGCGGAGGAGAAGATGCAATCGCCAAACACCGTAAACGCAACAAATTACTTGCACGCGAACGCATTCAGTGGCTATGCGACCCCGATACGCCTTTCCTGGAACTGAGTCCATTAGCAGCATGGAACATGTATCATAACGAAGCTCCATCGGCAGGCATCGTGACAGGAATTGGACTCGTCGAAGGACAGGAGTGCATGATCATTGGCAATGATGCCACAGTCAAGGGCGGCACCTATTACCCACTGACTGTCAAGAAACATTTACGCGCGCAAGAGATTGCCGAACAAAATCATTTGCCATGCATTTACCTTGTCGATTCAGGCGGCGCATTCTTACCCTTACAGGCCGATGTTTTTCCTGATCGCGAACACTTCGGGCGTATCTTCTATAACCAGGCTCGCATGTCTAGCCAGTGTATTCCACAGATTGCAGCAGTGATGGGTTCGTGTACAGCCGGGGGAGCTTATGTTCCCGCTATGAGCGATGAAACGGTGATTGTGCGCGGCAATGGCACCATTTTCCTGGGTGGTCCGCCGCTGGTGAAAGCCGCGACTGGCGAAGAGGTCAGCGCCGAAGATCTGGGAGGTGCTGATGTCCATTGTCGCACCTCAGGCGTCACTGATCACTATGCAATGAACGATGAACACGCGTTGGCGATTTGCCGAAGCATCGTCTCAAATCTCAACCGCCGAAAGTATATTCCCTGGGAGATTCACACACCTGAGCCGCCGCGCTTTGATCCCAATGAACTGCTCGGTATAGTCCCAAAAGATAACCGCAAGAGCTATGATGTACGCGAGATAATCGCTCGTCTCGTCGACGGGAGTCGCTTTCATGAATTCAAGGAGCTTTACGGTACGACACTGGTTTGTGGCTTTGCCCGGCTGATGGGCTATCCGGTAGGTATTATCGCCAACAATGGCATCCTTTTTTCGGAGAGCGCACTGAAGGCAACTCATTTTATCGAACTATGTGCTCAGCGTCAGACTCCGTTGATTTTCCTACAAAATATCACCGGCTTTATGGTAGGTCGTCAGTATGAGAACCGTGGCATTACCAAGGATGGAGCCAAGATGGTGATGGCGGTAGCCAACGTACCTGTTCCGCGCTTTACGGTCATTATTGGCGGCTCATTTGGTGCGGGCAACTATGGTATGTGCGGACGAGCCTATTCACCAAGGCAGTTATGGATGTGGCCCAATGCGCGTATCTCAGTGATGGGTGGTGAACAGGCTGCCAGTGTGCTGGCAACAGTACGCAAGGAAGGACTGGCCGCACGTGGCAAAACTATGACTGAGGAGGAAGAGGCAGCCTTCAAGCAGCCGATTCTCGATAAATATGAGGAGGAAGGCAACCCCTACTACAGCACCGCTCGCCTATGGGATGATGGGATTATTGATCCTCGCGATACACGCAAAGTGCTGGCTCTGGGCATTGCTGCATCCTTGAATGCGCCAATGCCAGATACGCCATTCGGGGTATTCAGAATGTGAAGGAGTGAGAACATGCCAACATATACGCACATCACTGTTGAGCGAAGCCACCAGGACAGGATTGCTACTATCACTATGCGGAGGCCCGAAGTACATAACGCATTTAACTCACAGCTTATCCTGGATTTGCATGGAGCATTCACCAATCTGAGCGCCGATACGCGTCTACATGCCGTCGTATTGACAGGTGAGGGACCCTCATTTAGCGCCGGGGCTGATTTGAACATGATGAAAGAATCGGCATCCTTTACGCAGGAGCAAAACCTGAACGATGCATTACGCCTGGCTGATCTCTTTGATACCATCAATACCTTTCCCTGTCCGGTGGTGGCGCGTGTGAATGGCACTGCTATGGGAGGAGGATTGGGTTTACTCGCTGTTTGTGATATCGTTATTGCAGTCGAAGGCGCCCGGCTGGCTTTTAGCGAAGTGAAACTAGGTATCGCCCCGGCAGTTATTTCACCCTACGTGGTACGCAAGATCGGCGAAACGCATGCTCGCGTACTTTTTGTGACAGGCGAACATTTCAGCGCAACCCGCGCTCAAGAGATTGGCCTGGTTCATGTCATCACGAAACCAGAAGAACTCGATGCCACAGTAGGGAAAACAGTCAACGAGTTACTAAGCAGCAGGCCACTAGCGATACGCGCCTGTAAAGCCCTGGCATTGAATGTAGGACACATGGATCGCGATACGGCACGCAAGTATACCACCGAGACGATTGCTACATTACGAGTAAGTGCGGAAGCACAGGAGAGATTGCGCGCATTCCTGGAAAAAAGATAGGCGTAGAGGTTAACCCTTATTTAGCTGGACATAGTAAATGGGAAATGTAGGGACATCCGCAAGGGATATCCAGATTCCACATCAGGTATTACATGATGTTCAAAAAAGTCTTAATTGCCAATCGGGGAGAAATAGCTGTCCGCATCATAGCAACCTGTCGCGAGATGGGTATACAAACTGTGGCAGTTTACTCTGACGTCGATTGTAATGCACTGCATGTACAAGAGGCAGATGAAGCATATTATATAGGTACTGCACCTGCTACACAAAGCTATCTGAGTATAGACACCATCATTAGTGTCGCCAGGCAAAGTAGGGCAGAGGCTATTCACCCCGGCTATGGCTTCCTCTCCGAAAATGCAGACTTTGTCGAGGCATGTGAAAGGGCAGGAATTATCTTCATTGGCCCACCTGCACCAGCGATGCGCCTGATGGGATCAAAGATCGCTGCAAAGCAACTGGCACAATCCGTTGGTGCACCGACTATCCCTGGGTATGATGGTGAGAGCCAGGAAGAAGCTGTGCTCATAAATGAAGCACAACGCATCGGTTTTCCTTTACTTATCAAAGCCTCAGCGGGTGGTGGCGGCAAAGGTATGCGTATCGTACAAGCTCTCACCGATTTCAAAGAGCAACTGGCTGGTGCGCAACGCGAGTCCCTGGCATCTTTTAGCGATGCCACGGTCTTTCTCGAGCGCTTGATTCAGAATCCACGACATGTCGAGATCCAGGTGTTGGGCGATACATTCGGCAACCTGGTTTATCTCGGCGAACGTGAGTGTTCTATCCAGCGCCGCCATCAGAAAATAGTGGAAGAGAGCCCTTCTGTTGCATTGACTCCTGCTCTACGAGCGGAAATGGGAGAAACCGCTGTACGTATCGCCAACGCTGCTGGATACGTCAATGCCGGTACCCTTGAATTTTTGCTCGATATCGATAAGCAATTCTATTTTCTCGAGATGAACACGCGCCTGCAGGTAGAGCATCCTGTAACCGAACTTATCACAGGCATAGACCTGGTGCGCCATCAACTACAAATAGCCGCAGGTCAACCATTCGGCTTAACTCAAGAACAGATCAACCCTCACGGACATGCTATCGAAGTACGCCTGTATGCAGAAGATCCTGAAAATAACTTTTTACCATCTACCGGCATAGTTACAGGCTTCATTAAACCAGATGGGCCTGGCATTCGTATTGATAGTGGCATAGAGAGCGGCGACGAGATTACACAATATTACGACCCAATGATTGCAAAATTGATTGTTTATGGTGAAGATCGTAGAACGGCAATTGAACGCCTGCAAGCGGCACTCAGGCAAACAGTAGTCTTTGGAGTCAAGACGAATGCCGCGTTGTTGCTTACAATTACGACACACCCTGCGTTCCAGAAAGGACTCACGTTTACCAGTTTTCTAGAAGACTATGAACTCATCAGTACAACTCCATCAACACAAGAAAAAATCAGGCAAGAACAAGGGACTTCGAAGAAAGAAACACTACATCATGCATTATTAGCCGCAGCGATGTTTGATATGGTTAGACCTGGAGATGATTTGTCATTTAGGAATGGTCAATCTCCCCCTAACCCCTGGCATATCCTTGGCCCCTGGCGTATAATCGGCGAAGCGCGAAGCATTAGCTATACCTATCAAGAGGAAAAACATAGGGTATCTATCTCTTCATCACAAGATGAAACGGGCGCCTGGAATACACAAGTCGATGCACAACCGGCAGAAAAAATCAGTTGCGTCTTTGGCAATAATGATCTTATGCTACTCCGGTGGGGAACAAAACAATTGCGTGTATATGTACGAGAATCTGGAGGCGAGACGCATGTTATTTTAGATGGGCAACATTATTGTTTCGAACGACGTCAACCACCAGATGTAGACTCGGCTGCGCATAGCGGAAACGTCGCCCACCTGCAAAAAGCGCTTACTGCTCCCATGGCGGGAACCATCGTCAAAGTACAGGTTCACGATGGTGAGTTAGTGCAGCACCGGCAAGTACTCGTTATCCTCAGCGCGATGAAAATGGAGCATACGATCATAGCACCCTATGAAGGCAAAGTACGAAAAGTACTTTATCAAGAAGGCGATGTCGTCAAAGGCGGGGCAATCATCGTCGAAATGGAGTAAAGTACCCATGTGAGAAAGGATATTTGTAAATGCAGGTAGGTTTTATTGGCATCGGTGTCATGGGACGGCCTATGGCACTTAACTTGCTCAAAGCAGAGCATCACGTCACAATTTATGCACGTCATCCAGAGAAGCCAGAGGTACAAGAAGTACTCAAAGCTGGCGCTAAATTAGCTCCCTCATCTCGCGCTGTCGCTATGGCTTCGGATATAGTGATTACTATGTTGCCCAATTCACCACAGGTCGAGCAGGTTGTGGCCGGGCCAAACGGTATTCTCGAAGGGGCGCGCAAAGGCCTCATCATCATTGACATGAGCACTATTGCACCCACAGTAAGCCGCAAGCTGGCACAGGAAGCATCGATCCATGCTGTTCATCTACTTGATGCGCCTGTAAGCGGTGGCTCGCAGGGAGCTATCAATGGTACGTTGACCATCATGGTTGGTGGCGAGCGCGAAATATTTGAACAGGCACAGCCCGTGTTGGAGGCTATGGGCAAGAAGGAGAATATTTTCCATGTTGGCCCGAATGGGGCAGGTGAAATTATCAAGCTTGTGAATAATGTACTTTGCGGTGTAATCGCCACTGCCATCGCCGAGTCGTTTGTGCTTGGCGTCAAGGCCGGAGCCGATGTAGATACAATGGCGAAGATCATCGGAGTGAGTAGTGGCGCAAGCTGGCAACTTGCCAACCAGTTCCCCTTACGCGCTTTCAACGGCAGCTTTCAACCCGGCTTCATGACCGATTTATTGTATAAAGACCTGGGCCTGGCACTCGACCTGGCTGCTGAAAACACGGTGCCGATGTCAATGACTGCCCTTACACGCCAGATGTACGAAATGGCACGCGCAGAAGGCTACGGTCGCGAGGATTATACATCATTAATGAAAGTGCTTGAGCAGATGGCAGGGGTAGAAGTTAGAAGCAAGTAGATCTCTTATTGCCCTAATCATGACCAGATCTGGAAAGCAACCAGACCTATAAAGCCTATAATCCAGATGCGCCGGTCGATCGCTCCTAAAACTCGCCCACCATCGAACGGCACTATAGGTATCAGATTGAACAGGTTAATTAAAAAGCCAAAGTAGGCAAGAGGTGCCCAAACCGTACCTGGATTGCTCTGCGCCATGGCTAAGCAAACCATCGCAGCAATCGCGCCTGCTATAGGCCCAGCAATACCAACCTCCGCCTCATCTTTGGCATTCCTGGGCATTTGTTTCATGATAACCGCCGCACCCAGCAATGGAATAAAAATCATGCCCCCAATGGGTATGCCTTTCAGCTTCATCACAATCGCATGCCCCATCTCATGTACAAAGAGTATTAGCACTAATCCAATGGCAAATTGCCAGCCAAAAATGAACGAGTAGACAGCAACTGAGAGCAGAGCAGTGAAGCCTACCACAGCAAATTTAAGCAAATAGACCAGTAGAGGAAATTTGAGGAGCAAAGCGCTTAGGGCCACTCCTATTCCGCCTAAGCCAGCAAGTCCTTTGCGTTTGTTACCGCCTTCTGCCGTGCCACTTTTTGCAGCCTCGCGCTGTTCAGCGCCAATATCTTCCGTATAGCCCTCTATACTCGATGGACCGCGATAGGGAGTCATAAGCTCGGCATTGTAGTCAAGCTTGTCAGAAGGTAACTCTTGAGCATAGTCGGGATAAAGCATAGATGGATCTAAGGATTGAACAGGTTGAGCGGAGCGAGGCGTCTTAGACATCTCTTTCTGGTAGTAGGCTGGATCAGAATAATCTATATCGCTAGAAGTTTTATCATTATATTCAGAAAAATCATCTTTAGGGTTCCAGGACATTCATGCCTCAATTCCGAGTGGTTCTTTCGCTCTATCTATCAATGTATATCTTACCATATACTACGTACAACCGAGGGTGAGGTTGTGATATTCCGGGAGGATTTTGAAGAGTAGTGGCAGTATTTCCCGCCGATGGTCATGCGCCGGAAGTGAGGGATAACGTTGCCATCAACTGTCCTTGCTGAAATGCAGTGATAGCTCCCGCTTCCTCTGCGACCGAGTCAATCTGCCCATCACCATTCACATCAACTCCGTGATACGCATCATCGGCAAGTCTCACGATCTCTGCTACCTTCGATAAATCAGTGGGATGAGTGCGCAGAAGGAATGCATCCTGGTCAATCGTCGTCAACCACCCATTGATATTTGAGAGAGAGACATCCATGAGTGCTGTATGTACATGCATAGCACTCGTAGCATCAGGCTGGCTGATCGCAAAACCAGCATGTTCTGTCGAACCAGTCAGATAGCCATCTTTACCTTGCAAGCCAAAGCCATCTCCAGTTGTCGTCACATTTTGGAACGCGCATGCCTCATCGAGCTGCTTGTAGTGTGAGCCATGTTTCCCTTCAATAATATCAAGCATACTTTGAGCTACACAGCTAATCGCAACCGTATTATGACTCGCTGCTACGTTCTGCAAAACCGCAGATTGTATATCCAATAGGTGAGTCTGCTCTAGAACACCTACCAGTAATCCAATTTTGCCAGGTGTCTCAGGATAGTCGACGAGCAAGTGCACGACATGCGCAAAAGCTTTGATGGGGAATGTGCCTGTCAGGATCACTTTACCAGCAGGTGCCACAACTGTTCCCTGTTCCTGGGTGACCTCCAATTTATCTCCAGGATCGAGCAAATTGCTACTTGCTCCTGAATAAGTTAGTGAACCCGTCTGATTATTCATCTTCAAGGTGCCCAGGGCCAAGACTGCCTCAGTATCCTGATTTATAAGCCAGACAGCATATTCGGAACCAGTAGGAGGGGCATCAAGGTTATGAACCACAATGTTGAGAGCATCTGTCTGCCCACCTGGTCCAATTTGGCTCGTAAAAAACATCACTTGCCCGCTAGCACTCGACATCGCACTACTTCTCCGTGAGAGCAGCATACCTCCGATTAACCCACTGGCGATCACAAGTAGCAGTATCAGTCCCACAATCAGTGCAGTATTCGAGAGCTTTCTACGTTGAAATCGACGCATTAATTCAGGTCGTGGACTCAGACCAGAGGAATCATCTTCAACAAAGCCATGCAACGAGTGCGGCATAGGTGCCTGGCTTGTCGAACGCAATTGACTATTCAGTTGAGCAATCGGCACTGACCCGTTAGGACTCCAGGACCGTTCAGTCAGTGTCAAGTCTGAAGCAGGTGTTGCGGAGACGATAAACGGTATGCGAATCTTATTGTTGGGAGCTACTATCCGGTGATAAGCATTGGCAAGCATCCCAGGTTGATAGAATCGTTGAGCAGGTTCCTTGGCCAACGCGCGAGCAATAATGCTATATAGCCCTGCTGGCAAATCACCGCGCCACCTGCTCAAGGGAGGTACTGAGGCATACAAATGCTGTTGAGCCAGCTCTTCATATGTGCTGCCAACAAACACTGGAGCACCAGCCAACATATGGTAAAGTACTGCTCCAAGCGCATACACATCAGTAGCCGGACTGCTTGGTTTACCGAGTAATTGCTCGGGGGCAGTTACATCACTCAAACCTTTAATCAAGTTCTGCTCAGTATCTTGCCTATCCGACTCTAGCAGCTTTCTTACACCAAAATCAGCCACAACCAACTGACCATCAAGCCTGATGAAAATACAATCTACCGATAGGCTTTCATGTAAGACGGCATGTTCGTGTCCATATTCCAGTGCGGTAGCAATCTGATCCAGGTAACGACCAATAGTGAAGACATCTAATGGACCATTTCTGTCAAGACGGCTGAACAAAGACCGCATCGACATCTGAGGTGAGACAAGGTAAGACAGACCACGATAAACACCATAGTCAATCAAGGGAAGGATATTGGGATGCTGCAAGGTTGCAATCTGGCTTGCTTGATACTGAAAACGTTCAAGGTATAATTCGTGTCCTTTTGATGATTGATTCGCTGGTCCAATCAGAAAACGCAGTAGATAGCCGGTTGAGTTCGCACTCGTACGAGCAAGAAAAACAGGACCCCAATTGGTTTGCTCAATGAACTGCTCTAAGCGGTAGTTCCCCAGTGATGTTCCAATCCATTTCTCAAAAGTATTGTTCTTTAGCATTATAGATCATCCTTTTCGGCACCTCTTATTTGACCAATCCCAAAATGTAAAACGTTTGCAAATCACTCGTGCGTTAGAATAGTACTTTATGTCATGTTACATTCAATGAATAACTGTAACAATTCAGCAGGGGTTCAAAGGGGCCCACGGGCCCCTTTGAACCCCTGCTGAATTGTTACTCGCTTACAACGTAATATTGAATATCGCACTCAGCAGCAATAGTACAACCAAAATGGTAATCACAATAACCGTCGCCCAGCCAACAATGTTGAAGCCGAGTTTGTTCACATGACGACCCATCAAGCGACGATTGTTGATCAGCAACATTATAAAAACCAGCAGGATGGGCAACATGGCTGCATTCAAATCTTGCAACACAATCAGCACCTGGATAATTGGGAGACCTGGAATCAACGTGATCAATACACCCAGGATAATTAAGCCGGTAAAGATGCTCTGAAAGACAGGCGCTTCATGGAAACTACGTGAAACTCCCCGCTCAAAGCCAAATGCTTCACAGATAGCGTAGGAAGTGGAGAGTGGTAGAACCGCCGCTGCCAGTAAAGAAGCACCAAATAGACCTATTCCAAAGAGCAGTGAAGCATATTTACCAGCAAACGCCTGCAGCGCGAAAGCTGCATCGCTCGCGGTTGTGAATGGATGATTAGGATAGAGGGTAGCGCCTGTGGTAATGATGACAAAGGCAGCAATAACCATCGCAAAAACTGTACCACTATAGATATCGAGCTTTTCGTAAACATATTCACCCGCATGAATGCCCTTATCAGCTACAGAGGACTGCACAAAAAACTGCAGGTAAGGACTGATGGTCGTACCTACAAGAGCTACAGCCGTCAGCAAATAGCCACTACTTGTGTTCAAACTAGGAAGTATGAGATCATGACCTACCTCACGCCAATCAGGTTGAGCAGCGAAGGCAGCGGGAATATAAGCCAGAAAGCCTAGAGACATAATCAGAAAGACCTTCTCAACACGTCGGTAGGACCCCTTAATCACAAGCCACCACAGAATCAAGCCCGCAAGAGGAACAACAATGTAGACTAAAGGAGTTCGAGGATTGTTGGCCAGCACCTGGACGGCGGCGCCAATCCCGAGAAATTCGGTAACAGTCACACCCGTATTAGCGATCAGCAGGGCAAGCATCGCAATGGCTGTCCAGCGCACACCGAATTGCTCGCGTATCAAATCTGCCAGGCCTTTGCCGGTGACAGCTCCCATGCGTGCGCACATTTCTTGCACGACTGCAAGGCAAAAGCCCGAAATAGCAAGCGCCCAGAGGAGACTATACTGATAGCTTGCGCCAGCCTGTGAAAATGTAGCGATACCACCAGCGTCATTGCCTGCATTCGCGGCGATCAATCCAGGACCCAATACAGCTAATAGTCTGAATAACGACGAAGATCGGCTCAGACGAAAACGCGACCGCGCTTGCTTTTTTTTGCGTTCGGCGCGGTCTTTGATCTGGTTTTCTTGTGCTTTCCCGCGTGGTGGTTCCATGAGTAGCACACAGGAAAGAAGAGATATGTAACTATTCTTACCTGCTTTTCCTTTCATCCGTCTTTGCAGCAGATAATAACATGCCCTCTCACATGACGCAAGAGCAACTCAACATTCAGGTACGAACGATGTCGCTTTCTTTATCACGAGTATAGTAGGGGCGGGGCTTGCCCCCGCCCTTCAACATTCAGAACGAACTATTGCCCTTTCTTTACCCCTTCAAGAACTAACCTTAACAGATTGAGTGCAGCTAATACTGCTAAACGCTTATTGTCATGTTGACTGGCACGCCAACCAGGTCCTATCCCAGTAACCACACCCTCTGGACCCTCAATGGCTATATGAACTGTACCTACTGGCTTATCCTCTTGCTTTTCAGGGCCGGCAACACCTGTGATACCTAATCCGTAATCCGCTCCCAATCGCTCCCGTACTGCATGGGCCATAGCACGAGCTGTTTCTTCGCTAATAACCCCATATTCTTCTATAATCTCACGTGGCACGCCCATCTGTACCTTGAGATCAGGGCTGTATGATACGATACCCCCTATGAAATGCTTAGAACTGCTGGGATAATCCGTAATTGTACTCGACAGTAACCCACCCGTAAGTGATTCCATTACTGCTAACCACTGATTACGCGATGAGAGATGCTTGCCTATTACGCTTTGCAAAGTATCTTTATCAACACCGAAAATATAATGTCCAAGAATCAGGCGTACTCTCATCTCCATTTCTGCTACCTGCTGCTCTGCCTGCTCCCGGGTTTCAGCCTTTGCTGTAATACGTACATCAATCGCGTCGGACTTGGCATACGTTGCAACTGTAGGGTTGTTGCTATGAATCACCGAACCCAATCGCTCTTCAACCGAGGACTCTCCTAATCCCCAGACGCGCAGGATACGTGTAAAGATCAGGCCACCAGTGTAAAGAGCTAACCTCGGGATAACCTCTTGTTCCCACATGCGATACATTTCTCGCGGCACGCCAGGCATGGCAACGATAATGTGCCCATCTTTCTCGACCCACCAACCAGGAGCAGTGCCAAGTGGATTGGCTATTGCCTGAGCAGATGGAATTAAGGTTGCCTGCTTAATATTGCGTTCAGGCATGATGGCATTACGTGTAGCGAATATGCCACGCAACTCAGCCTCTAACGCAGGATCTACCTGCATCGTTTCACCCAGCATAGCGCTAATAGACTCGCGGGCAAGATCATCCTCGGTCGGCCCTAATCCACCTGTTATGATAACCAGGTCGGATCGTTCCCAGGCTCGACGCAGTGTCTCAACAATACGCCCCTGGTTATCTCCTACCTGCGATACAAAATAGAGGTCAATACCAAGAGAAGCGAGACTCTGAGCAAGATAAGTAGCATTGGTATCAGTAATGTGGCCTAACAACAATTCAGTACCACACGAGATTATTTCGGCACGCATACATCCTCCAGGTTCGTATCACAACATTCTTATAAATTCAGTAGCAATATCATATCACTAATGGGAGTGTAGAGGGCAAGCCACTTTGCCGGGGCGTGCGATGATCCTTCGCTTCGCTCAGGATGACACCCATTGAATACGGTAGTAGCTCTTTCCGAGTTAGGGGCGTGTGATGATCCTTCGCTTCGCTCAGGATGACACTGGCTAAAAAGTGCAGAGGACGGAGTTCTTTGCCGGGCGTGAGATACCCCGACAAAATAATAATCAATATATTGTGTTCGAAATCATAACAATATCAATATGTTGTGCAAAACCCTTGAAAATCACGTTTTTTTCATGTAGACTATGTTGCAACGGCAACATTAGCCCAGACCTATTTGAAGGCAAGCACAATCTTTTGTGCTTATGATATGGCCGAAGCAAGGAAGGAGTAATACACTCAATGTTGGAACAGAAACCCGACACAACAACTCAGCAGCCCACCGACTCTCAAACAATGACCCAATTAGAGGGCATTCGCCAGAAAGTCTTCATGGATAGATATTCCCTCAAAGACCCCAGTGGTCAACCCCTGGAGTTCTATCCCGAACAACTCTGGGCCAGGGTAGCACGAGGTATTGCCTCTGTAGAGAAAACCGAAGAGCTGCAGGCATACTGGGAAAAGCGTTTTTACGAGGCTCTCACGGACTTTCAGTTTGTGCCGGGCGGTCGTATCCTGGCGGGAGCAGGATCGGGACACCAGGTAACATTTTATAACTGTTACGTTATCCCCAGCCCTGAAGACAGCCGCCAGGGGATTCTCGATAACTTGAAAACCATGACGGAGATTATGGCGCGCGGCGGCGGCGTTGGCATCAATCTCTCCACCTTGCGCCCACGAGGTTCATACATCAAAACAGTCAATGGTACAGCATCAGGGCCATGCTCCTGGGCGCAACTCTATTCAGTAGCTACTG